>Ga0126371_10001753_pt1 | contig 18429 bp, 7 predicted proteins | sample PanSoiMetaPlot_4_FD_110145 | JGI IMG/M metagenome (GOLD analysis project Ga0126371, IMG submission 110145) | Tropical forest soil microbial communities from Panama - MetaG Plot_4 | ecosystem: Environmental > Terrestrial > Soil > Tropical forest > Bulk soil | place: Panama | collected 2016-02-17 | reverse complement strand
GATCATCTGTACGAGGGCCTCGATCAGCGCCGTACCTTCCTCGCCAAGCTGCAGCACTCCAACGGGAACGAGATCGTCGTCACCGTCGCTCCGTCGACCGACGATTCGGGTCAGTGTGTCCTGAGGCTGCTGTCCTACGACTACGACACCACGACCGAGAGCGTGCTCAACGAACGGGCCCGTGCCGTAACCGAAGAACTGCGCGCTCGCGGGCTGGACGCCGACGACCAGGGCTGCGAATCGGGCGAGCCCGACCGCGCGATGCTTGACTTCGAGCGGGTGCGGACGATGGCGGCGCTGGAGGCGCCCCGGCCCGCGACCGCCAGGCCCGCCACCTGAGGCTCGGGCATGACGACACTTGCCGGCAGCGGTCGCCTCGCCGATCTGCGTCCCGTTGGCGATCCGGTGGCGATCGTCTATGGCCCGGCCGTCGACGACGTCTTCATCGGCAGGGACTACATCGAGCGCCGGATCGATACGGAACTCTGGGAGCACCTGCACGCCGCGGGCTTTCAGCGCATCGTGCTGAGCAGCGACGTCCGCGGCGTCTATTTCCTGGATGCCGAGTCCCGCCGGATGGTCCGGCCGGACTCGGGCCAGCCCACCCCACGCACCCGGATGAAGACGTTCCGCGGTCCGCTGGGCGCCAGCGTGCTGACAGCCCCGCCGGCTGCCGCGGCAGGCCAGGAGAACGGCCAACCGGGGGAGCAGCAGGGTGGCGGCACGTCAGCGGTTGCTGCCCCCGCCCGTCGGCCCAGGCCGATGGCCGATCCGTTCAAGGTCATGACGCTGGACCACCTGATGCTCCAGAACGACCGCCCGACGGCCGTGATCTTCACCCAGGCTGAGGAGTCGCTGAGCTACGAGCAGGCTGACCGCTCCCTGGCCGGGAAGATGGCGGGCTGGTTCGGCGAGCCGGCCGGCAACCTCTGCATCCTGGTCTTCCGCCGCGACAGCCTAAGCAGTGTCCACGACTTCGTGGCCCGGCTTCACCGGTTCCCGCGGCTCGAGACCTTCGTGGAAACCGCGATGCGCAGCGAAGGACGCGGCAGCGTCCAGGTCCGGCCGCCCGATGAGGCGGAACTGGAGCGCTTGCTGCAGCTGATGCACTGCCGGCGGGGGTACCAGCTGGCCGACTGGCGGCAGGCTGGGGCGCTGGCCAGGGCCATGGCCTCGGCACCCAGTGCGCTGATCAAACACTGGCAGTTCAACCTGAGGCTGCTGACCGCCACGGACACAGTCAGTCCGGCAATGCTCCGTGAGCGCGGCTGGCTGAACGGCGGCGCCATGCCGGAGCGCAGCGCGGAGGAACGGCTCGCGGCCCTGCGCGGCCTGGATACCGTCAAGGCCCACATCGAGCGGTTGCGGTTGGCGATGGAGGCCGAGCGGCGGTTGCTGGCCGAGGGGCGTGTCAAGGGGGCGAGCGCAAGTTCTCACCATCTGGTGTTCACCGGCAACCCGGGCACGGGCAAGACGACCGTCGCCGAGCTGGTGGGCGAGATCTACCGGGAGATGGGGGTGCTGCGGCGCGGGCACGTGATCAAGGCCGAGGCGCGGGATCTGGTGGCCGGCTTCGTCGGCCAGACCCCGAGCAAGACGGGCGAGACGATCGACCGGGCACTGGATGGTGTGTTGCTGATCGACGAGGCGTACCGGCTGAGCAGCGGGAACGAATCGGGATCTGGCGCGGACTACGGCCGGGAGGCCATCGACACCCTGCTGACGCGGATGGAAGACGATCGTGACCGGCTGGTCGTCATCGTCGCGGGCTACCCGGAAAGGATGGACGCGTTCCTCAACTCCAACCCTGGTCTGCGCAGCAGGTTCCCGATGGCGAACCGGATCAACTTCCCGGACTACGGCCCCGAAGATCTGGAGGCCATCCTGCTCGATGAACTGGACCATCGTGGGCTGCGCTGTGACCCGGCGATGGAGCAGGAGCTGCGCGAGGTCGTTCTCCGGCTGCATGAGCGGCGTGGGCCGGGCTTCGGCAACGCCCGCGCGATGCGCGACCTGGCCCAGGAGATCGCGGGCGCCTGGGCCGAGCGGAGCCGGGCCGATATATCTCTGCCGGTGGAGCCCGTCGACGTCCCGTCCAGGCACCGCGTACAGGCGGTACCGCCGCTAGCGGAACTGCTGCAAAGCTTCGATTCCCTGATCGGGCTGGCTGGCGTCAAACAGGTGATCACCGATCTGGCCAACCGGTTGCGGCATCGGCAGCGGATCGGCGGCGGCAGCGTCGCCGCCCCGCACATGCTGTTTCTCGGGCCGCCCGGAACCGGAAAGACGACGGTCGCCCGGCTGGTCGGAAGGATCCTGCACTCGCTGGGCGTGCTGCCAAGAGACCACGTCGTGGAGGTGGGGCGCGCCGACCTGGTAGGCGGGTACGTCGGCCAGACCGCGATCAAGACCACCGCCGTCATAGAACGGGCGCGCGATGGCGTGCTGTTCATCGACGAGGCCTACAGCCTGGCCCGCGGCGAGCCCGATGGGAATGACTTCGGCCGCGAGGCCGTCGACACCCTGGTCCAGGCGATGGAGAACTTGCGCGGCAAGCTCGTGGTGATTGCGGCGGGCTACCCCGGGCCGATGGAGCGGTTCGTGCGCTCCAACCCGGGTCTGCAATCCCGCTTCACCGAGCGGGTGATGTTCCCTGACTACAGCGACGCCGAGCTTGGCGAGATCCTGGGCCGGGTCTGCGTGGCCCAAGGCTATGAGGAGGCCGGGCCGGACGTACTCGCCGCCGCCGTGCGCTTGTTCGGCGCGCAACGGCATCGCGATCCGGAGTCGTTCGGCAACGCACGCGCCGCGCGCAAGCTCTTCGACATCATGGAGATCAACCTGATACGGCGAGTCAACAGCGAGCCAGGCGCAGACCTGAGGACGTTCCGTCCTGAGGACGTGCCCAAGGTACCCCGATGACATCCTCGCGGGCGCGGCGCTGGTTCATGCCCTCATGGGCCGGGAGCAGTGGCCCGCCGGGCCCGGCTCCGCCCCGCCTACCGATCGGTCCAGGCGAGGCGGCCATGCTCCCGGTCATAGTCGTCCTGGTTGCTGACCAGCGCATCCCGGAGGGTGCCGTCTACCTCGTCGAGCTGTGTGGTGATGCCTTCCAGCACGGTCTGCAGCCGCCCGACCGGGTCCTGTGCGGCCGGGTCCTGCGCGGCCCCGGCGCCGTTGGACGACAAAGCCTTGACGAGAGCGCTTTCCGCCCGGGCGTGCGCCGCGAGCTGCGCGACCCGCCCATCGCGCTCGGCCACGAGTTCTTCCTGACGCTGCTGTGCCGCGGTGAGGTCCTGCCGCACCTCAGTCAGGCGTTGCCTTGCGGCATCAGCGCGCTTCTCCTCTTCGGCCAGCGACCGCAGCGCTTCGTCCGCCTGGGCCAGCGTGTCACGCACGTGCGGTGCCAGCAGCGCGAGGCGTTCTCCGGCCAGCCTGAGCACCTCGTCGGACCCGGCGGCAATGGCGTCCTCGGGGGGTCCGGTCAGCTGACGAAGCAGAACGAGCCGTTCGTCGATCACCTGCCGTTGCTCGTTCAGCTTCTGCAAAATCGCGGCAAGGCGTTCCCGCCGCCGCAACTCATCGACCTGTTCCCGCAGCCCGGTCAGCTCGGCGAGACGCGTCTGCGTCTCCAGCTTCCTGGCCTTGAGCGACGCCAGGTCGCGGCTGATGGCGTTCATCTGTTCCGCCATGGCCGACAGCTCGTCAGCGCGTGCCTTCATGTCCGCTTCCACCGCGGGCCCCAGATCCGCCGCGGTCAGCAGTTCCGGAACAGCGGCCAGGAGGCCGTGCAACTGCTTCATCGCGTCGTCGAGGAAACCGACCGCTTCCACCGGGCTGACCGCGCCCTGCTCACCGCTCGCAATGGCCTGCCGGATCACCTGCAGCGCCCGATCGCTTGCCCGGCCAAGGGACCGCAGTTCCGCGCCGGGATCGTCCTCGCTCAGTGCAGAGTCACGCGGAAGTTCGGAGTCGTGTGCCATAAAAGTGCCCCCTCCCCTAGGAGACTAGACCGCCCTCGGCGGCACGCGCGACGCTGCCAGGCCGTCTCGCACCGCCCGGTGAACGCTCACCGGGCGCCGCCTCCGGCCATTGCCGTAAGAGGGCGAGTCTTCACTGTCCATTATCGCGTCGAAAAGGTGAACGTCATGGCCCAGTTGGTTAGCTTTCCCAGTGATGCCGGGCCGCCGCTGGTGGTGGAGGTGGCGGAGAGCGACTATCGGGTCGAGCGGGTCGCCAGGGAAGAGGGCGGAATCGCCCAGGCCAGCCAGAAGCTGGAAGAGGCGCTGGGCCGGACCATGCCGACGCTGCGCAGCGTCGTCAAGAGCGTCCGTTCGCTTGCTCCCGATAGCGCACAGATCGAGTTCGGCATAACGCTGACCTACGAGGCGGGAGTGGTCGTCGCGAAGACCGCCGTAGAGGGGCATTTCACGGTCACGCTGTCCTGGTCCGGCTCGGGCACCGAGACGGGCTGATCATATGAGCCAGCCCGTCGTAAGTTACGAAACCGCTCCCTGGCAGGTACGCATCCGTCGCGAGCCCAAGGGCCTGCCCGTCGGCGGAGGCATGCTGTGCCCCGACGGTCACGTTGTTACCTGCGCCCATGTGGTTAGCAAAGGTACCGGGCGGCCCGCTGGCCCCGTCTACGTCGAGTTCCAGCACGCCGATCAGCATGACCCCATCCAGGCGTTCGTGGTCGAGGGCGGCTGGCACCCAGCGGCGGGGGAGGGTGGCGAGCGTGGCGATGTCGCGGTCCTGCGCCTGACGGCGACCGCCCCGTCATCGGCGGTGCCAGCGCCGCTGCGCCCAGCGCCCGAAAATGTGGATAAGCCGCACTCCTTTCACGCCTATGGGTATCCCATACCGCATGACCGCGGCGGCGTTCCCGCACGTGGGAGGATAATTGGCCACGCGGAGATGGAGTGGCTCTCGCTGCTGGCCGACCACGACGGTCAAGAGCTGGACCCAGGCTTCTCCGGATCCCCCGTGTGGGATGTCGAACTCCGCGGCGTGGTCGGCATCGTCGTGCTGCGCGATGTTCCGCGCTCCTCCGGTGACCGTGGCGGGACGAAGGGCCCGCGCAACGCCTACGCCATTCGCATGGAGGCACTCGGCGGCTACTGGCCGGCGCTACAGCCAAAGGTCGTGCGCTCCCTGCCCGCGGACAGTGAGTCGCTGGAGGATCTGCTCGAGGTGGCCCGGCCGGCCGGCGGCGGGCTGCCCACCGTTGCGGAGACGTCCGTCTACGACATGGGGGTCACTCGCTCGAAGTACGTCTCGGCCGACAACCCAGCCCCGACTTATGTGCCCCGGACGTGGGTCGATGCGCAGATCCAGGATCTGCTCAGTGCCGGTGAGCGCTTCATCGTGGCGGTCGGCGACTCCAAGTCGGGCAAGTCCCGCTCCATGGCTGAGATGCTGCACCGGCTGCGCCCGAACGCGCGGCTGATCGTGCCCGACGCTAGTGATCCCGCCGCGCTGTCGAAGCTGGCCCAGCGGTCGCTGCCGCTCGGCGCCGACGGCGGGGTGCTGTGGCTGGACGACATCGATCGCTACCTCGTACTCAACGGGCTCGATCGCAAGGTCCTGCGCTCTTTCCTCGAGCGCGAGCCCCAGATCACCGTTGCCGGGACCATCACCTCGCGGCGCTATCAGGACATCACCGCGGCCCGCCAGGCCGCGGAAACCCGCGACGTTACGACGATCCGCGACGCCACTGCCCAGTTCGGTCAGGTCCTCGCCCAGGCCAAGCTGGTGCGTGTCGCGTCCAAGCCCAGCCCGGAAGACCTGGCCGCGGCGCGAGAGCTCTACCCCGGCGAGGATTTCCAGGAGCGGGGCATCGGTGAGCAAATGGTCGCCGCTTCAAAGGTGGAAACCAAGTACGACGCGGCACGGGAGGCAAGCCCGGAGGGCTGGGCCGTCCTCCAGGCCGCCGTCGACTGGCGCCGTATCGGTGTCTCCGGTCCGGTGTCCCAGCAGACCCTGCGCTCGCTCTTCCAGAGCTACCTAAGCAAGGTAGCGCCCAACCTGATACCGGACGATGAGCTGTTCGCGCGTGGTCTGAGCTGGGCCATTGAGCCGCTGGCCGGCACAATCGCGCTGCTGACCATGGTTGAGCCGACAGAAGAACGAGCGACCTACCGGGCCTTCGACTACGTGCTGGCCTGCGCCGACGGGCAGGGACCATTCGAGCCGTTCCCGATCGCCCGTGGTGCCTGGAATGAGGCCATCGCGTCTCTGGCTGCCGATGAGTTGCTGGTAGTGACCCAGGCCGCCATTCTCCGCGGGGAGCCGGACATCGCGAGGCGGGCAGCGGAGGCGGCTCGCGACGACTCCGAAGATCCGGCCGCGGTGGCAAGGGCAACCCTGTTCCTGGGCGAACTGCACGCGACCGGCACCGAGATGGACACCGCGATCAAGCTGCTGGAGGAGGCGGCAGCGTCCGGGATCACCGACGTCGTCCCGAATGCCCAGGCCGACCTCGGTGCGATCCTGGCACTGCCGGGCGGTGACCCGGACCGCGCGCGTGCCCTGCTTGAATCTGCCATCAGCGCTGGGGATTCCCAGGTGGTCGCCCAGGCTCAGCTGAACCTGGGCGTAATGCTGATGAACCGAGGGGACACGCCCGGGGCACGCCCGCTGCTCGAGGCGGCCATGGCCGCGCACGCTGATCTGGCTGATGCCCCTTTCGTCGGCCTGAGCCGGCAGGGGGTAGCCGAGCGGACTCAGCTCCCGCGCAAGGAGACGCGGGTGGTCAGGCACCTGGCCGAGTCCGCTCCCGCCCCATCCCGGGCGACCGACGACCGGAGCCGCGTGCTGCAGGCTGCCGCCGTGCGCCAGGCCGAGTCGGTGCATCTGCGGGCCCAGGCCAGCCTCGGCGGGCTGCTGGTCAACGAGGGTGACCTCAAACAGGCCCGGATGCTCCTGGACGCGGCGCTCGACAGCAATAATCCGGAGGTCGAGCCGCTGGCCCGCACGAACCTCGGGGCTTTGCTGCTGCGGAACGGCGAGGTACAGGCGGCCGAGGAGCAGTTCAAGCTGGTTGTGGACAGCGGGGATGCCGGAGTCGTTCCGTTTGCCCAGATCAGCCTCGGCGGTCTGCTGGCCGCGCGCGATGACCGCGAGGGCGGGTACGCGCTGCTGGAGTCGGTCGCTGCCTCAGGCCATCCAGACCAGAGTCCCCGCGCGCTGTGCTTGCTGGGCGAGCTTCACCTCGGAGACGGTGAGATGCAGGAAGCCAGCTCGTACTTGCAGCGCGCCGTCCAGACCGACCACCCGGAATGGGCCCCGTACGCCACCGTGAGTATCGGTCTGATCAGGGTGCAGGAGAACGACACAGATGGTGCGAGGGAACTGCTCGAGAGCGTTATCGCTAGCAAGCATCCGAGCGAGGGTGCGCGCGCAGCCAGCCTGCTGGGGGACATCCTGCTCGACGCCGATAACCCAGATGGCGCGGAGGACGCCTATCGCCGGGCCATCAGCTTCGGGCACCCCTGGTGGTCCGCCCTGGCCACGATCGATCTGGCCGGACTTCGCGTGCAGCAGGGCGTGCCCGGCGACGCCGCCGAGCTACTGCGGTCGGTCGTAGATGGCGGTGATCCGAACGCAGCGCCCATGGCCGGCGACATCCTCGGTAACCTGCTGCGGTTGCATATGCGCGACATAGATGGCGCGAAGGCGGCATACCGGCAGGCCATCGACTCCGAGCACCCGGACTGGTCGGTGGAGGCCCGGTTCGACCTGGCCGAGCTGCTGGATGCCGAGGGTGACGAGGATGGCGCCGGCGAACAGCTCCGGCAGATCGCCGAGGGCCCTAACCCGATATACGCGGCCAAGGCCTGGGATCTTCTTGGCGATCTGTGGGATGACTCCGGCGACACCGCCAAAGCCCGGGCGGCTTATCAACGGGCCATCGACACCGACGCGCAGGACTGGTCCGCGGCGGCGCGGGTCGACCTGGCCCGGTTGATCCTGTCCGAATCCGAAGTTCCGACCGAGGCCGATGTGACCGAGGCCGAGTCGCTGCTCACCGCCGCGGTGGCCGACGGTCCACCACACATAGTGGCATCCGCGCGGCTACTGCTGGGCATGATCGCCATGTACGGCGAGGACCACGACCGCGCAAGGGAGGAGTTCCGGCGTGCCGCTGATACAGGCCTCGAACAGGTTGCCGGGCCTGCCCTGATGCAGATCGCGAAAATGGCCCTGGATGACGGCGAGCTGAACGAGGCCGCCGACATCCTGGAAATCCTGACCGATGGCCGCCTCACGGACAAGGGCCTGGAGCTTTATGCTGCGGTGCATCTGGGTATCGTTCGGCTGCGCCAGGGCGATCACATGGCGGCACTGCCCCTGCTGCAACGAGGCGTTAATTCCGATGATCCCGATACGGCCGCCTATGCCCAGCTGTACTTGGGAACGGCCCTGTTCGATCTCGACAACGTGGAAACCGCCGACGAGATCCTGACCGTGGCCCTGAGGAACGGTCAGCCCGAGGTGATTGATCGCGTGCGGGCAATCCTCGGTATGGTACGTCTGGCCCAGGGCCGCCTGGAGGAGGCAGAGACCCTCTTGACCACCGCGCTCGATGGCGGGGACAAGGAGGATGAGCCGAAGATCCGCCGTTACCTGGGCTCGGTCCTGGACCGCCTGGGCCGGGAGGATGAGGCCAGGGCCATGCTGGAACCGTTGGTGGCCTCGAGCGACACCGAGCACCGCCCGGCCGGTCTGCTACTGCTCGGCCGCCTCGCGGCGCGAGACAAGAGCGTCGCGGTCAGCAAGCGGTGGTTCACCGCCGCCATCGAGGCAGACGACCCAGAGGTCGAGGTCGTGGCCCGGCTTGAGCTTGGCAGGCTGCTCGCAGACTCGGGCGATCTCAATGGCAGCCGGCAAGCCCTGACGCCACTGCTTGAGCATGCCCTGACGTCACTGCTTGAGGATGGCGACGCCATTCGCGCCCAGGCAGAGGAGATGCTCGGTGAGCTGCACGCGGCCGAGAACAGAGCTCCACCTGCCCTTGCCCCGTCCCCACCCGATGTCCCGGCCGTACCGGCGGTACTGGACCTCCCAGCCAAACCCGATGACCAGGCCGCGACGGTGAAACAGACCCCGGCCAAGGAGCCGGCGCCGCCGGCCACGGCCGCGAGGGCGGGGCGGCTGGAGCCGCTGCCACCGGCCGTGCTCACTGCGCTGGCGGACCTTGCCGAGTACGAAGAGCAGCTAGCGGAGGCGGAGTACTGGCGGAGCGTGCGAGACGGAGCCTGACCTGGTCACCGGTCGCTGGCTGCTCTGGCATCGATGCCAACCACGACCGGCGCTCCCGCCCCGCTAGCGGGGCGGACCACAAGAGCGCTGGATCCTGTCCAGCCCCGCCGCACGCCGATCCGGCACGGCCCGGAGATGAGCTGGGGCAGCTGCACCGTTGCGGGCTGTCCTCCGATGTCGACGGTCAGCACCGGGTCATCCAGGACGAGCTCATCGGCGAGGCTGGCGAACGGTTCGCTCCACGGGAGCGGCAGACTGACTTCCTCGAGCTGACCGTTTTCTATCCGGTGCATCGGCAGCGTTACCTGCGCGAGTGCCGGGGGCGGGGCCAGGCGCACCGTGTCGCGGGCGAAAAGCAGGCCTCCGCGCGCCGCAGCGCCCGGTTCCTCGATCTCCGGATCGACGCCGGCGGCCTCGGCCAGCGTCGCCACGGCGAGCGGAAACCAGCCCAGGCCACCGGTCAGGATCGCGATATCGACCGGCCGGCCGTTCAGCACGTCCGCGGCCCCGTCGCGGATCCGCTGCTGTGTGGGCGCGAAGCAGTCGATCACCTGGCCGGCGAGTAGCTTACGAGTCCCGCGCGGGCCGGTGAACTCGTAGACCCAGCTCTCCCGCCACTGTGGTGTGGCCTCGGCCACGGCCTTGTCGAGCACGAACCGCGCCCGCCGCTCTTGTTTCCTTGCGGGCCCGTACCAGTCGGCGAGCAGTGGATCGCCCTCGCCGGTCAGCGCGGAGCGGACAGCGGTATCGAAGTCGCGCCAGCCACCGCCGGCCGAGCTGTGCGCGGCCATGATCGCGATGACCGGGCCCGTTACCTCCAGCGCCGCCGTGCGCACGCCGTCGGCGCCGATGTCGCAGACGAGATAACGCCCTGGGCCGCGCCGCTGCGCGGCCCAGGCGGCAACGGCGGCCAGCTGGCTGGTCCAGGTGATCCGCGCTATCCCGAGCTCGTCCTCGCAAGCATGACGGAGCGACTCCTGCGCGATCGTTCCGTCCACGCTGCCATCCAGCCAGGCTTCGGGCACGACCAGGCAGATGCTGTCGGCAGGCAGGGCGACGCCGGCGGCGGCGAATGCACCGGACACGCGAGCGCGCCAGTCTCCGTCCACGGCGGGACTGGGGATCGGCTCCCCACTCACGTCGTCGACCGCGACCTTGGCGATCGCCGATCCCGGATCCAGGGCGGGGCTACCTCTCACCGTGGCTCGTCCCTTCCGCGCCCTGCCTTCCCTGCCGCAGCACGCTTTGGATGATGCCCGGCAGCTTTTTCGAATCCGGAAGGATTTGATCGAGAAGCTTCCTGACCTTGCTCAATATCTCTGTATCACGCGCACCCAGAGTTGCGTGTTCCTGGTTGCGAACGGTCACGATCCGCAGTATCCGGGTGTAATAGTGGATTTCGTCGACGGAGGACTGGACCGCGAAACGACTGAACTCATCCGCGGTCTGTGCGCCGAAGCTGCCATCTGCGAACCAGTTAGCGAAATTGCCCAGCCACTCCTCGGCCGCTGACCTTTTCCCCGGCGCGGCGAGCAAGGCTGACCGAAGTTCCTCAAGCACGGCCATGGCATAGGCGCCAGAGTTAATAGCCTTGGAATCGCCCAGCGCGCGGCCGACGTCCTGCAGGCCGAGATTTTCGCGGTAGGCATTGGCGAGAAGTCCAGCAACATGGACGGCTGTGGCGTCCGGGGGCAGAGCGCGGAGCGCGGTCAGGGCTGGGTGGTCTGCGCCCGGTGGGAGCGATGACTGTGACAGCGACGGGGCATCAGCGGGTGACCGCCGAACGTCCCACGGATCCGGCTGCGGTTGTTCTTGTTCTTGCCGGGGGGACTTCTGCTCCCGCGCCGCGGGCGGCTGTTGCTGCCGCGCAGGCGGCTGTGGTTTCCGCGCGGGTGGCAGCCATTCTTGCGCGAGTCGCCAGCGTGCGGCCTCAGGAGACCGCCCGAGCGCCTCCGAGACGGCTGCCCGGAGCCCGGGACGCTGACCGTCGCCAGCCAGCCGCTTAACGAGATCGGTGACGACGACGGCTACCCCGGCGTCGTCTGCCCGCCAACTGTGGCGCAGATAGTCGGTCAGGTTCCTGGTAAGCAGGTCATCGCCAGCCCGCCCCAGGCTGCGACCTAGGATCTCCCAACCACGGGTGATGCTGTCGACGTAGGGCTTCCGGTCACGGTCCTTGATCGGGGTCAACAGGAACCGCAGCGGATTTCTGGAGATCAGCAGCACGAGGTCCAGCCACGCGGCCGAGTCGGTCGTGTGCTGCCGGACATCCATAATGGGGCCATACCAGGATCGATCCTGGTCCGGATCAAGCTGGCCTCGCGCCAGGACGCTGCGCGCGAGCCAGATAGCGAGCCCGGGAAGCACCCGGTCCACGCGCCCCAGACAGTCGGCAGCGACCAGCAGCGCCGAGACGCACTCGGTATCGGAGTCGGCCAGTTGCCCGATAGCCTGCTCGCTCACCTCACCCGGTGGGTGGCCCACGAGAGCGGAGAACGGAGCCAGCAACCCGCCGAGACTTGGCTCCAGCCAGGTGAGGGCCGGATCGAGCCTCTGCCCAGCGATCGCCAGATGGGTGAGCAGTTCGCAGGCGACCAGTGGCTTGCTCGCCAGCGCCACTCCTGTTTGCCGCAGGGGGGAGGCGCCTGGCCCGGTGGGCATGTAATCGGCTATCAGCTGGGCCGCGGTCTGCCGCCCGCCAAGCAGATCCGGCCGGGAGACCGGCGCGGCGATGAGCTGGGCTAGAAGATCATCGATGATGCCGTGCCTGGCCGCACAGTTAATGTATCTCTGGCACGTGAGGCGGTCGGGTGCTCGCGCCCAGAGGAGCCGCTGGCTGCCCTTGACCAGGGCAGACAACATGGTGAGCGGCTCGCCGCCCACCACCCGGTCCCACTGGCCATCGATGACCTCCCAATTCTGTGGGTCCTGGCCAGCGATGCAGATGAGCCCGGCCAGCAGTTCCTGGCGCTCGCCGGGGGTGAGGTCATCAGCCCGGGACTGCGCGAAAACCGCCCGGATTTCCTCGGGCTTGGCTGTCCCTTTCCGCACCGCGTCGAGCACGATATATGGCAGGCCGAACCTGTACAGGCCGTCCATGGCGCGCTGGGGCTGATCGAAGCCGCAGATTTCCTTGTCTCGCTCCAGGACTTCGATCAGCCTTACCAGATGACTGGGCTCGGACAGCCGCTCCCGTATCTGCTGCAGCCGCCTGAGATAGGCCTCACCAGCGCCACCCAGCGGCGCCGTGGGTGCCGACCGCCAGCGGATGGCCCCGGCGTCCTGGCGCGGCCGTGCCGCGAAAGCCAGCCGGATCGGATGCCGCTTGCCGCTGTCTGACCAGGTCGACGCGGTATACCCGGCCCGGTACCCGTAGGGGAGCAGCGCGGCCACGGCGTCCAGGAAGCGCAGCCGATCATAAAGTGCCGTGCCCTCCGACCCGACGATGCTGACCTGCCCCGACAGGAGCATGGCGGCCGCGGCCCTTACCGTGGGCTCGCCGAAATCCTCGATCATCTTGGCGATTTGCTCGGCTTCCAGCGTTGGCACGGTAAGCCGGATGGGATCGTCGCCGTGGTACGGGAGTTTCAGCTCGGCTAGCTGCTTGTAAAGATCGACGTAAGAAAAAAGGGCGCCTTGGAGCTCGTCATAGGGAATACAGAAGTACGACGTACTGGTGATTGGCCGCCCTACACCGTCCTGCGTTCCCGTCGAGTCTTGAATCGAGATCCCCAGGTACACGCGCTTGGCCACGCCGACCCGGCTGAAAGTGACCCAGGGCAGCGAGCCTGGGGGGTCCGGCGCGGCCGGATTGGTGCGGGCCGAGCCCGGCTCAGCCGACGGGGTACCGGGCATGAAGTGAGTCAGAACGTTGGCGAATTCCGCCTCATCGAGCGGCTGAGCGCTCGAGGCCAGTAGCGAGTATTCGCGGACAGCGCCTGGCTGTTTCCCCCAGAGGGCCCAGCCGACACTGACCGATACCGGGTCCCCCATGTCCTATACCGTGACGCTCTGACCGAGCCATAGCACCGGTTCGAGCACATTGATCGGATGGATCCGCCCGCGAATCTTGACCGTCCCGTCCTGGTCCATCGCATTATCGTGATCGTCCTCCCGGAACCGGCCGCCCTTGGCGTAGAAACCGATCGCCGACGTGACGAAATAACGAATCCGTTCCGGCTGGAAGTACTTCGTCAGCCCGTTGCAGATGAGATCGGCATCGCTGTCATCCGTGTCACACAGTTCCCGGAAGAAGCTCTGTGCATCATCATTGTGCACGCGCGGGAACAAGTAATCGTCGTTCTCGTCGTATGTGCGGAACCCATTCAGCCGGGCGAACCTGTACACCTCGGGATGGTCGAACTTGGTGATACAGACCGCCACGTAGTGCGGCAGTTTCGCGCCCGCCGGCATGCGGGCCATGCGGCGCTGCGCCATCCTGAGCAGCGTGCCCTGGAAATACTCGTGGGCATCACCAAGCGCACGCTCCCGGACCGGGTCGATGAGCAGCAGCAGTCCCTCGCAGCCGGCCAGGTAGTCCATCGTGTCCGTCGGGTCCGGGCTTGCTTCCGGGGGACCGTCGCCGAGGTCGAGCCGTGAGTGCGCCACCGGTGCCATGGGGTCGCTCGCGAAGTAGCCGCCCGGCGCATCGCGCAGGTCAATGTTGAACTGGGCCGGAACGGTGACCGGCACCGACGTCTGCCTGCCCAAGATCCGGGACTTGCCTGCTTGTTCGACAACCGTGGTCGCGTTCATGGTCCAGCTGTACGACCCGACCTGTTGGGTGGCTTCCGGGAACCGGTGCTCATTGGTGAGCGTCCGGTTGCTCTCCACCATGAACTCGGTGGACGTGTCGTCCACCCCGAAGATGTTCAGGTCTTGCTCCGACCTGTTGACGGCGATGTACAGGGCGGCGAGGAAGGTGGTTTTCCCGCACCCCACAGCGCCCCACATGCCGATACTCCTCGGCGCCCTGCGGCGCGACCCGGTACTGGAAGGGGTAGTCACGAGATGCCTCATTCCGTATTGAGCAGCGGAATAGGTATCCGCTGCGTGTGCCTGGCGAGAAGCGCGAGGTCCTCGCCTATCAGTTGTGCCGTGGCGTCGGGCAGCCAGCGCAGTCCGGCCGGGCCGAGCGCTCGCCACATCGCGGCCTGCGTGGGGTCATTCGGGGCGGCGTCCGCCACCGCCACGCACCGTGCCCCGGCCGGGCCGACGAGCTGCCTCAGGGTCTGCTTCCACTTGTAGTGATAAGGGCATTCCTGGACGCGATCTATCCCCCGCGGATAGGGGTGCGGGCGCCGGCTGCCCACGATCAGCAGCCGGGCCGCCCGCCCGGCCGCGCGGGCGCCCGCCAGCTTGATCGCCGCCTCGTACAGGAGATCCTCGATGGGCGCTGCCTCGAGGTATGTCATCTTGGACACGGACTGCCGGGCGAACCAGGCCAGGGCTTCCGGCGCGGGGCTGAGCGGGGTACCACGCACCACCGAGCGGGACTCCCGGCCGCGCTCGAAGTTGTGGTCCGTGCACGTCAGCACCGATACCCGAAGCCGCCCGGCCTCGGCATGCTCGTCGGTCAGCCGTTCCAGCAGGCTCCGGACCAGCCTCAGGCGGGCCCGTACCGTCGGGACCGGCCCGGCCAGGTCCACCGCGCAGACCAGATCGGCCGGGCCTGCGGTCAGGTCCACCTGATCCGGGATCTCGCTGCGGACCTGGGCCCAGGTCCCCGCGCGAACTTTGGCTCCCGGCGGCGCGGTGACCCGTACCCGGCCAGGCCCGTCGAGGACGGCATGCAGGCCGAACTCTATGCCCGGAGGCGACGGCACCGAGTACAGCGCAAGCGGCTCACCGTCGCCCGCCGTACCGGCACTGAAGATTGCCAGGGCGATGTCCTCGGTGTTACCGGGCGGCCGGCGCAGCGACAGGCGGGACTTCGTACCGGGAACATCGCCCGGCGCAAAGATCTGCCGGGCCTGCGTCGCCACCTTTCCGGAGACGTCGTCGACCGTCGCGACCATGAGCTGGTATGCCTCACGCAACGGCGCTTCGGTCGTCAGGCTGGCTAGCACGGTCGCAGCGGGGGCCCTTCCGGGAAGGCCTGCCACGCGGAGGAACTGGGCCCCGGGCAGGGCGGCCAGCAAGCTCGCGGCCCACTCCAGAATCTGCCAGCCGGCTGGCCGGCAGATCACCAGCAGCTCGCCCTGAGGGGGATCGATCAGCTCGCCGTGAGGGGGATCGATCAAGCCGCCCTGCAGACGGTCCGATATCGCCGAACGGTCCAGCTGGCTGAATCCGCCGGCCAGCTGGAAATAGAGTTCCTCCTTGGTGTCCGCCAGCATCGGCAGCAGCGAAGCCCAGGCCCTGGTTGGCGGCTGGTCCAGCGACGGCGTCCCGAACCGGTCAAGACCCGCCCGGGACACCGCGACTCCGGCCTCGTTCACCTCGACAACAGCCACCGGCGTGTCCTGGCTCAGCCGGTCCACCAGGTCCGCCAGCCGCGCACGCAGCGTCTCCTCATCCGCTGCGTCCCCGGCGTCCAGCCTGGCCTCTTGCTGGGCCACTGCCCACTGGACAGCGTCAGGGGCGCCGCCCCGGATGTGGTTGTGATACGGGCCGGGATCGCGAGAAATACGGGCCACGATCCGGGCATCCAGGGCCTGCTGGGACTCGCGGAGCCGTGATGTGAACTCTTCGCGCAGTTGCGCGGTTACCGCACCCGCCCGCAGCGGCGATCGCAATACCCAGCCGCACTCCGGGCACTGGGCCTGGACATCGGCCGGTCGGCCGCACACAGGGCATCCAGCTGTCGGCTCGCCCCGGCCTCGGTCGGTGCTAGACATGTCGGTGCTAGACATCGGGAGTGTGCCGGGTCGTGAAGACGCTCAGGTCGCTCCATGTCGCGGGCTCACGGCAGGAAGAGGTGACCCCGGTTGCGACCGAGCGGGCCGGCGGGCCTGCGGTAGGCCTGCCGGGGTGAGGGCCGTACCCAGGCCGGAATGAGGCTCGCTCCGGCGTGCGGCGCGAAGTACTGCTCCCCATTGCGTAACCCTCGTATGTAGCTACTGCAATACGTTGCGCAGGCTACAGAGGACAGCTGTCGGCCGAAGCCTGGTAGTTGAGTCCCCCTGAGCGCAGAATCCTTATCCGGTACCGAGTCCTGCCGTGGCACCGTATTATTCATATTACACAGCGCGTACCGGCTACGGGCCACTGTGGCGGAACCAGCGACGATGGCACGCGGATCCTGGGCGCTGAGAACGGGGTTATTCGGGCATTTAGGGCAGTTTGCACTTCTTGCTCACTGGAAACATAGGTCGAGGGGGTGGCGGCCATGCATAGGTTTCCTGTCGAAGCGCGGGCGTTATGAGCCTGGGCCGGCAGTTTGCGGCCTCCGTATGTCGCCAGGACCGGTGGGGTCCTCATATCTTCCGTGCCGTGCCGCATATCTTCCGTGCCGTGCTGCGCTTTGCGTCGGCTTTGCCATTAGGTCTGGCGAGCTCCGCCTGCTTCGTGCTGCGGATCCTCTGCCCTGGGGATCGAAAGTGAGATCAACCAGCTCCAGGGTCATGCCACGGCGGTGCCCTACCGGACGGTGCGACGTGGCGGTATCCAGGGCGATCGTGAGCAACTCATTCGCGTGGCCGGCCTGGCGAGCCGGCCCAGCGCGATCCACTCCAGCGCGATCCACTCCAGCGCGGTACAACGGCGTAGCCGCTAGCCAGCCAGGGGCAGACGCCCAGGAGGTGCCGGTGGACCGGTAGCACCGTGAACGGCGGAGTTACCGCGGTTCGCAGGCGCGCCACATCGATAGTCACGTGTCCAGGCCAGTGGCCATCAATCGATGGTCCCGAGCAGAGAGAATCCGATGGGAAATCCCCTGATTTGGCTGTCAGGAGCGCAGCGCACGATTTTGGCAGAGTGCCCGACAGAGCGACCCAAGTACACCGGAATTGGCAGCGCCATCTTGATTACCTCCGCGGTGGCCGCCGTCTCGATGACTTTTGCCCTGCACACTGCCCTGAAGGCGCCGCTTGGGCTGGCCGTTCCGCTCGCGCTGGGCTGGGGTCTTGCGATCATGGGCCTGGACCGCTGGCTCGTGGTCTCGCTGGTACGTGACGAGAACAGGTGGAATTACCTGCGCCTGGCGATTCCCCGGCTGTTCCTGGCGTTGCTGTTCGGCGCGATCATCTCTACACCAGTGGTGCTGATGGTGTTCCGCTCGGAGATCGCAGCGGAGATCCCGATAGTCCAGCAGCAGAACACGGCGGCCGGCTATCAGCAGGCCGACAGTAATTCCATCCACAAGAAGATCGTCTTCGATATACAACGGGTTCAATCCCTGCGAGACCAAATCAACAGTGGCGGCCAGCAAGCTTCTAACTCACCACTCAATACTCAATTGAAGCGCTGGAAAAAGGCGCGTAACCGGGCGATCATCAATGCCAATTTTCAGCAGAGTAAAGGTAACCATAAGGGCTATCTGCACTTCTATGGGCTATGGGTGTCCGACGAAAATCAGGTTAATAAGCTCAATCAAGAGCTCACAAGTTCTGCAAGCGAAGCGGTTTCCATCGCGCAGGCACAGCTTCCGGTTGCCAAGGCCCAACTAAACGCAGATGAAAAGAGGGAGAGTCTCTTCCTGGGGCAGCTCAGCCACGCCAGCTCGGCCAACAACGGGATACTGATCAGGTTGCAGGCACTGGACGAACTTGCCAACAAGAACAGCACGGTGTGGTGGGCCAAGCTGATCCTCTTCCTGTTCTTCACGGCCATCGAGTGCCTGCCCATCTTCGTCAAGGTGCTGACCAACCTCGGCCCGGCCAGCGCCTACGACAAGATGCTCGCCCAGGAGGAAGAGCTGCAGGCCAGCGTCGCAGCCCACCGGCGGGCGTTCCGGAAGAAGAAGGGATTCCTCGAGGGCGAAGCCCTCAGCCGCGACGCCGACCGCCTGCTTGACGCGCTGAACGTCGAAGCCCCGGCCATCGACCGGGAAGCGGTCACCGCCGCGAACCGGGTCGCGCGGGCCCGGTTGCGAGACTGGGAAATGCGCGAGATGCAGGAGATGGCCAACCGGCGGGTCAAGCCCAGGCCTCAGATCCTGATCCGCCTGCGGTTGCTTTGGGGGCAATTCCGGGAACGGTGGGCACAGGTGACGGCGCGGCTCGG
>Ga0126371_10001752_pt1 | contig 18431 bp, 22 predicted proteins | sample PanSoiMetaPlot_4_FD_110145 | JGI IMG/M metagenome (GOLD analysis project Ga0126371, IMG submission 110145) | Tropical forest soil microbial communities from Panama - MetaG Plot_4 | ecosystem: Environmental > Terrestrial > Soil > Tropical forest > Bulk soil | place: Panama | collected 2016-02-17 | reverse complement strand
TTCGCCAGCGGGAAGTAGGGCAGTACGCCGAGGCCGTACTGCAGCGCCGCCGGGACGACGTCGTTCTCTGCCGCGCGCTCCAGCAGGGACCAGTGATTCTGAGCGGAGATAAACGGCACTGCGCCGAGATCCTGCGCAGCGGTGGCTGCAGCGGCTGTCTGCAAGCCGGAGAAGTTCGAGTGGCCTATGTAGCGGACCATCCCGGACCGGACGAGCTCCGACAGCGCCTCGAGCGTCTCCTCGATCGGCGTGACCGGATCGGGCGTGTGAATCTGATAAAGATCAATGTAATCAGTGCGCAGGCGGCGCAGCGAGTGTTCCACCGCGCGGCGCATATAGGCGCGGCTGCCCTTTGCGCCCGCCGCCGGGCCGTAGCCCATATCGCCACCCTGAGAGCCAAATTTGGTTGCCAGCACCACCTGATCACGGCGCCCAGCCAGCACCTCGCCCAGGATCTCCTCTGACCGGCCCATGCCGCCGTAGGTCTCGGCCGTATCGAGCAGCGTGACTCCCACCTCAATCGCGGCGTCCACCACAGCCCTGGTCCGCTCGACGTCGAGCCGACGCCCGAAGTTGTTGCAGCCGAGGCCGACGACCGACACGATCAGTCCGGAGTTTCCCAGTGCCTTGTAGCGCATGATCCTGCCTTCGCTTTATGTCGTATTGCTCCGGTTGAGATCGTACCGGGCGGCATCGCCGTGCTCGCGGGTGCGTATGGTCATTGGCAGTCGGCCCGGTGCAACGTCAGGGGTTCGGCGACGCGCATTGCGCGCATACGAAGGGGTGGCGTGAAATCGCATTTGCGATATCATGGTGGCGCACTACTAAATGACAAGCGCGCCGTCCCGCTTGAAAAATATCCGCGGCAAATACAGTACGCCGGGCCCAGGTTTTCGGGCAGCGACATGGGCATGGCACCATAGCCAGACCCATGCGGTGCATCGGGAGGGAGCGCGCCCCATGCCTGAGAGAAGCGGCACCGGCTTAGGGGGCAATGCGCCGACGGTTCTGCGGATTATGCTCGGCACGCAGCTCAGGCGACTTCGCGAGGCACGAGGCATCACGGCCCAGGCCGCGGCCAAGGCGATCCGCGGTTCGGAGTCCAAGATCAGCAGGATCGAGCTCGGGCGCAACGCGGTGCGTGAGGTCGACATAGCTGACCTGCTCAACTTGTATGGCATCACGGACGCTGCCGAGCGCGAGCAGTTGCTGACGCTGGCCAGCCAGGCCAACCAGCAGGGCTGGTGGCATCGCTATCAGGATGTGCTGCCGAGCTGGTTCCAGTCCTACCTCGGGCTGGAGGAGTCAGCGGAGACTATCCGCAGCTTCGACAACCAGTTTGTGCCCGGCCTGCTGCAGACGGAGGACTACGCGGTCGCCGTCATCCAGCTCGGCTCCTACGGCGCAGAGGAGACGGACCGACTCGTCTACCTGAGGAAGGAGCGGCAGCGGCGGTTCACCTCCGGCGGTCTGCGGTTGTGGGCGATCATCGACGAGGTAGCGCTGCGCCGCCCGGTCGGTGACGCCGGCCTGATGCGCGGCCAGCTTGAGCATCTCCTCGACATCTCGGTCCGGCCTGGCCTCACGCTACAAGTGACTCCGTTCCTGACCGGGGCGTCGTATGCGGCGCCCAGCAGCTTCAGCATCCTCAGCTTCGCTACTGACGACATGCCGGACGTGGTGTACGTGGAACAACTCACCAGCGCCCTGTATCTGGACAAGCGCTCCGACGTTGACCGGTATACCGAGGCAATGGACTTGATCCGCTCCACCAGCTACACGCCGGATCAGACCAAGGAGCTGATTCGGTCGATGATCGCGGACTCGGAGGGGTCCTTATGCGCGCTAGCAGGGCGGCCGTCGACAGCGCCGAGCCGACAGGACGCTGGATAAAGAGCAGCTACAGCGGCCCCCAGGGTAACTGCGTGGAAGTTGCGCTGCTCTCGGACGGCCAGGTGGCCGTGCGCAACTCGCGCCGTCCTGCTGGTGCGACGCTCGTGTTCACCAGCATCGAGTGGGAGGCGTTCCTGCGCGGTGCGCGGAACGGCGAGTTCGGCGAACCTGCCTGAGGGGCCCAGTCAACTTGCCCAGCGGTCAGGCATAAGAAACTATGGGTCTGTGCACGACATCACCCGTCTCATCGAAGGCTGGTGGTGGCTGATCTTCATCGTCGGTCCGGCCACCGGGTCGGTGAGCCAGGCATTCCACCGTCACCACAAGCGCCGCCTGGCGATCATCGCGGCCAAGGCGGAGCTAGCCGAGACCAGGACCGCCGCGAACAGGCCGCCGCCTGATCCACAGCCGATCTGCGGCTGCAGTCATCATCTGAGCTTCCACAATCCAGCTACTTCGGCATGCGCCGTGGACGACTGCCGTTGCCAGCAGTACATCGGCCCGGAGCCGCTGGGTCATGTCGTCGCGATGCCGCTCGTCGACCCAGAACGGATGACGAGCCCGCCACCGCCGCTCGACGGCGCGAAACTCGACAGCGGGAAACTGGATAGCCAGCAGGCATAGTCCTGGCCCGAGCGACGCTGGCTTGACATCTGACGGCCCCCGGATCCCGGTAGAGCACCGGATCCGGGGGCCGTCAGCCTCTGCCCCTCCGGGGTTCAGACGACCGGCAGGTCGAATTCGCCGGCCTTAACGCCTGTCACGAACGCCATCCACTCCTCGCTGTCGAACACGTGCGCTGGCCTGGTGGTGTCCTTGGAGTCCCGAATTGCCACCATGCCGCCAGGCAGGTGCGCGACTTGCACGCATGCAGAGTTGTTGCACGCTCGGGCGGTGATCCACTCTGCGTTGGAAATGTCGTTCTCAGACACGCGGGTATTCCTTTCAAGCGGACTCTGCGGATACTGCGGATTCTGCATAGATCGATTGAATTAGACGCATTGATTCGGCAGGCGGGAGGGCGGCGGCACGAAGTAGATCGAAGGCTTCCGAACGAGCGCGGACTTCCCGTTCCCGTTCCTCTATGTATGCCTGACCGCTGACGCCTTCTGAATAGACGACGTCGGGGTCGAACCGTTCGGGAAACTCAAGAATGGCGAATGGCCCGCCCAGTGCGGGATGAAGTCCGCTGCCAAAGGTTAGGACTTGCAATGTTACGTTCGGCCAGGTGCTGACTTCACACAGATGCTCGAGCTGCCGGAGCGTCATGGCCACGGGTCCGGCCAGCCGGCGCAGCACCGCCTCGTCCAGGATGATCCAGAGCTGCAGCGGATCGGGCCTGGTGAGCACTTCCTGCCGTTGCATGCGCAGCGCTACGAGCCGGTCGATCTCCTCTTGTGTCTGTTGCCTGCGCACGGTGTTCATGACCGCACGTGCGTACTCCTCAGTTTGCAGCAGGCCATGCACGACCTGCGCCTCGTAGACGCGCAGCGACGATGCCTCCGCCTCGAGCCCCACGTAGATGCCAAAGCCGGTCGGTAGCACGCCATCCCAGATAGCCCACCAGCCCTTGCGGTGGCCTTCTCGCGCCATCTCAAGCAGAACCTGCCGCTGCGATGGGTCATCCACGCCGTAGAGTTCCAGCATGGCGTTCAGGTAAGCGGTTCGAGTCGGCGCCTTACCGGTCTCAATTCTTGACAACGTTGACGGTGCCAGGCCCAGACGCTCCGCGACCTCTTCGAGCTTGATGGACTGCGCCTCGCGCAGCTTCCTTAACTCGCTACCCAGCCGCCGACGACGAACAGTTGGGCCTACCGTCACTGGAACACGCCCCCTTCGCGGGAAGCAAGCAGCCCCGCCATTCTCTGCCGAGGCCAGGGCTGCTGAAAACTCGTGCTCAGCGCTCAGACTACATGACAACGGCACACGCCGTGAGATTTCATGTGAGATTTCGCGGCAGTGATTTGTGCTATGCACTTGCGTGGCATGCATCCTCACCCCATCATGGGGGGTTAGAAGGCGTCGTTCCTGCTCCACCCCGCTTCGGTTCAGGCCCGCCGCCAAGGGTGCGTGACTGGAAGATCTGCCGTTCTTATGTGCGGCGTCGGAGGGAGCGACCGGGATGGCATCCACCGCCACTCGGGCGAGCGACGCAACTGAAGACCTAGCTGTCATGGCGGGGGCCGCCGTACTTGGCGGTCTGACCATTCCGGGGCGGCCGGAGCACGTACGCCAGGCTCGTGCCTTTGTTGCGAAGGCAGTTGGCGAATTACACCCGGCCCTCGACACGGCTGTCCTGCTAACGTCCGAGCTCGTCACTAACGCCATCATGCACAGCAGCTCACGCTGTGCCGGGGGCACGGTCAGCGTGTTGATCATGGAATCCTCCGGAGGCCTGCGGATTGAGGTCGCTGATGCGGGCTCCGATGTGAGCTCGCCCGTCGTGAGAGGAGACATCTATGCCTCCGACGGACACGGCCTCTTCCTCGTGCAGACGCTCGCTGACCAATGGGGCTACTTGCGGGACGACGACGGTACGACGGTCTGGTTCTGGATAAGCCAGCAAAGCACGCCGTGACCCGCCCGCGTGCGGCGTCCGCCATTTCTGTGGCTGGTATTCCGCGCACTGCTTCGCCGGAATCGAGAGACTGCCCACGGCACGCCCCCTGCCGTGGTCGTCTCGTCAACGACGATAGGTTGGCATTTCGGAACAGGCCTTGCCCAAATAACGGACGGTAGGCGGACATGGCAACCGTAAGTGTGCGTTACATCGTGCACGATGTAGATGAAGCGATCGGCTTCTACCGTGACCTTCTTGGCTTCCAGCTCAGCATGCACCCCGCTCCCGCGTTCGCGATGCTGTCTCAGGGCGATCTGCGGTTGGTACTCAGTGCCCCGGGCGGCGGACCCGGCGGCGGGCAGGCCATGCCCGACGGCACCATGCCTCAGCCCGGCGGGTGGAATCGCTTCGCCCTCGAGGTATCAGACCTGGACGGACTGGTCGCAAACCTCCGGGCAGCCGGTGCGCATTTCCGCAACGACGTCGTCACCGGGGTCGGCGGACGGCAGATCATTCTGGACGATCCGTCCGGCAATCCAGTCGAGCTGTTCGAGCCAGCGCTAGCGGAGGCCAGGCTGTCTCCGCCAGCGTCTTAATGCGGCGCGCAGCTCAGGATTACGATCCGCTCCGCAGACCGAGCCGACTCAGCCGCGGCCCGGTCCGCGGGCAGCTCGCCCCGAAGGTCCTGACCGCTTCTCCCGGAGTCGCATGGACACGTGTACCGGGGTGCCCGCAAAACCAAACTCCTCCCGGAGCTTCCGCTCGATGAAACGGCGATAGCCGGCCTGCAGGAAGCCGCTGGTGAATAGCACGAAGTGCGGCGGTCTCGTGCTTGCCTGCGTCGCGAACATGATCTTCGGTTGCTTGCCGCCGCGCAACGGTGGCGGAGTCGCCGCGATGAGCGCCGACAACCAGGAGTTCAGGCGACCTGTTTGCACTCTCGTATCCCAGCTCTCCAGTGCCAGCTCGAGAGCTGGCACAAGCCGGTCAACATGCCAGCCAGTCTTCGCCGAGATATTGACCCGCGGGGCCCAGCGCGCGTTGTGAAGCTGGCGGTCGATCTCCTTATCCAGGAACTCGCGCCGCTCCGCATCGACCAGATCCCACTTGTTGTACGCGATGACCAGAGCCCGGCCCGCGTCGATGACCATCGAGATGATCCGCAGATCCTGCTCGGCCAGCGGCTCGCTGGCGTCGATAAGCACGACCGCAACCTCAGCTCGCTCCAGCGCGCGCTCGGTTCGCAGGGCGGCGAAATAGTCAGCACCCTGCGTGGTGTGTACCCGTCTCCTGATGCCCGCGGTATCGACGAACCGCCACGTCTTGGCGCCCAGTTCGATCAGCTCGTCAACGGGGTCGCGGGTAGTGCCGGCCGCGGCGTCGACGAGCACGCGCTCCTTTTTGGCGAGCTTGTTCAGCAGGCTCGACTTGCCGACGTTCGGCCGGCCGATCAAGGCAACCCGGCGCGGACCACCCTCAGCGTTGTCACGCTCCTGCGGAGCATCGGGCAGGGCCGCCAGGATTGCGTCGAGCAAGTCCCCGCTGCCCCGGCCATGCAGCGCGCTAACCGGTATCGGCTCACCGAGGCCGAGCGACCACAGCGAGTGGACCTCGGACTCCCCCGGCGCGTCGTCTACCTTGTTCGCGGCGAGGACCACCGGCTTGCCGGAGCGGCGCAGCACTGCCGCAACAGCGCCATCAGCGTCCGTAGCACCGACAATGGCATCCACGACGAACAGCACCGCATCGGCCGCGTCGACAGCCACCCTGGCCTGGGCGGCGACCCGAGCGGCAAGCGCGGGAGTGCCCTCCACCGACGGCTCCCACCCCCCGGTATCGACGAGGGTGAAGGCCCGCCCGCGCCAGTTCGCGTCGTAGGTCACCCGGTCCCTGGTCACGCCGGGGACATCCTCGACGACCGCCTGCCGACTGCCCAGGATCCGGTTCACCATCGTTGACTTGCCGACATTAGGTCTGCCGACCACGGCCAGCACTGGAGCTGGCGCTTCGGGCTGCGCCGCCGGCTCGGGCTCAGCCATGAGATACCGCTGCCCATCCCCGGGCCATGCGGACGATCTCGTTGACGACCTCATCGAGACCCAGCGCCGTGGTGTCAATTTCCACCGCGTCCTGCGCCATGACCATCTGCGCGGCGTCTCGCCGGTCCCGCCTAGCCTGCTCCCGCCTGATGGTCGCCACCGTCGCCGCTGGATCGGATGCCAGATCACTGCTCCGCCGCCGGGCGCGCGCATCCTCGGAAGCGGTCAGGTAGACCTTGACCGGTGCATCCGGCGCCACGACCGTGCCGATGTCCCTGCCCTCGGCCACGATGCCGGCCCTGGCAGCAATCGCCTCGGCGATGATCTCCCGCTGCTGCGCTATGAGCACCTTGCGGACCTGCGGGATAGCGGCGACAGCGCTAACCGCGTTCGACACTTCTCGGGTCCGGATCGGTCCGCCGACCTCGACGCCGTTCACCAGGATCTGGGGCTCGTTCGGGTCGGGCACAACCGTCAGGATTGGCTCGTCCACCCGTGCCACCACGGCGCCGACGTCGTCCAGATCTACATGCTGGCCAAGAAGCCACCAGGTCAGGGCCCGGTACATCGCCCCGGTGTCGAGGTAGCGCAGTCGCAGCGCGGCGGCGGTCCGCCTGGCGGCTGTGGACTTTCCCGATCCGGACGGCCCGTCGACCGCGATAACCAGCCCTGGCTTGAGATCACGGGATAGATCGCCCAGACCGGCTGATTCCGCACTAGCCCCTGATGTGGTCACTAGGAGATGCTACCGGCGGACCGGCCATCCTCCTGCAGCCAGCGCGGCGGACAGCTGCGCGACCGCGTCTGGCTTCACCGACAGTTCGGCGACGCCAACCGGCAGGCCAGGAGAGTGCTCGATGCCGACGTCCTCGATGTTGATGCCCGCTTCATCGGCTGCCTGGAAGAGCCGGGCGAGCTCACCCGGCCGGTCCGGAATGATGACCTGGACGATCGCAAAGTCGCGGGCTGGGCCACCGCGCTTGCCCGGAATCCGCGCTACCCCGGCGCTACCGCGGTCCAGGAGCTCGGCCAGTTCCTTAACCGCCTGCTCATCACCTGCTCCCACTTGGTCAAGCGCAGTCGCGGCATGCTGCAAGTCGGCAGCTACCGCACGCAGCACCTGGCTCGTCGGGCCAGCATTCCCCGTGAGTATCTGCAGCCACATGCCGGGGTTACCGGCGGCGACCCTGGTGGTGTCGCGCAGGCCCTGCCCGGCCAGCCCGAGCGCACCGGGCGCGGCCTGCTCCAGCCTGGCTGCCATCGCTGCCGCAACGACGTGCGGTGCGTGCGACACAAGCGCCACCCACTGGTCGTGCTCGGTCACGGAGATCTGCACAGGCTGGGCTCGGCAGGCGGCGGACAACCCCGTTACCAGGACAATCGCATCAGCATCGTTCTCGGCGAGCGGGCAGATCACCCACGGCCGGCCGAGGAACAGGTCCGCCCTGGCCGCCGCCGGCCCCGACCGTTCCCGCCCGGACAGCGGATGGCCAGGCACGTAGCTTCTCAGGTCACAGCCGAGGTCGCGCGCTTGGCGCAGCGGCAGCTCCTTCACGCTGGCCACGTCGGTATAACAGCGCGCCAGGTTGCGTTCCTGAGCGGCGCGGAGCTCAGCAGCGATTGCGCCGGGCGGGACGGCCAGCACCGCGATATCGACCGGTCCGGCAGGCGCGCCGTCGGCTAGCAAGGGTGACCCTGCGCCGAGGCCAGCCGCGAGCCGCACGGACTCCGCATCCCGGTCGTGCAGCCAGACCGGCCTGCCGCATTCGCGCAGTGCTAGCGCAACCGAGGTACCGATCATTCCGGTCCCGATCACTATCGCGCTGCGCGGCTCAGTCGGCCCGGCCGCGGGCGCAGCGCCGGAGTTGCCTGATGCTGACTCGTTCACTGCGCGATATCCAGCCGCAGCGCGGCTGCGCCGCGCAGGTAAACGTGCTGCACCGAGGATCGCGGCTTGTCGGTCTCGACGTGCATCATGAGCCGGACCACGCGCGGCATGGCGCCGGGAACGCTGATTTCAGTGCTGCACAGCAGTGGTACGTCTTCGAAGCCGAGGTGGCGGGCGGCCAGGGCGGGGAACTCGGCGGTCAGGTCGGTCGTCGCGGTAAAGATGACGCTGATGACATCGTCGGTGCTGAGGTCATTGCGCTCCATCACCTCGGTTACGAGTTCGGTAGTGCCAGCCAGGATCTCCCCCTTATCGTTGCTGGCAACCTGAACCGCTCCCCTGACTGCCCGGACGGCCACGTGCGTACCTTCCTGCCTTTCGCTAGTGCGCGTCGTTCGCGCGGAACACCTGCTACCTGCCGATTTACATGCCGACGGCAGCGTACAGGTCTCCCACTTCCTTAACCGATAGGTGTCTGGTCGCCCCCGGCCGGAGCGAGCCTAGCGAGATCGGGCCGACATGAGTTCGCACGAGCCTCGTCACGGGATGACCGGCAGCCGCTAGCATCCGCTTCACGATGTGCTTGCGCCCCTCATGCAGCGTGATCTCCACGAGCGCACGGTTGCCGAGCCGCTCCATCACCCGGAACTTGTCCGCGCTGGCTACGCCGTCCTCGAGCTCGATACCGCTCACGAGCTGGCGGCCAAGATCGCGCGGGACGGTGCCGGTCACCTCCGCGAGGTAGGTCTTCGGCACGCCGAACCGCGGGTGGGCCAGCCGGTGCGCTAGCTCGCCGTCGTTCATCAGCAACATCAGGCCCTCTGTGTCGAAGTCGAGCCTGCCTACGTGGTAGAGCCGTTCGCCGACATCACCGAGCAGATCGGCCATCGTGGGCCGACCGCGGCTGTCCGACATGCTGGTGAGCACGCCGGCCGGCTTGTTCAAGGCGACGTAGATCAGATCCTCGCTCGCCGGGATGCGCCGACCGTCTACCCGGATGACTTGCTGCTGAGGATCTACCCTGGCCCCGAACCTGCGGACTATCTCGCCGTCAACCTCGACGCGGCCCTCGCCGATCAGCTCCTCACAGTGCCGTCTGCTGCCTATGCCGGCAGCCGCGAGGACCTTCTGCAGCCGGATGCCACCCGGCACGTCGGTCAGCGAATCGCGAGGGCCGCTGTCTTCCTCCCAGTCGTCGTCGCCCCAGTCGTCGACTAGGTCGGCATCGACGGCGCGCACGTCACGCCCTCGGCTCGCCTGCTGAGCACGGCCCGGTCCGGTCTGCGTTAGCCGCCGTGGCCGGCGGCCAGACCCGGAGCCGCTACCTGCCGCGCTCATTGCCCGCATCCAGCTCGTCGTCCAGTTGATCTGGCAGGAACGGCGCGAGGTCAGGCAGATCCGATAGCCGGGCAAGTCCGAGCCGCTCCAGGAAGTAGCTGGTGGTCTGGAACAGGATGGCTCCTGTGTCGGGGTCGTTCCCTGCCTCTTCTACCAGGCCCCGAAGGACGAGCGTGCGCATCACGCCGTCACAGTTCACTCCGCGCACCGCCGACACCCTGGCGCGACTCACCGGCTGCCGGTAGGCGACGACCGCAAGCGTCTCGAGTGCGGCCTGAGTGAGCCGGATCTCCTGAGCATCACTCACGAACCGCTCGACTACCGCTGCGCACTCGTCCCTGGTGTAGAAGCGCCAGCCACCCGCAACTTCGCGCAGGTCGAAGCCGCGCTCTTCAGCGGTGTATGACTCCGCGAGCTCACGGAGCACGGCCGATACCTCCTCGGTCGGCAGCTCCACAATCTGCGCGAGCAGGTTGTCGGGCACCGGCTCGTCCGCCACGAGCAGGATCGCCTCCAGGTTGGCCCGCAGCCCCGGACCGAACCCTGGCCCGGAGAGCCGTCCAGGCGCCGGTCCGTCACGCATAATCCTGATCGTCTTCCTCGTGTGGGCGAATCTCGGAGTCGCCAGCCTGCAGGGACACCCCGGCGTCGGGCCGGTCGGCCGGACGCTCGGCCCAGGAAACGTAGAGATCGCCGAGCGGGGCAATCTGATCTAGCGTCACCCGGTCGTCCCGGTACAGCTCCAGCACCGCGAGGAACCGCGCCACCACCTCATAGGTGCCCGCACAGTCGGCAATGAGCTGGCGGAACGTCGCGCGGCGGAGCGAGCGCAGCCGTGTCAGCAGTATCTCAGCCTGCTCGCGTACCGACGTTCGCGGGACGTGCAGATGCGCTGTCGACACGGTCGGCGGTCGCCTCGGCGCCATCACGTTCCCTGCGATGGCCGCGAACTCCGTTGGTCCGAGGCCAATCAGCACCTCGGGCAGGAGGTCGGCAAACCGTGGCTCCATCGGCACCCGGCGCGGGAAACGCTTGCCTTCAGCCGCCATCTTGCCCAAGAGAATGACGGCTACCTCCCGGTATGCCCGGTACTGAAGCAGCCGCGCAAACAGCAGGTCCCTGGCCTCGAGCAGGGCCAGATCCTCCTCGTCATCGACCTCACCGGCCGGTAGCAGTCGTGCGGCCTTAAGGTCGAGCAACGTGGCGGCCACGACCAGGAAGTAACTCGCCTGATCCAGGTCCCAGGCGTTGGCTAGCTGACGGATGTAGCCGATGAACTCATCGGTGACACTGGACAGCGCGATCTCGGTGATGTCCAGCTTGTGCTTGGAGATCAGCGCGAGCAGAAGATCAAACGGGCCCTCGAAGACGTCGAGGTGTACTTGGAAGCCGCCCCCCGACGGAGCGACCTCGCTGGGCTCGCTAGTCATCATGCTGGTCACTAAGTTCCAATGCCGCCTGGACTGCGGCCGCTTCCGTCCCTCGCCGCTGAGATTACCCGAAACGGTCATTGCTCATCGCGAAGCCGGCGCGCCAGCACGCTGCTGTCCCCAGCCGTGTCAAGGTCAGCCAGAACGATCGCGAGCGCTTCGCGGACGATCCGGCCGCGATCAACCGAGGTGCCGTACGAGCGCAGCACCAGCCGAGCCCGTTCCAGCTCAATCAGTTCGGCGCCCGACAGGTAAACGGTGATCTTCTGCGGGTGGCTTTCCCTGCCACTGGCCTGCCGTCCTACCTCAGGCGCAGGGCTGCGCGCAGGTGGCCGCAGCAGCTCTGCGACTCCTGGCAGGCTTACCCGGCGTGAACTGGACCCGCGGGAACGCCCCGACGCCACCGATCCAGTACCTCCTTGGCCAGCTCGCGATAAGCATTGGCGCCATTGCACGCTGGGTCGAACCGGGTGATGGGTTCTCCGGCGACTGTAGCGTCAGGGAAGCGTACTGTCCGGCTGATGACCGTGTGGAACACCTGATCACCGAAACCCTCGACGACGCCGGCGAGAACCTCGCGAGTGTGCAGCGTCCGCGAGTCGTACATAGTCGCCAGCAGTCCGTCGATCGCGAGCTTCGGGCTGAGCCTGTTCGACACCTTATCGATAGTTTCCATGAGCAACGCGACTCCACGGAGCGCGAAGTACTCGCACTCCAGCGGCACGATTACTCCGTCGGCGCAGGCAAGCGCGTTGACCGTCAGCAGGCCGAGAGACGGCTGGCAGTCGATGAGGATCACGTCGTAGTCCGGGATCACTGGCTGCAGCACTCGGCCAAGGACGAACTCCCTGCCGACTTCGTGCACGAGCTGAACCTCGGCGCCTGACAGGTCGATGTTGCTCGGCAGCAGATCCATGCCATCGACGCGTGTCTTGATGACGACATCGGGCGCTGTGACGCCGCGCTCCATCAGCAAGTTGTAGACGGTCGCGTCCAGCTCGTGCGGTTGGATGCCGAGCCCGACTGACAATGCTCCCTGCGGATCGAAGTCCACCAGCAGGACTCGACGACCGTGCTCGGCCATTGCCGCGCCGAGGTTAATCGTGGTGGTTGTCTTGCCGACGCCGCCCTTCTGGTTGCACACCGCCGCTATGCGCGCTGGACCGTGTACGATCAGCGGCTCAGGATCGGGGAACCTAGGCTTTGGCCGACCAGTAAGACCCAGCCGTCCTTGCTTGGTTTCGAGGACCTGGGATGCTGCCACAGCTACCGCACCTCCCAGCGGCTGGCGCCGAATGCGCTCACTGGAATCTGGACTCTAGGGCCTGCTGACCTGCGCGGCAAGCCGGCGCACCGTTGAGCGCCAAATGAGCTGCATGCGAACATCCAGGAGTAGCCTCCGGATTCGGCCGGCACGTCCCCGCTGGCGGAGTCCGCCCCCGCGCCGTGTCCGCACGCCTAGCCCAGCGCCCGCGGATGCGCTGCCGCGTAGACCTCTCGCAGCTTATCGACAGTGACCAGCGTGTACACCTGTGTCGTCGTAACAGACGCATGGCCGAGCAGTTCTTGTACGACGCGAACATCCGCGCCGCCGTCGAGCAAGTGCGTTGCGAAGGAATGCCGGAGCACGTGCGGCGAAACCTCGGCCAAGCCTGCCCGCGCCGCCGCAGCCCGCAGTGCGCCCCAGGCACCCTGACGGGTCAGCCTGCCGCCACGGGCGTTCAGGAACAGCGCCGGGCTGGCGACTGCTCTGCCGGTCGCCGCCGCGAGAGCCGGCCTGGCGCGAATCAGGTACGCCTCAATCGCCTCACGCGCAAAGCGGCCGACGGGAACAACCCGCTGCTTCCCGCCCTTGCCGGATAGCCTCACGGTCGCGGGCATCGCGGCCGACCTAGACTCACTCGAGAGCTGCAGGTCGTCGACATCGAGCCCGACCGCTTCGGAGATCCGGGCGCCAGTGCCGTAGAGCAGCTCGAGCAGAGACCGGTCGCGCAGCGCCGCCGCGCCAGCCTCCGCGGCTGCAAGCAGTCGTTCCACGTCCGGGATCGATATGGCTTTCGGCAGGCGTCGCGGTGGGGCGGGCGGGCGAACGATCCTTGCCGGATCGCTGCTCGCCAGCCCTTCGCTGAGCGCGAATGAGTGCAATCCGCGCACCGCGACCACCGCGCGCCCGGCAGAGCTCGCTGCCAGCGGCGGGTGATCGCAGTCACCCTCGCGCAGGCCAGCGAGGAAGTCTGCTACATCTTCCGTGGTCACGCCGCCGATTGTGGTGCAGCCGCGCTTCTGGAGGGCGGCGGCATACCGGTGCAGGTCGCGCCGGTATGCCTCCAGCGTGTGCGGTGCCAGGCCTCGCTCTACCGCCAGGTGGTCGAGGTAGATCTCGATGGCCTCGGAGGGTGTCAGCTGAGCACCTCGGCCAGGGTCGTTGCGGGCAGGCCATGTGCCTCAGCGACCGGCTGGCACGTCACCTGCCCCTCGTAGGTGTTGAGGCCGAGCGCGAACGACGGGTCGCGGCGCAATGCATCGCGCCAGCCGCGGTTAGCGATCTCGATCGCATACGGCAGCGTCACATTCGTCAGCGCATACGTGGAGGTGTGCGGCACCGCGCCCGGCATGTTCGCGACGCAGTAGAAGATTGCGTCGTGCACCTTGTAGGTCGGCTCGGCGTGCGTGGTCGGGTGCGAGTCCTCGAAGCAGCCGCCCTGGTCGATGGAGATGTCGACCAGCACCGCTCCTGGCTTCATTCGTGACACCAGTTCATTGGAGACCAGCATCGGCGCCTTGGCACCCGGTACGAGCACCGCGCCGATAACCAGGTCGGCGTCCACGACCGCGCGCTCTATCTCGTACATGTTCGACGCCACGGTCTGGCAGTGCCCCTGGTAGATCGCGTCAGCCTGGCGGAGCCTGGCGATGTTCTTGTCCACGAGCAGTACTTCTGCCTGCATGCCGAGCGCAATCGCGGCAGCACTCATGCCGGACACGCCAGCGCCGAGCACGACCACCTTAGCTGCGTAAACACCGGACACTCCGCCCATCAGCACCCCGCGGCCGCCGCCATCAGCCTGCAGATGGTGAGCGCCGACCTGCGGCGCCATCCGGCCTGCTACCTCTGACATCGGCGCGAGCAGCGGCAGTGACCCATCGGGAAGCTGAACGGTTTCATATGCGATGGCGGTCGTGCCGGACTCCAGCAGGGCATCGGTGCAGGCGCGGCTGGCGGCAAGGTGGAGATAAGTGAACAGCACCTGGTCCTTGCGCATGCGGTGGTATTCCTCGGCCACCGGCTCCTTGACCTTCAGAATCAGGTCGGCAACCTGCCAGACGTCGTCAGCAGTTGCCAGGATCTGCGCCCCCGCGGTGACAAAGTCCGCGTCCGGGATCGAGGATCCTACGCCCGCCTCGTGCTGGATGTAGACCTCGTGACCACTGCTAACCAGCTCATGCACACCCGCAGGCGTGATGGCGACGCGGTACTCGTTGTTCTTGACTTCCTTAGGAACGCCGACCTTCATTGGCCCGTTGTCCTTCCTCGCCTGCCGAACTCCCCGGCCTCGATGCCGGATTGTATGCCCGTCTAATCTCAGCCTGCCGGTTATAGATTCTCCGGGTCTTCCGCGGGCCGGAGCGCCGCGAAACCATCCCCCCACGCCGCATACGCGGACAAAATTCCTGAAATAGCTACACCATTATGAAGCTTCCCAGACAGCACATTCCGTACCGCCTCTTCCAGCGGGACCCAAGCCACTGTCAAGTACGCTTCCTCGTGTTCAGGAACATACCTGCGCTCGGCTTGCGGGACCAATGACAGGCCGCGGGCCAGGAAGACCCGTAGTCGCTCGGTGCTGATGCCCGGTGAACTGAGATAGTCCGTCAGCACGTGCCAGGCTCGCGCGCGGCAGCCTGCTTCCTCGAGCAGCTCGCGCCGTGCTGTCGCCGCCAGCGCTTCGCCCGCGACATCCCGCAGTCCCGCTGGTATCTCCCAGAGCATCGCTGCCGCCGGGTGCCGGTACTGGCGGATCATCAGCACCCTATTGGCGTCGTCAATGGCCACCACGGCAACGGCGCCTGGATGCTCGACAACCTCACGCGGCGCAAGAGCGCCATCTGGCATCTGCACGGTATCCCGCCGCAGGGTCACGATCCGGCCGCGCGCCAGCACGACAGAATCGGCGACCGGCCAGCTCCCGGCCGCGTCAGAGATTTCTGCCACCCAGCCCCCGATCAGGCGATCGCAGCGGGCCGGTCGTCGACCGGAGGGTCGCCTATGCCCCGCGACCGGCTGCGCACAAGGGCCGCGTCGACGAGGCCGCTGAATAGTGGATGCGGCCTTGTCGGCCGAGACAGCAGCTCTGGATGCGCCTGGGTAGCCACAAAGTACGGATGCATGTCCTTAGGCAGCTCGATGAACTCGACGAGACGACCATCAGGAGACAGGCCGGAGAAGCGCAGGCCAGTCTTCTCCAGGTCGGTCCGGTAGGTGTTGTTGACCTCGTACCGATGGCGGTGCCGTTCCTCGACGATCGATTCGCCGTACAGCTCGCGCACCATTGTGTCCTCGGCAAGCACTGCCGGATACAGGCCGAGTCGCATCGTCCCGCCCATGTCCCGCTCGCCGGCAACGACGTCTTCCTGGTCGGCCATGGTGGCGATCACCGGATTGGCAGTATCGGGGTCGAACTCGGCACTGTTGGCATCGTCGAGCCCGGCCAGGTTGCGGGCGACCTCGATCGTCATGCACTGCAGCCCGAGGCAGAGCCCGAGTATGGGGATGCCGTTCTCGCGGGCGTAGCGGACAGCGCCGATCTTGCCTTCGATGCCGCGCACGCCGAATCCGCCGGGAACGAGAATCCCGTCGACGTCGGAGAGGTGACGTGCAGCGGACTCGGCGGTCTGGCAGTCGTCGCTCGGCACCCAGCGGATATTGACCTGGACGTCGTGAGCGAACCCGCCGGCCTTCAGTGCCTCATGCGGTGAGAGGTACGCGTCCCGCAGATCCACGTACTTGCCGACGAGCGCGATCGTCACGGTGCGCGACGGCCGGTGCACTCTCCTCAGCAGCTCGTCCCATTCAGTCCAGTCCACATCCCGGAATGGCAGCCCGAGCCTGCGCACCACGTACGCGTCCAGGCCCTCTGAGTGCAGCACCTTCGGGATGTCATAGATCGAGGGGGCGTCCGGTGCCGAGACCACGGCCTCCTCGTCGACGTCGCACATCAGGCTCACCTTGCGCTTCAGCCCGTCGCTGATAGGACGGTCAGACCGGCACACGATGGCATCGGGCTGGATACCGATACTGCGAAGCGCGGCCACCGAGTGCTGGGTTGGCTTCGTCTTGAGCTCGCCTGACGGCCCGATATACGGCAGCAGCGAGACATGCAGGAAGAAGCAGCGATCACGGCCGATCTCGTGCCTGATCTGCCGGATCGCCTCCAGGAAAGGCTGCGACTCGATGTCGCCGACCGTGCCGCCGACCTCCGTGATCACCACGTCAGTCTCCGGGCCAGCCATCTCCCGGATGCGCCCCTTGATCTCGTTGGTGATGTGCGGGATGACCTGGACCGTGTCGCCCAGATAGTCCCCGCGCCGTTCCTTGGCTATGACTCGTGAGTAGATCTGGCCAGTGGTTACGTTCGCCGAGCCTGGCAGCCTGATGTCGAGGAAGCGCTCGTAGTGCCCGACGTCGAGGTCGGTCTCGGTGCCGTCGTCGGTGACGAAGACCTCGCCATGCTGGAACGGATTCATGGTTCCGGGGTCGACATTGAGGTACGGGTCGAGCTTTTGCATGCTCACGCGCAGCCCGCGCAACTTCAGCAACCTGCCGATGCTGGAAGCGGTCAGGCCCTTACCGAGACTAGAAGCGACGCCGCCGGTTACAAAGAGATGCCGGGTCAATACTGGCCGGGACGCGTGGTGTGGTATCCCCAATGAGGCTCCCGTGGTCAGATTCGGCGGTATTTCCCGCTCGCCCACGGGGTCTCAGGATATCAGGAGAAGGCCGCAGAACTGAGCAGACACGATTGCTCACAAGGATCAGGAGGTGTGGAGGCTCCGGCCGCCATCCGGGACCCGTAATGCCCGGAATGCTCCCGTGAATCAGGGGTGGTCGGGTAGCTCCTGACTGCTTAACGCAGCGCGACGCATGGCGTTGGTCTCCTGTCCAGGGCTGCGCGGCGTGCCTTCTGGTTTGTCCTCCTGGCTGGCCTCCCCGAACCTGGCTAGCGCCACTGCGCACGTGACGGCCAGTACGAACCCGAGCACCGCGACGGCAACCAGGCCATGCCGAGTGGAGTCGCCAAGGAACACCACACCGACGACTGCTGGCGGCGCCGTCTCAGCGAGGATCACGCCTGCGGTAGCCGTGGTGACGCTGCCACCTTCCAGTGCCGCCGCATACAGCATGAAAGAGATAATTCCGGCTGCCGCCAGCGTGTACGTGGCCGGGTTGCGAATGAGCTGAGATGGCCCGAACCCAGGCAGAATCCGGGCGGACACTGCGACCACGCCGTAACCGAGGCCGGCGATCGCGCCGAGCAGAGGCGTGCGGACCGGGTTCGGCAACCTGGCAGCTGCCATCCCGGATACCGCCACCGCGGCCACCGCCACTATCAAGCCAAGCTGGAAGGCCCAGGCGACCGTCTTCGCGCCCTGAGCCCCAGCCGAGGTCCCAAGGAGGCCGACGCCGGTGACCACTCCGGCGACCGCCAGCCACTCCCGGCCTGACAGTTTGGCCTTCATCAGCCAGGCGGCGAATACCGCGATCACAGCTAGGTTCGAGGCGATGATGGCCTGTACTGCGAAAATCGGCAGCCGCCGCAGTGCGACTAGCTGCGCGATAAATCCAACCAGGTCGATGAGGATGCTCGCCAGGAACAGGCCCTGCCGAAGCATCCTGATGATCAGGCCTGGATCCACCCCCTGACCGCCTTCGGCGGCGGCCGAGGCGCCCCGGCGGCTCGCCTGCCGGACGGCGATCGCCTGCATGACCGAGGCGATTCCGTAGCAGAACGCCGACAGCAGAGCGGCCAGCAGGCTCGCGAGCATACCTGCGACCCTACGCCGGCCCGATCCTGAACCCTGGCTCGACGGTTGCCAATGCCGAGCCTTTGGTCGCCAGGAAAGCTATTGCCGTTTTATGCCTTATCAGCCCGATTTGCCGACCACCGTTCATTGCGCTCATACGCCCGCGGCCTGCATACCGCGCAATTCGTGCTTGAGTTCGCGAATCTCGTCCCGAATCCGCGCCGCCACCTCGAATTGCAACTCGGCGGCCGCCGCATGCA
>Ga0126371_10001751_pt1 | contig 18433 bp, 10 predicted proteins | sample PanSoiMetaPlot_4_FD_110145 | JGI IMG/M metagenome (GOLD analysis project Ga0126371, IMG submission 110145) | Tropical forest soil microbial communities from Panama - MetaG Plot_4 | ecosystem: Environmental > Terrestrial > Soil > Tropical forest > Bulk soil | place: Panama | collected 2016-02-17 | reverse complement strand
TCTTTCAGCAGGTGAGTGTCGCCTGCCAGAGTGCGCTCGGTGATATGCCGGAGCAGGGCCTGGCACCGCTGGCTGTTCCGGAACAGCGAGCTGTTCAGGACCCGCTCTACTTGATTGTGGTTGTTTTCACCACCGTTCGACTCCGGTTTTGGCGATAACGCCACCGCGCCGGAGTTGCGGAACATCATCTCGGATTTTGTTGCACGTAGATCGCCGTACACTACGCCCATTGCCCGATCTTTCTACACTTCGGGTAAAGTGTTTTAATTTCATATATTCCAGTCTGATTCTAGGTAATACACCATATGCTACTTGGAACGCCGCACGAGCCGGCCTACCATTCTTCGTAGTAATCACAGGTTAGCCCTAAGTAGATGTGTGCAAGACATTGCAGATCATATTTGGTGCCCGAAGCCGGCTGGTTCGGGTGGGTGAGTCAAATGACGCTCAGGGAGAAAATTTCTATGAGCTCCAGCAAGTGGTATCGAGTTTCGGTTCTGGTCGTGCTCCTGCTCGGCTTCAGCGCTGCCGCCTTCGCGCAGGAGGCCACGATTGTCGGGACTGTCACGGACCCGACCGGGGCCACAGTTCCAAACGCAGGGATTGTGATCACAAACGTCGACACAGGTCAGGTACTCCAGTTTTCGAGCAACGAAGCGGGCCAATTCGTGGCGCCTGGCCTTCACATTGGACATTACATTGTCCGCACCCAAGTAGCGGGCTTCAAGCCGGTGGAGCAGAAGGAAATCGTTCTGCAGGTCGGCGACCGCCTGCGTGTGGACTTTAAACTGGAGTTGGGTGCAGCGGCCGAGCAGATTACGGTGGAAGCGACGCCGGTGGCCGTCCAGTCAGACTCGAGTGAAGTTAGCGGTGTGATCAGCGGCCAGCAGGTTGCGCAGATTGCCACTAACGGACGCAATATTTACCTATTGGCTACGCTCCTGCCGGGAGTGTCCAACGCCATGAACGGAGACTTCCAGTTGCAACTGCCGGTCAGCGCCGACGCCAACGTCAGTTTCAACGGGCTCCGTACGGGCCACAACCGCTTCGTCATTGATGGCGGCGAGGCTTACGACCGCGGGGGCGAAGGCCGCATGAGCGTCATGCCATCGCTGGAGTCTATCGCCGAATTCCGCGCCCTTACCTCGAATTACAGCGCCGAATATGGCCTCTCCTCGGCGGGAACCACCACCATGGTGATCAAGTCCGGGGAGAAGCAACTCCATGCTTCGGCGTGGGAATTCGTCCGTAATGACTGGCTGGGCGCCAGCAACTACTTCACGAACTCTGCCGGACAACAGAAGCCGGAACTCCGGTTCAACGAGTTCGGCTTTAATGTCGGCGGCCCTGTCACGCTCGGCAAGCTATACAACAAGGAGCGAAACAAAACATTCTTCTTCTACAACATGGAGTGGCGCCGGTACATTCAGGGCGGCAGCCCGATCAACCAAACCGTGCCGCTCACCGGTTGGTACGGCGGCAACATGTCCGGCGGACCAGCGATCCACGTTCCGGGCACCGACCAACTCGCCCCTTCTATGCTGCAAAAGTTCACTGCTCTAGGGCTTCAACCGGGTCAATCGTTCCCGAACAACACGATTCCCACCAGCCTGCTGGATCCCAACGCGCAACTGCTGCTGAAGGAAGGCATCTTTCCGGCGCCTACCAGCGGCACGCAGTTTATCAAAGGTGTGGTGGCGCCCACCAACTTCAAGGATGAAACCCTTCGGATCGACCATCACTTTAACGACAAGGTCTCGATTTTCGGGCACCTGATCGCCGAGCAGATCCAACAGGGCTACGTGAACACGATGTGGAGCGGTAGCAACGCGGCCACCATCGGAAACACATTTGGCAACCCGACCTACAGTGCCGTGGGCCGCATGATCCACACTATCAGCCCCACGCTGCTCAACGAGGCCTCCTTCAATTTCAACGGCAACCGGATCAACATCACCCCTAGTGGCATATTCGCACAGCCCAGCGGGTTGACCATTCCCCGGCTGTTCAGCGGGCCTAACAACCTGAACCGCAATCCGCAAATTAACCTTCAGGGTTCGACCGGGACCAGCTATCAGACCCAGGCTTGGCCCTGGCATAACGTTGCCAATTCGTACCAGTGGAATGATGACTTTTCCTGGGTGAAGGGCTCCCACCAATTCAAATTCGGGGGAAGCATCCTGTGGTATACGAAGGTACAGGATACGTTCGGTAATACCAACGGATCATTCAACTTTAAAGGCACCTACACTGGGAACGATTTTGCCGATTTTCTCCTCGGCTATGCCACCTCGTACACAGAGCAGGCGGTTCAGGACTCCGGCCTCTGGAACAGCAAGTCCTACGCTCTTTATGTGCAAGACAACTGGCGCGTCAACAAGCGTCTCACCGTGAACCTGGGACTGCGCTGGGACGGAATTCCTCATACGTATGAGCTCAACAACCGAATGTCGAACTTCTATCCCAATCTGTACAATCCAGCCAACAGGCCTATCCTGCTGCCGGACGGCTCAATCAGCCCCAGCAGCACCGGCTTGATCACCAGCCCGAATTCCATCCTGAACGGATACTCCTTTTACGGGAACGGGATCGGCATTGCCGGCAAGAACGGCATTCCCACGGGCTTGGTGCAAAACCACTGGAACAATTGGGGCCCGCGCATCGGTTTCGCCTATGATCTCACGGGCAACGGCAAGACCATTCTGCGCGCCGGCTTCGGCATCATGTACGAACGGATCCAGGGGAACGACGTGTACAACGGCGGCGGCAACATTCCGTTCAGTGCCAGCGTCACAAACAACGGCGTCTCCCTCTCCAATCCGGCAGTCCTGCTGTCGACCGGCCAGAGGGCGGTCGCGCCAATCTTACCGCAAAGCATCGTCGGCTTGAGCTATTCCGATTACAAGCAACCGACCAGCTACCAGTACAGCTTCGGAATCCAGCACTCAATCGGCGAAAAAACCGTGGCGACTCTCGGTTACGTCGGCAATGAGAACCGGCACCAGAGCTATCGCAATGAGACCAACCTGCCGGCGCCCGGCGTCCTGCCGGCCCTCATCAACAACACGGTTCAATTCAACAACGTGGTTCCGTATGCGGGCTTCGGCTCCCTCAATCTCTATGAGAATGGGGGCAACAGCCACTACAACTCGCTGCAAGCTAGCTTGAACTCGCGGGTGCACAAGGATCTGAGCTTCCAGGCTTCCTATACGTTCTCGAAAGCCATGGATTTCTCCGCCGGCAACGGCAGCGGCTCGGATCTCCAGTCCCTCGCCAACCCCTATGACCGGAGCTATGGATGGGGTCCGGCATGGTTCAACCGCGATCACGTATTCACGGCCAACTTCGTCTACGATATCCCGGCCTTCCGGCACGCCGCCAGCCGGGCCTTGCGGACCGGATTTGGCGGCTGGCAAATCTCCGGCTATATCACCGCTGAAACCGGCATGCCGCTGAACGTCTATCTCGGCGGACCAGCCGCCTACAACGGCCTGCCGAACTGGAACGGCAACGGACCCGGAGGAAACCGGCCCAACGTCAACGGAGCGATTGCCTATCCGCGCACGGCGAGCGCCTGGTTCAACACCTCCGTCTTTTCGGCCCCGACGCTTGGACAATGGGGCAACCTCAGCTTCGACGCGTTAGAGGGACCGGGCCGCCACAACTGGAACCTGTCTCTGTTTAAGAGCTTCGTGCTGAGCGAAAAACGGGGCAGTAAGCTGGAGTTGCGCGCGGAGAGCTTTAACATCTTTAACCACACGCAATTTCAGGGCAGCAACGTCGGCGGGGTCACCCTCGACAGTACAAAGAGTGACTTTGGCCATATCACCGCCGCCTTTGACCCGAGAGTATTCCAGCTCGGCCTGAAGGCGCAGTTCTAGATCTCACACCAGTGCACCCCGCTCGCGGCCTGGAAGCCGCGGGCGGGTTTTTTTATTGTGGTGGACCTGCAGCGCGCCCGGGGACATTGACGAGGGCCTCGGACCCCTCCTGATTTGCCAGGCTCTTCACCTTGGCGAACTCCGCATCCGCCTCCTTATTCCTGCCTAAAGAGAGCCAAAGCCGGCCAAGCCGGTAATGCGCATCCGGTTTTGATGGGTCGATGCGAATCGCCTCGCGAAAATGAGCCGCGGCTTCCGCGGACTGGCTCTTGCCCGCCAGGAGGATGCCGAGGTCCAGATGGGCGAGCCGGGTATTCGGGTCGAGCCTTAAGGCACGACGCAGGTGTTCTTCTGCTGCCGTTTCGGTTCCGGAGCGCATTTCCGCGTCCGCCAGATAGGTGAGCGCCTGGGTGTGCCGCGGCTGCGCGCCCAACTCGGCCTGAAATTCGCGCCGCGCTTCCTCGTACCGCTTCTGCTTCCAGTACAGGTAACCAAGGCCGAAATGCACCTCGGGTTCGCTCGGAGACACTTTGACCGCGGCTTCGAACTCCGCCGTGGCTTGATCCTCCTGGTTTGCCGCGTCGAGCACTTCTCCCAGCAGCATGTGAACCGGCGCGGAGTCCGGATTCTGAGTCAGCAGAGATTTGAACTCACGTTGAGCTGCCTGATATTGCTTGGACCACAGGTAGCTCTGAGCCAGTTTGAAACGCAGTTCTGTGTTGTCCGGTTGTTGCTCAGAAGCCCGTTGGAGCGCGGCAGCGGCGTCGGCGAAGCGGCGGCTCCCATAGTAGGTCATCCCCAGCAGGACGCCGGCCTGGAAACTGGCCGGATCGGCCTTGACCGCCCGCTCGAAGAGAGGCACAGCCTCGGTGAACCGGTTCAGCTTGAAATAGGCCAGGCCGAGATTGAGGGAGACGCCGGGCAATCCTGGGTCGAGCTGAAGCGCCGCCTGGTAGTGCGAAATTGCTTGTTCGTACTTGCCGGCGCGAGCAAAAGCGAGACCAGCTTCAGCCTCCGCGGCGGCTTGCGGATTCGTAGCGGGCCACGAGCACGCAACCAGCAACGGAAACACCAGGACGGCCGCTTTCATAAGTGTGCCAAAGCTTAAACTCTTGAGCCGTATAGTAGCGCGATGACGCGTAGTTGGGAATCCCGTACTGGACTTCCGTCCCAGCGCCATGGTACGAGAAAAACAGACATGACGATCCGCAAGCGCATGCTGGCCGTGGCGCTGGCCGTGACGAGCGCGCTCCTGCTGCAGAGCGCGCATCGGCCGTCGCGAGTCGATTTGTTGGGGCAGCACCGGAATCTAGGTAAGGCGTTTTACGAAAACCCGACTACCCAGAAGCAGGCCGTTGTGGAATTCCGCGAGGCTCTGGCGTTGAACTCCGGCTCGGCGCGCGACCGCTTGAATTACGGGTTGGCTTTGCTGAAGGCGGGCTCGGTCAGTGAGGGAATCGCGGAGCTCGAGGCCGTGCAGCGGCAAGATCCCTCTCTGCCGCACACCTGGTTCAATCTTGGCGTCGCTTACAAGATGCAGCAGAGAAACGCGGAGGCGATCGCCCAATTTGAAGGGCTACTGCGGCTGACGCCGGACGAGCCGGTTTCGCACTATAACCTCGGCGTGCTCTACCGGCAGGAGGGCCAACTGGCACGCGCGGTCCAGGAGTTTGAGACTGCCGCACGGCTGGACGCGAATTTTGCGGCCCCGCGCTTCCAGCTATACAGCGCCTACCGGCAACTGGAGCGCGCCGCCGATGCCGAACGCGTGATCGCGGAATTTCGGGTTTTAAAGGAGAAGCAAGACAAGCCCGACGCGGAACAAGAAGACGTCAATTGGAGTCCGTACGCGGAGATCTATGACCCGCTGGAGAGCCTGTCGTCCGAAACAATACCGGGGCCGCAGTTGCGCTTCCGCTCCCGCATCCTCTCCGGCAGCGCAGATCCACTAACCGCCGGCCTCCTGGTGCTCGATTTCGATGGCGATGGCAAGCCGGATGTGCTTGTCTGGTCGGACGCGGGGATTCTGTTGTACCGCGGGGGTGCGGCACTGGTCGATCGCGGCCTATTCGCGCTGCGCCACGTGGTCTGGGTGGCAGCCGGAGACTATGACAACGATGGCCTCGTGGATTTGTGTGTCGTCACCGCCGATGCTGTTCTGCTCTTCCGCAACGATCGCGCGGCCGGATTCCAGCCGCGGTCGTTCCCCGCTACCGGAGGCGGATTTCGGCGCGCGGTGTGGATCGATTACGACCATGATCGCGACCTGGATCTGATTTTGCTAGGAGCGCGTTCGATGCTGTGGCGCAACGACGGCAGCGCCGGGTGGGAAGATCGCACACGCGATTTTCCTTTCGTTGCCGGGACGGCGGTGGATGCCGCCGTCCTGCGCTTCCTTCCTGACGACACCAAAGCCTTCGACCTTCTGGTCTCGTATGAAGGCCGCGGGAACGTTTTATATCGTGACCGGCTGAATGCGCGCTACGAGGCGACCGATGCGCCTGCGGTTCCGGTTCGGGAATCGGGATTGACGCGCGGTGGACGGCTGGCGGTCGCCGATTTGGGAAATACGGGTGGGATGGATGCGGTGGCGGACCAGCGCGAAGCCGCGGGATTGCCAGATTGCGTGGCGTGGGCCATGGCCGATTTCACCGGGGACGGCCTGGTGGACCTGGTGGGCGTGGCCCGGGACGGCAGCATCCGGTTCGCTGTGAATGAAACGCGGCGGGCCGGCTCGTGGCTGACTATTAGCCTGCAAGGCGTCAAGAGTCTCAAGATTCCATCGGGCGCCGAAGTGGAGGTGAAAGCGGGCGCCTTCTATCAACGGAAACGATACGACAACACAGCGCTGACGTTTGGGCTGGGTGGCCGGGAGGCGGTGGACACTATCCGCATTATCTGGCCCAACGGCCTGATCCAGAACGAGGTGCGAAGGCCAGTGCGGCGTAATCTCCAAGTGAAAGAAGCGCCGCGCCTTTCCGGCTCGTGCCCCATGATCTTTACGTGGAACGGGCACGCTTTCGAATTCATTACCGACGTTCTGGGAGTGGCGCCTTTGGGCGCCAGCTCCGGCGACGGCACTTATTTTCCGGTAGACCATGACGAATATGTGTCCATTCCGGGCACGTCTCTGGCGCCGAAGCAGGGGCGTTACGAGATTCACATTACCGAGGAGCTGAACGAGGTTTCCTATCTCGACCAGGTCCGGCTGCTGGCTCTTGATCATCCGGCCGGCATCGAGATCTTTTCCAACGAAAAATGGAAGGGGCCGCCGTATCCCGAGTTTCGCTTGTATGGAGTCGCGCGGCGCGTGTATCCGCGTGCCGCCCGTGACGATCGCGGCCGCGACGTACGCAGAGCGTTGCTGCGGCGAGATCGCGTCTATGTCGATGGCTTCTCCCGTGACGTGGCCGGAGTTGCGGACATGCACGAGCTGGAACTGGATTTCGGGCCCGACGCGGCACGCGCCAACCGCGCGGTTCTGGTCCTGAACGGCTGGGTGGATTGGGCGGATGGCAGCACGTTTCTTAACGCCGCCCAGTCGGGACATCCCCTGGCGTCTCCCTCGCTACAGGTGAAAGACACCTCCGGCCAGTGGAAGACAGTGATCGAAGACATGGGCATGCCGAGCGGGAAGACCAAGACCATCGCCGTCGATCTCACCGGCCGATTCCTTTCGGATTCCCGGGAGGTGCGCATCCTGACGAACATGTGCGTTTACTGGGACGAGATTTTTCTGGGTGAAGATGCGGCGGCTCCCGAGGCGCGCCTCACGCCGCTGGATGCAAGCTCGGCGCAACTGCACTTTCGCGGGTTTTCGCGCATTCAGGTGGATCCCGAGCGGAAACAGCCGGAATTCTTTGACTATGCCGCAGTCTCGCCCTTCTCGAACTGGAATCCAACGCCGGGATACTACACGCGTTACGGCGATGTTCGCGAACTGGTTCAGGCCGCTGATGACCGCCTGGTGGTGATGGGCTCAGGCGACGAGTTGCAGCTGTGGTATGACGCGGCCAGATTGCCGGGACTTCCTCAGGGGTGGGTGCGGGATTTCCTGCTCCTGGTGGAGGGGTGGGCCAAAGACGCCGACGCCAATACCGCGTTCTCCCAAAATGTAGAGCCGCTTCCATTTCATGGAATGAGTAGCTACCCCTACCCCGCACGGGAGGACTTTCCGCAAGACGAGATCCACCGCCGGTACAGACAGGCGTACAACATCCGTCCCGCATTACGGCTAATCAGACCTGTAAGGCCATAATGGTGCATCAATTGCACGATTGCACCCCGTAGTCCCCGCGGACAATGTCGTGTCGACGCGTAAACTGCGGATAAATCGGGTGGCTTTCGTCGCCATCGGGCTTGGGAGCGTAATCCTCAGTGCGGCATTTAGCGCAACTGAGGGAAAACCAAGCCGTCCGCTGACCTACATCTTCACGGAGACCCCTCGGTACGAGCCGAAAGCCTGGCTGGAAGGCCAGGAGCGGTTTCCCGAGGGCGCCAACTTGATAGTGGTGGACGGACAGATGATCCATCGGTTGGCTCCGGGATTCCACGATTCAGCCGATGCGACGGTGTCCTACGACGGCGCGCGCGTCCTATTCTCGGGGCGAACCACGTCTGCCGGGCCTTGGCAGATTTGGGAAGTGGAACTCGATGGCGGCACCCCCCGGCAGGTCACTCATTGCGAGTCGGATTGCGTCCGGCCGCTGTACTTGCCGGCGGGCGAGGTGGTTTACACGCGCAGCCTGGTGAAAGGAAGCGCGATCGAGGTTGCCGGAAGGCGGCTCACGTTCGTGCCCGGCGCGTATCTAACCGATGACGTGCTGCGCGACGGCCGGATCCTGTTTGAAGCGAGGGTGAGCCCTGCGAACCGGGAACTGTACACGGTCTATCCGGACGGGACCGGGGTGGAAGCGCTGCGGTGCGATCACGGGCCGGATCGCGGAGACGCCCGCCAACTGGCCTCGGGCGATTACCTGTTCAGTTCCGGAAAACGACTGGCGCGGATTACGTCAGGACTGGCGCAACAGACCGAGATCGACGAGCCAGACGGTTATGCGATCGGACCCATAGCCGAGATTACACCGGGAGACTGGCTGTTGAGCCGGCGCGGCAAGATCGGCGGATACCGCCTTTACCGTTGGGAGGCTGAGAGCCGCCTTCTTACAGCCGTGGAAACACCGGCGAATGCTTCCGCAGTCGAACCCGTGATTGTGGCCGCCCGAACACCGCCCCGCGAATTTCCTTCGGCGCTGGCGCCGGTGCGAACGGCGGGCAATTTGCTCTGTCTCAACGCGCGCATTTCGCGGACGCCCATGGACGGATCGGCAGTGCGGCAGGTCCGGGTGTACACGCAGAATGCGGAAGGCAAACCGGCGTTGCTGGGCCGGACCGAGGTGGAAAGCGACGGCTCGTTCTATGTTCAGGTACCCGCCGATCGACCGCTGAGGATCGAAGTGGCAGATGCCACGGGGCAGACGTTGCGTGGCGAGAAGGGATGGTTCTGGATGCGGCCGAGCGAGCAGCGAATTTGCGTCGGGTGTCACACCGGACCGGAGCGCGCGCCGGAGAACAAAGTGCCCCAAATCCTGCTCCGGACGATTGAACCGGTGAAGATGCTGGAGGTGCAACGGTGAGAATCCGCTTAGAGGCAGTCGCGGTTCTGTGGGCGTCAATGGCCGGCGCGGGGCCGATCCGGTTCGAAGACGCAACGAAGCAAGCGGGCATCGAGTTTACACACTCGATTGGCGCGGAGAAGCTGGGCTCGTTGCTCGAAAGCACGGGTTCCGGCTGCGTCTGGTTCGATTACAACAACGACGGCAAGCCTGATCTGTACGTGGTGAGCGGGCGGCCGCTGGAGTCGTCGATGCATCCGTACCCGCTGCGGAAGCAGCCGGTTTCGATGCCGCACAACCACCTGTATCGAAACAATGGAGACGGCACGTTCACGGATGTCACCGACCGGGCCGGCGTGCCCGGCGATGGCTTCAGTTTCGGCGCAATCGCCGCCGATTTCGATAACGACGGCTACACGGACCTGCTGGTGACCAGCTACGGCCACGTCATGTTGTACCGGAACAAGAGCGACGGCACATTCGAAGATGTCACTGAAAAAGCCGGGCTGAAAATCAAAGGCTGGGCAATCGGAGCCGCGTGGCTGGACTACGACCGCGATGGCTGTGTCGACCTTTTCATCGGGCGCTACGTGAAGTTCGATCCTTCCTACCGTTCTTACTATGCCGCCGACAATTATCCGGGGCCGCTGGATTATGAAGGCGACACCAATCTGCTGTTCCACAATACCTGCAAAGGCAAGTTTGAGGATGTGAGTGAAAAGTCCGGCATCGCGAAATACAAAGGCCGCACGATGGGTGTCACGGCGGCGGACTTCGATGGCGACGGCTATCCGGACATCTACGTGGCCAACGACAAGACAGAGAATTTCCTGTTCCACAACAAGCGTAACGGCACATTCGAAGAGATCGCGCTCGAGGCCGGGGCGGCATTCGGCCAGAACGGCGAATCGACATCCGCGATGGGGCCGGTGTTTTTCGAAATCGACAACGAAGGCCGGGCGGACTTGTGGGTGAGCGATTCGAAATACAACCGGCTGCTGCGGAACAACGGCAAGCTCGGATTCACCGATATCACCGAGCAGGCCGGCATCTCTCAATGGACGGGGCAATACACGAGCTGGGGCACTGGTGTCCACGATTTCGATAACGACGGCCGGAAGGATATTCTCATTTTTCACGGCGGGCTGATCCACATGATTCCGCAGGAACACTCGCTATTCCGGAATCTCGGCGGCGGCAAGTTCCAGGATGTCTCGACCACGGGTGGGCCGTTCTTTCAGACGAAGACCGTAGGGCGCGGCGCGTGCTTTGCGGACTACGACAACGACGGCAAGGTGGACGCGTTCCTGGTGAACCTAGGGGGGCCCGGCCAGTTGCTGCACAACATGACTGCGAGCGCGGGACATTGGCTCGCGGTACGACTAGTTGGGACCAAGAGCAACCGGGATGGGATTGGAGCCACGGTGGAAGTGGCGGCGGGCGGAGTCACACAAAAATCGGAACGTGTCGCGGGATCGGGATATCTCGGCCAGGATGACTGGCGCCCGCATTTTGGGCTGGGAGCGGCCGTCAAGGCGGACCGGATCGTCATTCACTGGCCGAGCGGGACCAAGCAGGTGCTGGAGAACGTGCTGGCCGACCGGATCATCGAGGTGCGGGAGCCTTAGCCCATGCGAGCTGTTCTGATCGGCGGACTGCTGGCGGCATGGCCGCTATTCAGCCAGTCTGTGCCTGACGCCGGGCTGTACCCCAGTCCGGTGGATGTGGCCGTCGCGCCGGATGGTTCCCGGCTCTACATCGTGTGTGAAGGCACCGATGAGTTGGTGGTAGCGGACCCGATGACCGGCGTCGTGACGGCGCGGGTGCGGGTGGGACACGTGCCGCGCGGAATCGCTCTGACAACCGATGGCCAACGTATTTACGTGACCAATTCGTGGGCCGATAGCGTGACCGAAATCGATGCGGCGTCACTGGCCGTGAGGCGAGACTTGCGGACCGGTTTCGAGCCAATCGGACTTGCGGTTTCCGGACCAACCCTGTACGTGGCCAACCGCATTAGCAACGACATATCGGTCATCGACCTCCGCACCGGAGACGAGATCAAGCGATTGGCCGCCGGGCGCGGCGCCAGCTATGCCGCGGCGTACGGCTCGCAGGTCTACGTGACTCACATCTACCCGAACCCCGGAAGGTTCCGAGCTGAGCCGGAGTCGGAGATTACAGAAATCGACGCCAAACAGCAGAGCGTCGAGGCGCGATTCCGGCTCAACAACGTGGCTGGGGTTTTTCACTTGGCTCTGTCACGGGACGGGCGGCTCGGCGTTGCCGCGCAGCTTCGTCCCAAGAACCTGATCCCGTTGGCGCACGTGGCTCACGGCTGGGCGTTCGGCGATTCGCTGGCTGTCTTCGGCGAAGACGTCGGCGGTGTAGTGCAACTTCCGCTCGATGAGCTGGAGCGGTATTTCTCGTTACCGTTTGGAGTGGCGATCGCGCCGGATAAATCCAGGCTCTATTTGACGGCGAGCGGGACCGACGAAGTGGCCGTCGTCGATCTGCAGGCGGTGGTCGCAGCGGCGCGCGCGCCGGATCGGAAACAGCTGGTCAACGATCTTTCCGTGTCGGCTCGGTACGTAATCGCTCGAATCCCGGTGGGACGAAATCCGCGAGGCATTGCGCTTTCCGCGGATGGCTTGCGGCTGTACATCGCGAATCGCTTGGATGATTCGGTCTCCATTTTGGACACCGCCGCGAGGAAGATCGTGGGAACTATCGCGTTGGGCGGCCCGGCCGTGATCAATCCGCAGCGACGCGGCGAACGCTTATTCTATTCGTCCAAATTCTCATTCCAACGGCAATTTGGCTGCGCCAACTGTCATCTCGATTCCACGTTCGACGGTCTGCAATGGGACCTGGAGCCGGATGGCTTCGGAGTGGACATCGTGGACAATCGCGCGATCGAGGATGTTTCCAATACCTCGCCGTTCAAGTGGAACGGCGGCAATCCCGACTTGTACACCGAATGCGGTCCGCGCACGGAGCGATTCTTCTTCCGGTCCCAGGGATTTCGCGACGCGGATCTCGCCGATCTCATCACGTACGTCGCTTCGATTCCGCTGCGACCCAATCGTTACCGGCTGCCGAACGGAGAGTTGACACCGGCCCAGGAGCGTGGCAAGGCGATCTTCGAGCGGACGCAGCGCAGAGACGGTACGGCGATTCCTGAACAAAACCGGTGTGCAGTTTGCCATTCGGGGAAGTATTACACCAACCAGAAACTGGCTGATGTGGGCACCGGCAAGACGACGGACCGGTCACCGTTGATCGATACACCGCATTTGACGAATGTAGCGTACAGCGCTCCGTATCTACACGACGGTTCGGCGCGAAGCTTGGAAGAAATTTGGACCGTGTTCAATCCCAAGGATACGCACGGCGTTACGAACGATTTGGCGAAAGACGAACTCAATGACTTAATCGAGTACCTGAAGACTTTATGAGAATTGCGGCTTTCTTTGTAACCATCGGCCTGCTCGGCGCAGGGGAGTTGCCCCGGTTCCGCTGGGAGAACTTCACCACCGCGCAAGGCCTGCCCAATAACCGCGTCTATAGTGTTTGCGTAGACGGCGACCGGATCTGGGCCGGAACCGACAACGGCCTGGGCTTGTACGAGCACGACAAATGGCGGGTGTTCACGCCGGCCGACGGGTTGGCACATCGCGCCGTACTATACGTGACGCTCGACAAGCAGACGCACGACCTGTGGATCGCCACGATGGGCGGGCTCAGCCGCTATTCCGGTGGGCGCTTCGACACGTTCACGCAGCTCAATAGCGGGCTTGCCAACGACGTGGTCTACGGCGTTTCCGCGCTGGGAGATTACGTCTGGGTGGCGACCGCGGCGGGAGGCAGCCGCCTGAACAAGCGCACCGGCGAATGGAGTCTCTTCAACGAGCGCAACACACCGATGTATGAGATCTGGACTTACGCCGTGACGGCCGCGGCGGACAAGGTGTACTACGCCGTCTGGGGCGGGGGAGTGCTCGAGTACGACCTCAAAAGCGAGCGCTGGAAGGATTACAACGATCCCGACGGTGAGACGGAAATCGTGCTGTACAAAGACCAGGGGCTGATTCACGAGATCACGACTTCGGTCAGCTACGTGAACCAGATTCTGTGGGTGGCTACGTACTTTGGGGCTAGCCGTTACGATGGGCGGAACTGGCACAACTATCTCGATAAGGACAGCGGGCTGCCCAGCAATTTTCTGAACCAGGTGAAATCCTTGGACGGGACGCGGACCTGGTTTTCGACCGACAAAGGGCTGGCCTATTTCGATGGTAAGGAATGGGCGACTTACCGGCCTGCGTTGGATACACGCGCGCCGGAAATGGTAGTTCGCAACGCGGCCGGAGAAACTCGGAAAATTGCCGTCGACACGGCTCCGGCCCACAATTACACGTTCGGCGTCGATTTTCAGGGCGACGATATTTGGGTCGCGACGGCCCAGGGGCTCAGCCACGGCATCCGGATCAAACAGGAGATTTCGAAGAAATGACGATCACCGAAGCACTCGATCAGGTTAGCGCCGCCACTCGGATCGAGAAGCGCGCGATCAGCGCGCCTAGCGTCTTGAATGAAGCATACGATTACGCGCGGCCAAGCTCGTTCTCGCGTGCACTGCGGATCGACATCGGGAATGTGGTTCTTCTGTTGATTTCCGGGACCGCCAGCGTGGATGAGTACGGCGCGACCGTGCACGTGGGAGATTTTCGGGCGCAGCTGCGGCGCGCGTACCGGAACATCACGGAATTGCTCCAGTCTGCCGGCGCAACATGGTATGACGTGGTGCGGACAACCTGTTATCTGCGCGATATCGAGCGTGACTACGCCGTCTTCAACGAGGAACGCACGGTGTTCTTTGAACGGCAGCGATTGGATCCGCTGCCGGCGTCCACGGGAATCCAGGCGATTCTCTGCCGGCCGGAGTTGTTGGTCGAGATGGAAGCAGTCGCGTTGTTCATTCCGCACCGGAAGGAGTAGCCATGCGGTGGCGGGCGATCTGGCTGACGCTGGCCCTGGCGGGAGCCGCCGCAACGCAGCCGCGGACTTGTTCGTGCGGGGCTGATCCGCCTGGGCGGCCGCCAGAACGCACGATTGTGCCCTACGGAGCCGTTCCCCCAGACCTGCGGCCATTCTCGCGCTTCACCGAACCGTACTACGAACACTACACCAAAGAGGTTGAGTACAACGGCGCGGCGCGCAGTGTTCCTACACTCAAACCCTCGGATGTCGCGGAAGTGGCCATCGGGTTCCTCGGCCCCATCCACGAGCACAAGGACGAAGCTCTCGGGCTCGCCATGTTGCGCGGCGCGGAGATGGCGGTGGACGAAGCCAATGCCGGCGGCGGCTACGGTGGAAAGCTGTTCGCGCTCAAAGTACATAACGATGCGGCACTGTGGGGCGCCTCGAGCAACGAAATCGTCAAGATGATCTACGACGAAAAAGTCTGGGCGATGCTGGGGTCGATCAGCGGAGACTCCACCCACATCGCGTTACGGGTCTCCTTACGCGCCGAACTGCCAATGGTCAACAGCGCCGCTACCGACCCGACCATTCCAGAGACCGCGATCCCTTGGATCCTGACTGCCATTCAGGACGACCGCGTGCAGTCGTACACGCTGGCGCGCCGCATCTATTCGGAATTGGGACTGCGGCGGATCGCCCTGCTGCGTGTCAACGAACGGTATGGCCGTTTCGGTGTTGTCAAGTTCCGGGACGCGTCGCGCCGGTTGGAACATCCGGTGGTCGTCGAGCAGAAGTTCACGCCGGGAGACACGGATTTCACGCGGCAGCTTCGTGTGATTCAGGACTCCGGCGTCGATGGAATTGTACTGTGGACCGATCCTGCTCCCGCCGGCATGATCCTCAAGCAGATGCGCGAGCTGGGTATGGAACAGCGGGTGTTCGGCGCGGCGCGGGTGGTGGGCGCGGATTTGTTCCGGATCGCCGGCAATGCGGCCGAAGGTCTGGAGGTGGTGTATCCATTTGACCCCAACCGGGACGAGCCGGGCTGGCTGGCTTTTCAAAAACGGTTTGTCGCGCGGTATGCGGCCGGGGTGGATTCGTTCGCAGCCCTCGGCTATGACACGATGAACATCCTCCTGGATGCCATCTGCCGGGCGGGGCTCAATCGCGGTGCGATCCGCGACGCATTGTACGGGCTGGAGCGCTACAAGGGCGTTACCGGCGAGATGATCTTCGACCCGAACGCGAAGAATATCGCTCCGCTTTATCTAGGAATCGTGAAGGAAGGCAAGTTCACGTTCCGCCGATACACGATGGAGAAGCCCTATGCCGAATTGAAGGAGCAGCCTGTGGCATATGAGGGGCCGCCGGCCAAAGATATGCAAGCACCGGAACAGACCATCGGCGTTTTCGGGCCTCAGGCCGACAGAGTGGCAGCGACACTGCGTCATGGCGGCTATCGCTTTGTAGGAGTGCCCTCAGAGACGGCGTGGGGCAAGTCGTCCACGGAACTGGTGAAACTTGTGTATGAACAGAACGCCATCGGCCTGATTGCTACCGACCGCGCGGCAGCACACCTGGCCGAGCAGATTGCGGTCAAAACGTTCGTGCCGGTGATCGCGCTGTCGGCGGATCGCAAGCTGACCACCACCAACATTCCGTGGATCTTTCGCCTGGAGCCAGGAACGCCGATTGAGGAAGCCGCCGGGTACTTTATCGAAGCCGCCGGCCGCGCAGGGCCGAACCGCGGGCGGATCCGCGAGGATCTCGCGTCGGGCCGGTTTAACGCAAATGGAGAGTTGCGAGGAGGACCATGACGGACTGGTCGCCCGGTTCCTGGAGAACGAAGCCGGTCGCTCAGGCTGTTGCCTATCCGTGTGAGAAAGAGGTTAAGCGGGTGGTGGCGCAAATCGCGAAGCTGCCGCCGCTGGTGACCTCGTGGGAGATCCTGGGCTTGAAATCGCAGCTGGCCGAGGCTGCGCGCGGGGACCGGTTTCTGCTGCAGGGCGGCGATTGCGCGGAGACCTTCGACACATGCGATTCGCCCACGATCGCCAACAAGATCAAAGTCCTGCTGCAGATGAGCCTGGTGCTGGTGCACGGCGCGCAGCGGCGAATCGTGCGCGTAGGCCGGTTTGCCGGGCAGTATGCTAAGCCACGTTCCGAGGCGTTTGAGCGCGCGAATGGCACGATGCTGCCGGCGTACCGCGGCGACCTGATCAATCACTCCGGATTCACTCCGGAGGCACGGACAGCCGACCCCTGGCTGATGCTGCGTGGCTATGAGCGGGCGGCGCTCACGATCAACTTCATTCGCGCGCTAGTGGTCGGAGGGTTTGTCGACCCGCACCATTTGGACTACTGGAATCTCGATTGGGTGAAGGATTCACCAATGGCCGAAGAATACTGGCGGATCGCTCGGGCCGTGGGAGATTCGCTCGAATTCACCGAGAGCCTGGCCGGCGGGCACCCGGGCGGATTTCATTGGATCGACTTCTTCACCAGCCACGAAGGCCTGCATCTGCCGTACGAGCAGGCGCAGACGCGGCAGGTACCGCGGCAGAGCGGCTGGTTCGACCTTTCCACCCATTTTCCCTGGATTGGGATGCGGACGGCCGACCCGGAGGGCGCACATGTGGAGTACTTCCGGGGAATTCGCAATCCGATCGGGGTCAAAGTCGGGCCCGATCTTCCCGCCGTCTGTTTGAAGCGGCTTATCCAGATTTTGAATCCCGAGAACGAACCGGGGCGCCTGACGCTGGTGCATCGTTTCGGCGCCGGACGAATCGCGAATTGTTTACCACCATTACTCGAAGCGGCGCGCGTGACCGGGTGCCCCGTACTCTGGTGTTGCGATCCGATGCACGGCAATACGCGCGTCACCAAGAGCGGCGTGAAGACGCGGAATTTCGATGAGATTCTCGGAGAGCTGGACCAGGCTTTTGAAATACACCGCGCGCAGGGCAGCCGGTTGGGCGGCGTTCACGTTGAGCTGACCGGAGAGGCGGTCACGGAATGTGTCGGGGGCGCTTGCGGCCTACGGGAGGACGATCTGCTCCGCGACTATCGGTCGTACGTTGATCCGCGGTTGAACTACGAGCAGGCGATGGAACTGGCGTTCTTCGCCGCGCGGAAGATGCGGGCGCTCAACGGTTATGCCAGCGCGGCCGGAGACGTCAAACCTCCGCAAAGCAGCGCAGCACCAGCAACTCGCTAAATCCGACGCCGAAAAGCAGCAGACTGCCGGATTCTGGTACGGCATCCACTTTCGTGGTTACATCGAGAAGAAGAGAAAGGCTACTCCCGACCGTTAAGAATTGTCCGAACACTGTCGACGCCCAAGTCCGGCCTTGGCTGCAGCGCGGATCACCGTGGATGCCTTTCGAACCTTCCAATCGCCCTTTTATCTCAGTCACATGAAGGCGAAACTGTCGTGGAAAGCAGCCCACGCGAAAGAACCCTCGGCAATTCGGAATACCGCAAACGGCGCATGGGTACGCTTTGGCACGGATTGGCAACAAGTCAATGCTTTACTCTGAACTTAAAGTGCCACGCCGCTCCACCGATAAATCCTGCCCGAAGTGTGCCGAACTCTGGGCTGCATACGATGCTGCTTCCAGGAAGTACATCGACCTCATCAAGGAGCAGGCGTCGATCGCAGCATCCAGCGTGACACGCTCATACCTCCTTGATCCCCTCATCGAAACTGCCTTCCAGCGCCGGAGGGCAGCAAGATCTGCGCTAGAGTTTCATCGGGTGTTGGATCATGGCACGGAACAACGAACGAGGACTGCCGGGTCGTAACGAAAAAACCGCACCAAAGGCGACCGGCTGCTGGAGCTTGATGCGACGAGAGGCGTAGGGTCGCTCGAGGGAGCGCCATGCTGGCGGCGACGCTCGGCAGGCCAGAAGAAATCACGGAGACCAGGATTCGCCGCAACTGCTTTCCCG
>Ga0126371_10001750_pt1 | contig 18437 bp, 21 predicted proteins | sample PanSoiMetaPlot_4_FD_110145 | JGI IMG/M metagenome (GOLD analysis project Ga0126371, IMG submission 110145) | Tropical forest soil microbial communities from Panama - MetaG Plot_4 | ecosystem: Environmental > Terrestrial > Soil > Tropical forest > Bulk soil | place: Panama | collected 2016-02-17 | reverse complement strand
GCTCTTCCCGTTACCTGACCATGCGATGAGCGTTGGGCTGACGCCAGCCGGCCACTGATGAATCTCGTAGCGGCCACCGAGCGGGTCGACCAGATACGTCGTTGTGAGGCCGCCGCTGGCCTGGCCGCTCGGAGCAGGCTGGGCGCTAGAGAACTGGGCCAGAGTCCAGCCCGCTCCGACCAGCGACCATGGCACGTCCCCGAGTTGGCCGACCTTGCCGGCCGCGAGCATGCTGGCGCCGTGCTTGCCGTGACCCCCGTTGGTGGTCGAGGTCGAGTTAGATGTGGGGCTCGAATGACCTCGCCCGAAGGCGTAGTAGCCGATGCCAGCCGCCAGCACGACGATGGTGGCCGCCAGCGTGATTATCGCCTTGCTCCCGCCGGACCGTGCTGGCGCCCTTGGGCGGCCGGTGACCGGGGCGGTCGGCGGCGCGGAACCAGGCGGGATGTCAACACCAGACGGCGCACCGACATGACGGGGGCTCATCGGGTCCGCGCCAGCGAGGGCTGTCGCAGCATGCGGCGCGTAAGACTGGTAGGCATCGGGCTGAAAGGCCGCTGCCGGCAGTGGCGCTGGCTGCGGCGAGTTATCCGGATCCATGCCAATCGCCGCCGGTCCGGCTAGCCGGGCGTTCGCATCCGGGCTCACGGTGGCCTCGGGATCAGTCACGGGGCCGGGAACACGCGGCCGGTACATGCCCGGCCAAGTACCGGAATCGGGTATCTCAGCGGGGCCGCTCGGCTCCTGCGAGCGCCGCCGCTCATATGCCTCCTTGGCTGCGTCGAGCACCCAGACCTCGGAGTCGCGGAAGCCGGACACCTCGTACCACTGCTGGTACGCGCGGGCGTAGGCCTCGCGGATCGCATGATCGGCTTGCGGGTCGCCGCCTGCCAGCTCGTGCATCTGGCTCGTGACGCTCGAGACGGTCCTCGCGTAGAAGGCGTCAAAGGATTCAGACTCGCGCATCCACTCTCCTACGCGCTCTCCCTAAGACCACCCGGCACTATTGACAGCACCGAGATCATAAGCCCGCGAGCCCTAGTTCCCGGCTAGCACAGAATATCGGCATCCGACCGTCCGATGGCTGGTCAATCCCGCACAGGCACGGAGGATTTTCGCAGGTCAGGTGATCCAGGTCAGGTCACTCCAGGTCATGCTCGACCCAGACGTTGGGCTCCACGTAGACGGCGTGGTCGTGCTCGACGTCGCAGTGCACCGGCACGAGCGCCTCCGGCACGACGACTTCGCCCGTTCGATCGAACGGCAGGCCAGTCCACTCGCGCCACTCGGCAAGCGATCCGACCATCACCATCGATGCGGGCGCCGGCCGCAAAATACGACCGCCTGCCCGGACGTGCACCCGCAGCCACGGATCTGCGGGCAGCCCGTCCGGCCGCCGCGTGGCGATGTACTCAGCCATCGGCATATGCGGGTACTGGTGCTTGGCGGTCGGCCGGACCGGCGCGACGAGCCGGGACAGCCCGGCCGCCCGCGCAGCGTCACGCAAGGCGGCCACTAACTGGTGCGACAGTCCGGTGCCACGAAGCGCTCGCCCGATCGCGATCTCGACCGCCGATGCGATGTCAGGCGTCCGGCCGGCCAGCTGGTCGTTAAATGCCCAGACCGAGACCCGATCCAGGCCACCGTCGGGCAGGGTGCCACGGCCGGCCAGATCCAGCTGGAATGCGAGCGCCCTGCCGGTAGCGACGACCGCGTCAGTGTCGTCCGTCACCACTACGCACAACTGCGGGAATGCCTCGGCCACCCGCCAGTAGAGCGCGTTCGCAACCGGGTCGCGGGTCATGAAATCCGGCCAGGTGGAGTCGACCTCATACACGCGTTCGATCAGGTCGGGCCGCTTGTCGAGGCGATGGATGGTGACGGCGGACACGACCCGTTACCGTATAACGAGCAGTGCCGCGGGCGCACGGGAAAATACGCGCCCGGGCTCAGCCCGTCACCTGCCTGGCCCTTGGCATGCGCCGAAACTCGACTGACGTCGAGAGGCTGAGCAGCAATAATCGCCACGTGACAGATCTAAATCCGGCTAGCGTGATCGACTCGCTGGCCAGCAATCCCGGCTTGCGAGTCTTCGTGCGCGGCCGCCACCTCGAGACGATGCCGTCAAGGATGTCGCGGCGGCGGCTGCTGCTGGATGAGATAGCGCAGGGATTTGAGCCCGGCATCCGCTACACCGAGCGCACGGTGAACGACTTTCTTTCCGCCATCTACTCCGACTGCGCGGCGCTTCGCCGTTACCTGGTCGATGAGGGCTTCCTTGACCGAGCGGACGGACTGTACTGGCGGGTGGGCGGCACTAGCCGCGTCTAGCGCGGCTAGCTCGTCAGGCGCGTAACAGCAGCATCGACGCGCTCGTCGGTGGCCGTGAGCGCGACGCGCACGTGTCGGCCGCCGGACGGCCCGTAGATCTCACCTGGGGCAACCAGGATTCCGAGTTCGGCTAGCCGGGATATCGAGCCCCAGCAGTCAAGCTCGGGGTGCGCGGCCCACAGGTAAAGGCCCGCTTCGGAGTGCTCGACCACCCAGCCGGACGCTGCAAGCGCGGACCGGAGCCTGGCCCGGCGTGCCGCATACCTGGCCCGCTGTTCCTCGGCGTGGGCATCGTCATTGAGCGCCGCGGCCATCGCCGCCTGAATGGGCGCGGGCACCATCATCCCGGCGTGCTTGCGGACCTCCAGCAGCTCCGCGACCAGGTGCGGGTCGCCGACGACGAACCCGGCCCGGTACCCCGCCAGGTTTGACCGCTTCGATAGCGAGTGCACCGCTAGCAGGCCGCGGTGCGAGCCGCCGCTCACCTCCGGGTGCAGCACAGACAGCGGAGTAGCTTCCCAGCCGAGCTCGAGGTAGCACTCGTCGGAGGCGATAACGGTGCCGCGTTCCTGCCCCCAGCTGACGACCTTCCGCATGTGCTCGGCGGGCAGGACGCGTCCTGTTGGGTTCGACGGCGAGTTGAGCCAGGCAAGCCGCACCCGCTCGGGGCCGAGCGCTGTAAGCCCGTCGGAGGCCACGGGGCGCGCTCCGGCGAGCCGGGCGCCCACGTCGTAGGTGGGATACGCCAGCTCCGGATACACGACGGCGTCACCAGGTCCGCAGCCGAGCAGCGTTGGCAGCCAGGCAATCAGTTCCTTCGTGCCGATCACCGGCAGGACGGCGTCAGGCTCGACGGTCACGCCGTGACGTCTGGCCAGCCAGCCGGCGGCGGCTTGCCTGACTGCTGGCGTTCCGGCTGTTGCCGGGTAGCCGGGGGAGTTGGCCGCAGAGCTGAGCGCGTCCTTGACGACCTGCGGCACCGGGTCGACCGGGGTGCCGACCGACAGGTCAACGATGCCGTCAGGATGAGCGCGCGCGCGTTGTGCTGCCGGGACTAGAGCGTCCCATGGGAAGGCAGGGAGTCGGGCGGCCAGCGAGGTCGCAGTCTGAGCTGGCGTCTGAGCGGTCGGCACGCTGGCTCGGCCCGTGTTCGGTGATCGTCGGCTAGTGCTCGGTCTCTTGCGGCGGGAGTGCTGCCACAATCGGGTGGTCGGAGTTGATCTTCCCGGTCTTAGATGCGCCGCCTGGCGAGCCGAGATCGGCGAAGAACTCGACGTTGGCCTTGTAGTAGTCCTTCCACTGGTCGGGCACGTCATCCTCGTAGAAGATGGCCTCGACCGGGCAGACAGGTTCGCAGGCGCCGCAGTCCACGCACTCGTCTGGGTGGATATAGAGCATCCGCTCGCCCTCGTAGATGCAGTCGACCGGGCACTCTTCGATGCACGCCTTGTCGATCACATCGACGCAAGGCTGCGTGATGATGTAGGTCACTTCTGAGCTCTCCTCTTCGCTTCCGCGCCCCTGCTGCACTCAGCGGTTCGGCAGACCCAAGTGTCGCGGCTTAGCACCAGTATCGACTTCCCGCCAGATCAGGATGCAACCACCAGACCCTGGGGTTGGCAGGCTATCAGCCGAAGACCACGGTAGTAGGCGCAGCCTGCGTCCGAGCAGCAGATGAGGGCGTAGCACCTGTCGCTCGCGCGGCCGGTTTTGCCTGGCGAGTCCACTCGCCGGAGCCATGCCGGGCAACCCACACGTATCCGTCATACCGGACAGTGTTGATGCCGTAGCTGCTGGCATGGGAGATCAGCCAGGCGGCGACCGCCCATCCTTCACTGGACCGTTTAACTCGCACGCTCATCGCTGGGTCGCTCAGCGCGCCGCTGGGCAGATCGCCAAAATCGCTGCCGAGAGCTCTGGTGGCCGCCGCCAGCCGGGGCTTGCCCACCGAGTCAGCGTAGTAGCAGGAGAACGCGTGCGGCTGCGCCCCGGAGAAGGCGGTGGCCAAGTCGGCTGCCTCCAGGGCGTACTGACCGTAGGCGTAGCCGTCCGCGCTGCGCTGGACGGCCTGAGCAGCCTTATATACCGGCATCCGCAAGTACCCAGGCACGTTGGCCAGCGCCGAGAAGAACCGGTCGGTGGCGTAGACCGGGTTCTCGATCTGTCTGGCGGTGCCCCAGCCCTGTGACGGCCGTTGCTGGAAGATGCCGACGGAGTCGCGGTCGCCGTAGTTCAGGTTGGACAACTTCGACTCCTGCAGCGCGGCCGCATACGCGATCGTGACAGCCTTCTTGGGCAGTTCACGCTTGGCTGCGACGCCGGCGATGGTCGAAGCGATGCCGGCCTGGCTCACACTGAGCGGCACGTCCTGCTTACCGGCTACAGCGATGCACGAAGTCGGCTGGGGAATCAATGGGACGTGCTTGGTCTCGAGGAGGAAGACGACGCCGGCGACGACCACCACGACCACCAAGCCGGCTGCTGCGCGAGCAAGCTTCGAGCGGAGCGGCTGCGAGCTGTTCGGCACGCGTAAGACGCTACCCGCTACTGGGCAGCGCTAGGCTCCGTCGACATGAACGCTTCACCCGATGCACAGAGTCAGTCAGGCGCTTCGGCGGCTTCGTCAGTTTCGCCGGCCTCGCTGCTGCCCGCCGTCGTGGACGAGTTGTGGCAGCGCCGAACCGAGCTCACGCCCGCTGACTCTGAGGCCGCCGCGCAGGTCGTCGCGGCTGTCGATCTGATCGACTCGGGCCAGGCCAGAGTTGCCTGGCTTGGCCCGGACGACCACGTAGTCGTCGACGAACGGGCCAAGCGCGCGATCCTGCTGGCCTTCCGGCTGCTGCCGATGGTGGCTTCGCTGGTCGGTGACTTCCGCTATCACGACCGTGTGCCGCTGACTTCCAACCTTGACGGCGTGCGAGCGGTCGCCGGGTCCATCGTTCGCTGGGGGGCTTATGTCGCGCCGGGTGCTGTGCTCATGCCGTCGTTCGTCAACATCGGCGCTTACGTTGACACCGGCACCATGGTCGACACCTGGGCGACCGTCGGCTCGTGTGCACAGATAGGCAAGAACGTGCACCTAGCCGGGGGAGTGGGCATCGGCGGTGTGCTTGAGCCGCCGAACGCGGTGCCGGTCGTGGTCGAGGACGACGCGTTCATCTACTCGCGCTGCATGGTCGTAGAAGGCGCCCGAGTGCGGGCCGGGGCGGTGCTCGGGGCGGGCACGATCCTGACCAAGACCACGCACGTGATCGACGTTCAGACCGGCGAGGAACTACCGCGTGGCGAGGTGCCGGCCTGGTCGGTATGTGTCGGAGGCACGAGGCCGCGGAAGTTCGACGGCGGTGAGTTCGGCATGCCGTGCGTGCTCGTTCTCAAGCGGCTACCCGAAGGCAGCGCCCATGACAAGGCGGTACTGAACGACATCCTCCGGGACCACGGAATGGGTGGCTGACTTGCGCCGACTCCCCTGAACGGTGAGTTTCCCTGCCCGCTTCACATCTGTCGGCGAGTGTTGGCCGGGCCAGTGGAAGGCGAGAGCTACCTTAGCGGGCATGAGCGTCAACTCCGAGCCCAAGCGGCGGCTGCGCCGTCAGGGCCCCGCCACCCTCAGGGGCAAGCACATCCCCAAGACGACGACGGACCAGCGGCTGCTTGACTGGCGCGGCCCGAGCGACTGGGTCCATACCGACCCCTGGCGGGTGCTGCGCATTCAGGCGGAGTTCGTGGAGGGCTTCGGGCTGCTGGCCGAGCTCGGCCAGGCGGTATCGGTGTTCGGCTCGGCCCGGACTCGGCCAGGGACCCCGCAGTACGAGTCCGCTCAGAAGATCGGCGCGGCCCTGGCAAAGGCTGGTTACGCGGTGATTACCGGCGGTGGGCCAGGGGTCATGGAGGCGGCAAATAAGGGAGCCACAAGCGCCGGTGGTGTATCCGTGGGGCTCGGCATCGAGCTGCCCATGGAGCAGGGCCTGAACGAGTACGTCGAGATTGGCCTGGAGTTCAGGTACTTCTTCGTGCGCAAGACCGTGTTCGTCAAGTACTCGCAGGCATTCGTGGTACTTCCGGGCGGCTTCGGGACGCTGGACGAGTTGTTCGAGGCGATCACGCTCGTCCAGACCGGCAAGATCACCAAGTTCCCCATCGTGCTTGTGGGCTCGGCCTACTGGCGCGGGCTGCGGAGCTGGATGGCCGACACGATGCTGGCGGAAGGCAAGGTCTCCGCGTCAGATCTGGACCTGATCCAGGTTGTCGACGACCCAGATGAGGTTGTGAAGATCATTTGCGCGGCACACAGCCAGAACGGTGGCAAGCGGAAGGTCGCTGACCTGGGCTAAGCCCATATAGTCCGTAGGTCATGGCACCATTCATGTGTGCCCGTAGTCATCGTCATCGCGGTCCTCGTGATCCTCGGCGGAATCGTCGTGGTCGCGACCGGGCGCGGTGGCGAGCTGGCCCGCGATACCGAACCCGAGCCATCACCTACTGACTTCGAGTCCGCAGCCGACGTAGCGCGCTACCGGCCACCAGCGGCTTTGCTTGGCTACCACGCCGGAGCCACGGAGTATGCGCTGCTGCTCATCGCGCGGGCCATTGCCGACAAGGACGAGGAAATCACCTGGCTGCGCTCTCGGTTGCGAGAGCTCCAGCCCGAAGGGGAGCGGCAGGACGGATCGCTTCTAGGGCTGCGGGTCAGCGAGGGCGACCAGGACACCGAACAATCTGCCCACGTGTCGTCCGCCGCCCCGGCGACGCGGACCGGAGGCGAGGACGCGTGAGTGATGCTGGCGGCTCCATCCCCGGTCCCGACGGCTTGCTTCGCTGTCCCTGGGGCGCGAGCCCACCTGAGTACATCGGATACCACGATGACGAATGGGGCAGGCCGGTCCATGACGACAACGCGCTGTTCGAGAAGCTCTGCCTGGAGGCCTTTCAGTCAGGTCTCTCCTGGCTGACGATCCTCCGGAAGCGGGAGAACTTCAGGGCCGCGTTCCGCGGTTTTGACATAGAGAAGGTCGCGGCGTTTGGCCCGGACGACGTCAGCCGCCTGCTAGCCGACGCGGGCATCGTCCGCAACCGCGCCAAGATCGACGCGGCGATCGGCAACGCGCGGGCGGCCCTGGAATTGCCAGCCAGCCTGGACGACATTGTCTGGAGATTTGCCCCGGAGGAGGAGCGCGCGCCAGCGAGCGTTTCTGAGATACCGTCCTGGACGCCTGCCTCAAAGGCGTTGTCGAAGGAGTTGCGGCGAAACGGCTTCTCGTTCACCGGTCCGGTGACCGCCTACGCGACCATGCAATCCTGCGGCCTCGTGAATGACCATCTCGCGGACTGCTACTTCCGCAGGTTCGGCAGACCGCCTGCTTGAGAACCGCGTCTGCCGGCTGGAACGCCTGACGCGGCCAGCTAGCGGGCGCTGGCTACGCAGCAGGTCGACGGACTTGCTGATGCGCCGCTGCTGCGCTCATCACGCCAACCGTCGTGCGGTAGTTATACGAGCCGATGGTGACGCGGACCGCGGTCCCGCCCGCGAGTTGCTCGATGATTCTCAGCCGGTCCGGCGATGCCCGTGGTCGTATTTCCGGTGCCGAGCAGGGAGGCCTGGAAGCTGGTCGCGGTGCCGGTCCGGCACGGCGGTCATGATGACGTTGCTCCGGTTCGGTCCTTAGCGCGGATACTTTCACCAGGTCTAGCCGAGGATGTCAGACTATGGCGGAGCAAAAGCCAGCCAGGACGGGACGCCACGATCGGAGGACGCTGGTGACCGCGATCTGCGCGCTGCATACCGAGCCAGCGCCGTGACGGGAAAGCCCACCGCCGAGAGTCTTGGGATCGATGTCGACGGCTTGTCGTGGCGCAGGCCTGGTGGCACCGCGCCGGGCGGCGAGGGCGTGATGGAAGTCGCCATTGCGCACACCGACGATGGAGCGACGTGGGTTTTGCTTCGGGTAACAGGCGATCCGGCGAGCCGTGTTCTGGTATATGACCAGCACGAGTGGGAGTGCTTTTTGGACGGCGTCAGGAACGGCGAGTTCGACCTGCCTAACTGAGCATTCCCACGCCTGGGCTGCTAGCTCTCTGGCCGCCGGAAAATGGCCCATACAATGGCGTCATTTACCCTTCTTAGCCTTCCAAGGTCAGTTACCATGTTTGTGATTCACAACTTGAGAGTTCCCGGTTCCGCTAGCCGGGTCTGTTCTGGGGCTATCGATGAGCGATGACGCTTACGGCGCAACCGTTGCCAAACGACGCCTGTCGCGGCGGCTGACCGAACTGCGGCATGCATCAGGCCATACCGCCAACCATGTGTGTGACCTGCTTGGCTGGGGTCGCGGCAAGGTCGGCCGCTTTGAGGCCAATCTCTGGAAGCGGCCGGAGATGAGCGACGTCCGGGATTTGCTGCGCATCTATCAGGTCGACGAACCGCAGCGCGCTGAGCTTGAGGAACTGGCTTTGGTCTCGCGGTCGCGCGCATGGTGGCGGGATTATCCAGATGTCTTCGAGAACGAGTTCCCCGGCTTCGAGGCCGATGCCGCCCGGATCCGCGTCTTCATGCCGCTGCTGATGCCTGGCTTGCTGCAGACGCGCGATTACATGGAAGCGCACCTGCGATTTGGCGCCAGGCCGCCTACGTGGCGTCAGCGGGCCATGGTCGCGCGCCTGCGGCGCCAGGAGGTTCTGGACCGCACCGACGACACGCTTCCCGCAGTTCAGGCAGTCATTACCGAGGCGTCGCTGATGTACCGGTGGGGCTCGAAAGCCGACCGGCGCGATCAGATCGAGCACCTCATCGACCTGTCTGCGCGCCCGAATATCGACGTGCGCATTCAGCGATTCGAGGACGGCCCGCCGCAGGGGATGTTCTCGCCGGTCAACATCTTTGATCTGCCGGACGGGGAGCCCGGCATCGTGTTTACCGAGACCGACACCGCGATTCAGGAGGTGAGTCAGACCGAGCTTGTCGAAAGCTACGGACGAACGTTTGACCGGGCAACAGAGGCGGCCCTAGAGCCGCTCGACACTACTGCCTACCTCAGATACCTAGCACAACGACTGGAGTAGAACGCAATGACTGATCTGTCACAGGCCGCCTGGCGCAAGGCCACGGCCAGCCAGAACAACGGGGGATGCGTCGAGGTGGCGGCCAACATTCCCAACGTGATCGCCATCAGGGATAGCAAGCGACCCGGCGACGGTGCGCACGTTGTCACCAGGGCGGCTTTTTCGGCGTTCCTCGACGACGCCAGGGCCGGCCGTTACGACATAGCAGAAGTCTGATTCGCACGCAGGCCACCAGCCCGCTAGTGGTGGCAGCACAGCGACGAGATCATGAGAGTCGCACGGCGCGTGCGGGGCCGAGGACACGCAAGCCGCGGCCCCGCAACGCGCCACAGAGGCTCGCATGGGGCCCTGACTTCGGCTTACGCTGATATCGGGCCGCTGCTGCTAGCCTTTCCCGCTCGGGCCAGCGCAGGTACACGATGAACTCTTCGTCCATTTAGCCGGGCATTACCTAGATGGTATTGCGGAAGTTTGTACAATACTCATAATCTGTGCTTCACAGAAGCCTTACTCGGGAGGGCGGAGGAGCATGCGGCCGCCAACGCCTGACGGCAGCGGTAGGAGCGCGGTGGGCCAGTCTGGTGTGCCCGTCGCTGCGGGCCTCTTGGCCGCTCCGCTAGCCGAGGCTTTGGCCGTGCTTCCCCCTCACCCAGGCAGCCTTGCGGATGCCGGCGTCAGTAACGGCGGCTGCTTCGCCAGGCCGCTACCGATTGACACCACCTGCGCGTCTGCGGCACGCAGACACTTCCGTGAGGCCCTGTCGAGCCTGCCGATCCCTGGCGGCCTGCTCCACGATGGCGTGACAATGGCCAGCGAGCTAGCCGCCAACACTCTGCACGCGCAGCGCGAGGCCGCGATGGGCGCAGCCCGGCAGCGTACCGCTAGCGGCGTGCCTGAGATCTGGGTCTACCTGCGCGGCGACGGCCGGAATTGCGAGCTTGTGTGCAAGGTCTTCGATTCCGAGCGCGGCTGGGATGCGGGAACTGCCCGGGGCCTTGCGAAGGCGCCAGTAGAGTCCGTCGGCGGGCGCGGGCTGCAGGTCGTCGACGGGTTGTCGGCTGGACACTGGGGCTGTCACCCCACCCTGTCCCGGCTCGGCTCCTGGAAGACGCGAGGCAAGGCAGTATGGTTCGCGCTCCGGATCCCGCCCGCCGCGCTGCCCGACCATATGGGTCGCCCTCGATACAGCCCCGAGTGGCTTGTGGACGAACTCGAGTCAATGCTCGCGAGTCGCGGGCTGGGCGGCATCGTGCGGGCTAACGCGGGCGGTATCTCGGTTCTATCGATCAGCCGTCACCTGACCGTGTGGCGGCATGGCTCAACCGTGAGCTGGCGTGAGCCGACGGGCTCCTATCAGCGCATGGACCTCGCCGACATCGTCGATGTCGCCGAGCAGATCGTCTGTGCACACGAAGAAGCCCTGCTCGCCGAGCCTGACGGACCTTATCCGCAGCCGGTAGGCCTCGGTAATCTCGTGGCAGCCGACTGACTACCGCAGTCCTGGTAGCGAGCCGTTACCGGCCCTGATAGGTGGGCGTTTGCTTATTCACGAAGGCAAGCGTCGCGGCCCTGTGGTCTGCTGAGGCGCCGAGCCTGGTCTGCAGTTCGGCTTCCTTTTCCAGCGACTCGCTGAGCCGGTGTGCCGCCGCGAATTGCAGGCTCTGCTTAATCGCGGCATAGGCCAGAGTCGGGCCAGCGGCCAGCCTGGCGGCGAGGTCAGCTGCTACCGTCGCGAGCTGATCGTCGGGCACCACAGAAGTGAGTAGGCCCATCCGCAGTGCGCTGGCGGAGTCGACTGGCTCTGCCAGCATCAGCAGCTCGGCAGCCTTGGCCGGGCCAACCAGGCGCTGTAGCGTCCAGGACGCGCCAGAGTCAGCGCCGAGACCAACCCGCGCGAAAGCAAGGAGCATGCTGGCTCGCTCCGCTGCGACCCTGAAATCGCAGGCGAACGCCAGCGACGCGCCAGCGCCTGCAGCCACGCCGGGAAGAGCGGCAATCACGGGCTTTGGCATCGCTGTCACGGTCTCGATAATTGGGTTGTAATGCTCACGCACCGTACTCAATGGATCGCCACCGGCCGCTAGGAGCTCGGCGTGCTCACGCAAGTCCTGGCCAGAGCAAAACGCCGGGCCAGCTCCGGTGAGGATGACCGCCCTGACTGTTTCGTCCCCGCTGCAGTCGCGCAGGGCCTCTAGCAGGGAAATCTTGGTCTCCGCCGTGAGTGCATTCCTGGCTTCGGGCCGGTTAATGGTGATTGTCGCCACAGCGCCGTCGGTCTGTCGAAGCACGCTATTGGTCACTTCAAGTCCTTCCCGTTACGGGTTTGCGCCGCCGGAGAACCGGGGATGTCGGCGTGTCCCAGTCTCGCCTGGTATCGGTCTGACTAGGCAGGGAACGCTGATCGTTACCATCGCGCGGCCGAACTCTGGATAATAGAGGGACTGATCGAGATGTGTGTGGCTGGCTTGAGTACCGCTAGGAACCGCTTGCCGACTCAGGGCGAGGCGTCTGCGGTTCGGTGTGGCCGTAGGCAGGGAAGGGGAACTGAATGGCGGCGATGAAGCCGCGGACGGGTGACGGTCCGCTTGAAGTCACCAAGGAGGGTCGCGGCATCGTAATGCGCGTGCCACTTGAGGGCGGAGGGCGGTTGGTTGTCGAACTGACCCCCGACGAAGCTCGGGCACTGAGCGACGCGCTGACGTCCGCCGTCGGTTAACCCTTGCCGCTCACAGTCGGGGTCAGTTTGCTGCCCCGGCTTGGCCTGCCGCCTCTGGACGCTTATCTGTCGGCCATTAACAATGGCGAGGTCGAGCCCGCAGACCTGATTGCCGTCGCCGTGCCCGCCGACGACGGCCTCGTAACGAATGCCTCGCTTGACGGCCTGCTCCCGGCCACCGTCGAGCAATTGATGGCGGCCTACGATCACACGGGCAGCGCTGGGCAGGTTGCCGAATCCGCGATCACGATCGGTGGACGCGTTGTCCGTGCAGTATTTCTTGGTGTCGGCGACCAATCGGCCTCATCCCTCCGGCGTGCCGGGGCGGAGCTTGGCCGGCTCTGCCGTAATGGCAAGGTCGCAGTGGCCGACGTCACGGCCGCCGAGTCAGGTGACGGCCTGCAGGCGTTTGCTGAAGGCTTGCTGCTCGGGGGCTACCAGTTCCGCATTCACGGCGACTCGGAAGCCTCAGCGCCAGGTGACGTTCGGCTGCTTGCCGATGATCCCGAGCGCTGGGCGGACCGGATCCGTAAGGCCGAAGCCATCGCCGGCGCTGTCGCCGTAGCCAGAGACCTGGCCAACACGCCTTCGGCGGCCAAGAGCCCGCACTGGCTTGCCGAGGAAGCCGCGCGAGTCACAGCAGGTCATGAGGTCGAAGTCCGGATCTGGCAGGATGACGAGCTGGCCGCTGCGGGGTTTGGCGGCATTCTTGCCGTCGGAGCCGGTTCGGTCCGCCCGCCCAGGCTCATCGAGTTGCGCTACCACCCTGCCGAGGCCGGCTCGCACGTCGTAATCGTCGGCAAGGGGATCACCTTTGACAGCGGTGGCCTGTCACTCAAGCCCAATGACAGCATGCAGCTGATGAAGACCGACATGGCTGGTGGCGGCGCCGTCATCGCGGTTATGTCCGCACTATCCGAGCTCGGCGTGCGCTGCCAGGTGACTGGCCTGGTAGCCGCCGCGGAGAATATGCCGTCCGGATCGGCATACCGGCCCGGCGACGTGATCTCCCAGTACGGCGGCCGGAGCGTCGAAGTCCTCAACACCGATGCCGAGGGTCGCCTTGTCCTGGCCGATGCGCTCGCATACGCGGTCGAGCGGCTGGCTCCGGACCAGCTCGTCGACATCGCCACGTTGACCGGCGCAGCCAGAGTGGCGCTCGGCGGCGCGTACGCGGCTTTGTATGCCACGAGCGATTCGCTCGCCGAGGCGCTGATTGCAGCCGGTCATGCAAGCGGAGACAGGGTGTGGCGGATGCCACTCGCTGGCGACTACCGAGAGTCGCTGGACTCGCCCGTGGCCGACATCGCGCATGTAGCCAGGTCAGGCCCAGCGGCGGGCTCAATCGTGGCGGCACTTTTCCTGTGCGAGTTCGTGAGCGGCATACCGTGGGCGCACCTGGACATTGCCGGGCCGGGAAGGTCGACCGCCGATGAGGGAGAGCTCTCCAAGGGCGCGACTGGATTCGGAACGCGGCTGCTGCTCAACTGGCTGGCCGAGCGCAGCTAGCTGCGCTTCACCGCCGACAACAGGCCGCTGCCGACGGGGAGAAGCAATGCCACGAGTTCCTCGTCCGCCCTGACTTCCTCGCGCAGTTCGGTGAGTGCCGCGATCTCGGCCTCGCCCGGGAGGCGCTCGGTCGGGGACGCGCCGGGCATCGCGGAGTTGAAAATAACGAGCCCGCCTGGGCGGAGCAGGCGCCGCGCCGCCACTTTGTACGCGGAGTACTCAAGCCGGTCTGCGTCGCAGAACACCATGTCATAGGCGCCGTCGGCGAGCCGCGGGAGTACCTCGAGCGCGAGACCGCCGATCAGCCGGTACCGGCCAGCCTGGAAGCCGGCCGCCTGGTAGGCGGCTCGCGCGAGCCGCTGATGCTCGGGCTCGACGTCTACCGTCGTCAGCACGGCGCCAGGTCGCATGCCGCGCAGCAGCCAAATGCCCGAGGTGCCGCAGCCCGTGCCTATCTCCACGACCGCACGTGCGGCAATCGCTGCGGCCAGGAATCTGAGGGTCGCGCCCGTCAGCGCGTTGATCGGAGCCGCGCCCCCGACCTCTGCAGCGTTCCGCCTGGCCCTGATGAGGGCGTCATCCTCAGGCAGGAAGTCATCAATGAAGGCGAGGGCGCCCGCGCCGATGGAAATGGCTACCTCCCCTGGCAAAAGGCGGTTCTGGCTAAAGCCAAAGCTAGCCCGGACCCAGGTCCGCAGCCTAGCGGGCCACGATGCCAGAAGGTGATTCAAGACGAGTAACGTGAGCGGGGAACCAGCTGGTTAGCCTGGGCGTTGACGCATAGCAGAGGTTTACGGATCATCGGGTCACGTTCTACTCGTTTTCAAGACGTACCTTAAAACGAGATATCAGCGGCCAGATGAAGTGCCCGGCCGCAGGTGGCAGCCGGGTCGGAGACGGGGCAAGGCTCGCCAGGTAGCGGGCGAGCGGACTGGCAGTCAGCAGGACTGACTCGCTGGTCAGCGGAAGACTATGGGTGGCGAGGGTGTTGGAGGAAATGGGAGCGGTGAAGGGGGAAACCGTGGACCTGGTCGAGCAGCCCCAGGAGACCTCGTCGGCTGTGTGGACGCCCCCGAGCTGGGAGAGCGTGGTCAGAGAGCACTCAGCCCGGGTATACCGGCTTGCTTACCGCCTCACCGGAAACACCCACGATGCGGAAGATCTCACTCAAGAGGTCTTCGTCCGGGTCTTCCGGTCGCTGGACAGCTACACGCCCGGCACGTTCGAGGGCTGGCTGCACCGCATCACCACGAACCTGTTCCTCGACATGGCGCGCAGGCGGCAGCGCATCAGGTTCGAGGGGCTCGCGGACGAGACCGAAGCCCGGCTGGGCGGCAGCGAGCCGACCCCGGCCGAGGCCTTCGATGACCGGCACCTCGACGGAGATATCCACGCTGCGCTCAAGGCACTTGCCCCTGAGTATCGGGCAGCAGTGATCCTCTGCGACATCGAAGGGCTGTCGTACGAGGAGATCGCCGACACGCTCGACGTGAAACTCGGTACCGTGCGCAGCCGGATTCATCGTGGCCGGGCGCAACTGCGTCAGGCACTCGAGCACCGCAGGCCGCGGCGGATGGTGCCGCAGCCGCGCCTGCACATCGACCTGCCGTTGCCGCCGTTGCCGCAGGGGGGTCAGCCGTGACGCACCTTGGGCAGCGGCTCTCGGCCCTTGTTGACGGTGAGCTTGACATTGACGAGCGTGAGCGGGTACTCGGCCATCTGGCTAAGTGTGGCTGGTGCCGCGAGGAGGCCGCCGCCCTCCGGACGCTGAAGCGTCGCATGAACGCGCTCCGCGAGACAGTCGCAGGCGCTAGCCTCACCGAACAGCTCATCGAGCTGAGTAGCACGGCCCACGGCGAAGTGTGGCCACAGTCCGCTACCGGGTGGCAGACGACCGAGTCGAATGAGCGATCCGCATCCAAGACCAGCTTGAGCCGCTTCTTCCTGGCCGGGTCCATCGTGGTGTTCCTTGCCGGGCTGGGCAGTGCCGCGTTTATTGCCGGCGGCGATCCTCAGACGCCGGCGCCCGCGCCGAACATCACGCCTTCCGTCGACGTGTTTCTGCTTCAGCATGAGGGCTTTAACGGCGTAAACCTGAACGTGAATCCGAGGCAGCCGAGCAGCGGCAGCGGCAGCGGTAAGAGTCCTTTCCGCGCACCGCCGTGATGCAGCAGGCTCCCCACTGGCGTGTCGCTGGCGCGGCCGCCGTTTTTGTGCTGGCCGGGACATCGGCTGTCGTCCTGGCAGTGCATGACAAGCCGACGGGCTCGGTCGCGTATCGATCCTGGCCGGAGAAGCCACCCGCGCTTCGGCTGATGCCCTCCCGCCGTCCCGGGGCCGTCAGCGCCGGGATTCGGCTCTTGAGCGAGGCGGTGTCTGCGTGTCGCGCCACCGCTTTCAGCGGCGTCCAGGTATCGAGCTGGCAGGGACTGACCGGCCTTCGGGAGTCCCTGGTCAACGTCTGGCACCGACCTGGCAGCCAGACCATAGTGCAGCTAGTGAACGCTAGCGAAAAGTCGCAGGCGTCAGGGACGGCGAGCGCGCTGCCAGAGCCGAACGTGCCGGTGTTTCTCTCGGAGCAGCAGTTCTCTGAGCTGGAAGCCGGCTATGTGCTCGACTACCAGGGACCGAGCACGATGGGCGGTCGCCCTGCCGTCGTGGTCAACGTACGGCGGCCGGACGGAACGCTGGCCGCCAGGTACTGGCTGGACCTCCAGACGAAGCTGCCGCTTCGGCGCCAGACATTCGACACACACGCTGGCCTTGTTAGCGACATCAGGTTCACAGACCTCAGGATCGGACCTAGCTCTCTCGGCGGGATGCCTGCGACCGGGGTGTCGCCCTGGAGCCAGCTCAGTCAGTCCGCCGTGATGTCGCTCCGAGCACAGGGCTGGCCGCTGCCGGTCGAACTGCCCGGCGGGATGGTCCTGTCCGCCGCCAGCGAGATGCCCTCAGCCACCGGACCAGCGATCGGCCTGTCCTATTCCGACGGGCTCTCAGTCATCTCGCTGTTCGTGCAGCGCGGTGACTTGCCTCCACACCTCGGCGACTGGCAGCCGATCGCGATAGCTGGCCATAGCGCCTATGCGGTCGATCGAGACGATCAGACGATCACCTGGTCAGGTGACGGACACGTTTTCACCTTGATCACCGACGCACCCACCTCGACGGTCGAGCAGGCGATCGGAGCGCTCCCAAACTCTGAGCCTTACGGATTCTGGGACCGTCTTGCACGCGGCTTCAGGCGGCTTGCCTCCTGGGCAAACCCGTTCCACTGACAAGGCCTATCTCCTGCCCGACAAGGGCAGATATGCAGCCATGGCGGCCGGAGCCTCATCACCGCGTTGCCGTCACTCGGGGGAGCGGCTAATAGGGGGGAAGAGCAGGCATGTCCGGGCGGCCGGGGGACGACGATGCTGTTGATTTGCCGGACATGCCTGATATGCCAGATACTCCGGGACTAACGAGCGGTCTCGGTGCCCACTCCGCCAGTGCAACCGGTGCCCCGGACGGCTTGCCAACGCCTGACCAGCCAGCCAGTCCCATTGAGGGCGCCTACGACGCGGCGATGACCGGACCGGAGCACTGGACCAGTGCTAGCGGCTCAGCTGCCGATGACGAGCGGCTCGCCGAGCCCGACGCTTACGGCCAATATGCCTGGTCTGGCGATCAAGGTGAGCGCGGTCGGTTCGCCGGGTTGAGGCGACCCGCCGGGCGAATGGGGTCAGGCGCGCTGCTACCGGGTGACTGGGCGCGCGCTGACCTCGGCAGCGGCGGTTCTGGCCCGGTCAGTGGGGCCGACCCGCCGGGAGGATGGCGCGGCTGGCTCAGGCGCCGCAAGACTCGCGAAGTCCGTGGCGGTGGGCTGCGCCGCGGGAGGGTGGCACTAGGGATCGCTGGCCTGGCGCTTGCATGCACGCTGCTCGGCGGTGTCGTGGGTGGATACATAGCGCTGAGCACGCACAATTCCGACGATGCCGGCACAAGCCCTGGCTACAGCCTTGGAACCCTGCCGCCGGCCCTGACGAACCGGCCTGCTGGCTCAATAGCGGGCGTTGCGGCTCGGATCACGCCAAGCGTGGTAATGATCAAGGTCAACGGCGGGGTCGGCACCGGCTCGGGATTCATCATCCGGGGCGGCTACATCGTCACGGATAACCACGTGGTCACGCTCGATGGCGAGCTTCACAATGCCTCGATTCGGGTGTACTTCAGCAACGGCAAGTCTGTGCCGGGTACGGTCGTGGCCGGCGACCCGTTCTCGGACATCGCTGTCATCAGGCCCGATGGCGCCAGTAGCCTGCCCGCGCTCTCTCTCGGCAACTCCACCAGCGTCGAGGTCGGCGATCCCGTCATAGCGGTCGGCTCGCCGTTGGGTCTGGCCGACACCGTGACCAGCGGCATTGTCAGCGCCGTCAACCGCCCCGTGCAGCCAGGAGGCAGCCCCGGTCAGGCGCCGCAGGTCTACTTCGATGCCATCCAGACCGATGCGCCGATCAACCCTGGCAGCTCCGGTGGTCCGCTCGTAAACGGCAGGGGCCAGGTCATCGGCATAGATGCCGCGATCGACACGCTTGGCAATGATCCGATGACTGGCAGCCAGGGCGGCAGCATTGGCCTGGGCTTCGCCATCCCGATTAATCAGGCCCGCCGCGTGACACTGGAGCTGATCAGGACCGGCCACGCCACGCACGCGACCCTCGGCGCGGTGATCAACGTCGGCTGGGGCGGGAACGGGGCCCAGATCGTCCCGGTCAAGCCCGGTCGGCGCTCGTCGGTCACGCCGGGCGGCCCGGCCGCCAAGGCCGGGCTCCTGCCGGGC
>Ga0126371_10001748_pt1 | contig 18452 bp, 11 predicted proteins | sample PanSoiMetaPlot_4_FD_110145 | JGI IMG/M metagenome (GOLD analysis project Ga0126371, IMG submission 110145) | Tropical forest soil microbial communities from Panama - MetaG Plot_4 | ecosystem: Environmental > Terrestrial > Soil > Tropical forest > Bulk soil | place: Panama | collected 2016-02-17 | reverse complement strand
CACTGCGGGCAGATGGTTGTGAATAAAGCTCGAATCCCAGAAGACGGTAATAAATGTGCCCGCAAAAATCGCACTTACGGCGCCTGCGGCATTCGCTCGCTTTGAATAAAAGGCCGCCAGAATTACCGGCGTCAGCGCCGCCGAATAAATCGTGTAAGCATAGAGCGTTTTCTTCAGCACCGACCCGGTATGCAGCGCCTGATACAGCGCCCAGACACCCAGCAGCACCACCATCAACCGCGAAACAATCAGAATGCGCTTGTTCGACGCTTCGGGAGATATGTAGCGCACAAAAATGTCGTTCACCAGGTTCGTCGCCGGCGAGAACAAAAAATTGTTCGCCGTCGAGACGATCTTTGCGAAAATCGCTCCCATTAGCAACGCGCCCAGCAGTCCCGGCAGACTGTGCAGCGAAGTGAATGCGAGAATCTCGCGTGGAAATGGCGATTCGTGCTTCCTCATCGCCAGCACATGCCCCAGCATCGCCAACACTACGATCACCGTTTCCAGAATCACCGTGCCGATGATCCAGCCGACAACGGCGACGCGCGCGTCCTTCTCCGACTTTGCCGAAAAAAACTTCTGATACATCGCCTGGTTGCCCAGCATCAGCAGACACGTCGGCACAAAAAGCTCCAGCGCCTGCATAAACGTATCATCGCCCAGCGCAGTGAAGTGCGAAGGCGGCAGTGACGCGTGAAAACCGCTCCATCCGCCCACCGAATGCATCAGCACCGGCAAGGCAATCAGCATCGTAATCGTTGCCAGCAACCCGATAAACACATCCATATACGCTACCGACGACATCCCGGCAATCGCCGTAAACACGATGACAAACGCGGCAATGATGTACTCACCCAATACAGGCGTAATGACATTGGGGAAAATCAAACTCAGAATGTCTCCGCCGCCGATGAACTGGTAGCTGGTGATCGCTGTATATGCGAACAAGACCGCAATCACGCCCAGCACGCGCGCCGTCTGGTTGTAGCGCGCCTCCAGCAGGTCGGGAATTGTGAACTGGGCCGACCGCCGTGCTCTTGGCGCAATAAAGTAAATCAGCAGCAGCCCGGCCCATCCGCCGGCGGCCTGCCAGATGGCCACAAATCCGTGGTTGTAGGCATTCTCCGCCGCGCCCAGCAGCGAACCCGACCCGATCCAGGACGACAACAACGTAAAGACCAGCACAAAGGCAGGCAGAGTACGCCCGGCAACCAGATAGTCGGCCTTGGTCTTGACCTTGCCCAGCCGCGTGAGCGACACCACAAGCAGAGTGAGAACGATAGCGCCGACTACCACGGCGTAAAGATGACTCATGTCTATCCTTTAGAGAAAGCGTAACGGACAGTGTACGGGGAAAGCGTGATCGCCCGCCATCACTTCTGAAGTTTGCCACCCTAACGCTGAACAAAGAGAAACGTAAGGACCTGCTTTTTCTTCATATCAGCACAGAAACGGGTGCCCCATCCTATCGCTTAGTTTGCGATAGGGTGGGAAAGTAACAATCCAAACCTGTTTCTCCCCGTTTTCCGTGGTGAAAGCTAAAGCCGCAGCGGTAGAATCAGCCCGCTTTAGGCCGTACCCCAAAAATCGCTGTCCCGATCCGCACCAGCGTGGAGCCTTCTTCAATGGCAATCTCAAAATCTCCTGACATCCCCATTGAAAGCTCGCTGAAGTCCAGCTGTGGATGCCGTCCTGCCAACGCCTCACGCAACATTCGCAGACGCCGGAAGCAGTCCCGCGCCGTCTCCGGATTTTCGTCCAAGGGAGGCACCGTCATCAGTCCACGCATCTGCAAGCTGCCCAGGTCAGTTAGCCTATCCAGCAGCTCAGCCAGTTCCTGCGACTCGGGCCCAAGCCCCGTCTTGGCTGCTTCTTCACTCATCTTGATTTCGACCAAAACCGGCAACCGCCGCCCCAGCTTTTTCGCTCCGTCGTTCAGCCGTTCGGCCAGCTTCAGCGAGTCAACCGTATCCACCCCGGAAAAAATCTCCGCCGCCCGTCCTGTTTTGTTCGATTGCAGATGCCCGATCAGATGAACCGCAATCGACTCGCCTGACGAGCCCGGCACTCCCGAGACGTCAATCCCCAATCCGCTCAATGCAGGCCGCTTCTGCTGAAATTCCTGTACCCGATTCTCACCGAATAGGCGCAACCCTGCGTGAACAGCGGCAGCAATCGTCTCAGGAGGATGTGTTTTGGAGACAGCCATCAGCTTGACATCCGCTGGGCTGCGATCTGTCCGGCGGCAAACGGAATGGATGCGTTCGTATATCGAGGACAACCGCTCTTGAATCGCCTTGTCTTGGAGCATCTGAGTTTCGTTTAAGGAAGATACTCTACAAAATTCTGTAGAGGTGGGCGCATTTTCAAGTGTATCTGACCACAAGAATACGCGATTTACTCAACGTATATTTATGACCAGTCACTAATTAACTGATTTGACAATTCCTTGACGCCAAATGGAGTCTCAATTGCTTGTTAACTCGCTCAGTTCACAGAGTTTGTATGAAATCCAAAGCGGGCGTCTTGCAGGAATCCGGTGTTCGCCTAAATTCGCGGGTCTCATCGAGCAATGGTTTTGATGTTGACCAACTGATAAGGAGCTTCAAAGTATGTCAAGAATGATGAAATCCTTGGTTTTGCTGCTGACCCTGCTTTCCGTGGCAGGCGCTCCGCTCATCGCGCAGACGAGCAAGGGGACTCTCGTTGGCGTTGTCCGCGATGCAAGCGGCGCGGTTATCCCGAATGCAACGGTTACGATCAAAAGCCAGTTAACCGGAGAAACCCGCGCCATCCAGACCAATGGGAGTGGAGAATACAGGGTTGATGCCATCAATCCAGGTGTCTACACCATTAGCACGGCAGCTTCTGGCTTTGCAGCAAATCAAATCACAGACGTGAGCGTGACACCCTCCGTCGTCACGTCTCGCGACATCGTCTTGAGCATTGGCGCCGTCACAGGAACGGTCACTGTGCAGGCGACCACAAACAATATCAATCTCGATAACGGTCATCTCTCCGGCACAATCGAGTCCGGTGAGTTAAAGACCCTGCCGATCTTTTCCCTTAACCCCATTGAACTGGCCACTACTATCCCCGGCGTCCAATATGTCAATCCCATGCTTAACCTGGCTGGCGCGGGCGGCAACTATGAACAGATTGAAGTCAATGGATCGCGTCCGCGCGCTAACAACTTCATGATGGACAGCCAGGATATTAATGACGTCGGTCTTGGTGGCCAGGCCTTTCAACCGCAGATTCCCGACATCTTTCAATCCGTCACCGTGCTGACCAACTCTCCAGCAGCTGAGTATGGACGCGCCGGTGGCGCCGTAGTGAACCTGGTCACGAAATCCGGCACCAATCAGTTCCATGGCTCTGCGTTTGAGCTTTATTCCGGATCGGGGCTCAATTCAGTCGACGGCCAGACCCGCCTGATCACGCCCAAGAGTTCTGCCAATAAAGCGCGATTTGACGAACACCAGTTTGGATTCACTGGAGGCGGGCCCGTCTGGCGGAACAAGCTGTTTATCTTCGGCGCCTCGCAGTGGAGCCGCTTCTATGGCAATTCAAACTCAACTCCGATTGAACTGCCTGACCAGAACGGCTATAACGTCCTGACTTCGATTGGCGGTCCCAATGTTGCGCTTCTGCAAGGTCTGCTCAACAGCGGCACATACCTCAATCAATACAATTTCGTCGGCGCGACTGCGCCGATCAATGTCGGCCAGCCCACAACCGGCGCCTCCGGTGCTTGCCCCGCAAGTGGCTGCGTCGTTACCACCGCCCTGTTCGAGCGTCCCCCGGTTCCTCAGCAGGAACCTGATCTGCAGTACATCATTCGCGGCGACTACACTCCGAATCAAAACGATTCATTTGCCGTCCGCTTCATGCGCGACAATGCAACGTTTACTCCCGATCTCGGTCTGAATACTTCCGGCTTGCCCGGCTTCGATGGAGAGGTTGGAGGGCCCTCCTATCTCAGCTATGTGAACTGGACGCACGTTTTCAGCCCGCATCTTCTCAACGAATTCCGCGCCTCTATGACGCGCATCGATTTTCTCTTCCAGGCCACGCCCGAGACAAAAGCGAATCCGCTGGCACAGAACTACTCTCTTGAATTCCAGGACGCGTACAACGGTGGAAGCACTCCGTCTTTTCCAGTTCTAGGGGTCTCCCAGAACATTCCTCAGGGTCGTCTGGAAAACTTCTATCAGTTCCAGGACACAGTGAGCTGGAACATCGGCAAGCAGTCCATTCGCATGGGAGCCGACATTGGCCGCATCCTGGAAACCGATCTGGTGGCCCAGGAAGCGCTGGGGCAGTTGACCATCACCAGCAGCGCAGGCTTCACATCCATGGGTAATTACCTGAATGACAATCTGGGCAAAGGCGGCACAGCCGAACGTACGTTTGGTCCCACGCGGATCGATCCACATATCTGGCGTTCAGCCGGCTTTGTTCAGGATGACGTCAAAGTGATGCCCGATCTCACTCTGAATCTCGGCCTCCGCTATGACTACATCACCGATCCAAGCAACTCACTGCAATATCCGGGAATTGATGTTGAGGATCCCTTTGCGCCAATCACGAATGTATACAGGGTCAATAACAGCGCCTTGAACTTCGGGCCGCGCTTCGGGTTTGCCTACGCTCCCACCGGAGGAGGCTGGCTGGGCAGCGGCAAGACTGTTGTGCACGGCGGCGCCGGTATCTTCTACGACACCGACTTCAGCAACATTCCGGTCAATTCCGCTCAGTCCTCGCCCAATGCGGTGTCAACAACCTTGACTTCGCAAGCGCCGACTGGTTTAGGCAATGCCCTCAGCCTGGTTCCTTCCATTACGCCTGCTCCCATCAGCCCGTTCTCAAGCGTGTTGAGCGTAGATAAGAACCTGGTCAACCCGCGCGTATATCAGTGGAACCTGGGAGTGGAACGCGCTCTGCCGGCGGACCTGAAGTTGACCCTCAACTATGTCGGTACCCGCGGACGTAAGCTGTATGCCAACCAGCAATACAACTACTTCGACTTCAACACCGGCGATCGGTTGAATCCCGATCGTGGCGCCGTGAATGCGCGCGGAAACACTGCTGCTTCGGAATACGACAGCATTCAAGCGGAGTTGTCGCGGAGGTTCTCGCACGGCCTGACTTTCCGCGCGGCATATACCTACGGAAAAAACCTGGACAATGGCTCCGAAGTCTTCTCTCTGTTCAACAGCAGCACTTCCTACAGTGCGAACCTCGCTCCTGGTGGACGACGTCAGGACTGGGGCGCGTCCGCCTTTGACTTTCCGCAGTTCTTTTCAGTTGCCTATACCTGGGCGCCGATCGGCGTCCGCTCCGACAACCACACAACAGATATGTTGTTAAGCGGCCTTACCCGGCATTGGTCATTCTCAGGGGTGACGCAACTGCAGGCTGGACCGCCCAGCACCTTCACCATCCCCGGTGTCGATACAAATGGCGATGGCAGTGCTGTCAATGATCGTCCCATTATTGGAAACGTTCATGCTCCCATCGACACTGCGGGTATCGATGGTATCTACATTGGAGGAACCCCAGGCGTCTATTACGACTATGGACAACTCAATTCAACCGGGAACGTGGTTGTCGTAAACAACAGCCAGGTTCATTGGCTGATTCCGTACGGTCCGCAATTCATGCCCTTTGAGGTCGGTCGTAACAGTTTCCGCAACCCGGGAACAACGATCTGGAATGTGGCCGCCGAAAAGGACATTCCCGCTCCGTGGACCCACCTCGAGAGCGCAACATTCCAACTTCGGGCAGAAGTCCAGAACATTGGCAATCACAACGATGTCGGAATCCTCGACACCAGCCTTCTCGACATAGGCAGCACGAGCTTTATGAATACTACGAATGCTCGCGCCACCACCAACAGGAACCTGCGCTTCTGGATGAAGTTCAGCTTCTAATTACTTTCTAGCTAACTTGCACGGGGGCGCTCACTTCAGGCGCCCCTTCCCTTTTCGGCTTCATCATTGACTGCGAGTGCCAGTCGAATATGTCATTTGCTTGCCTCTATTCCCTTACTCACTGTGTGGGGCTGAGCACGATAGAAAATCCATCCGTTTACCCCTGTGAAACGCCGTTAACCCCTTCGATCCAGTGCATTGTCACAATTTGTGCAGTTGTTTTTCGTATACCTACCAAATTCAGTATTTTAATTACCAAATATCAAATAAATGACCGCAATACATTAACTATAAAGTTAATTATTTGCTCCGAAGCTTTTTGGTTTCATATATTTACTGATATATAAACAATCGCTGAGAATTAGGCACCCGAATTGCCTTTTGTAATGCGAGGAGCGAATACAGATGATTCGAAGTCAAAAACTTTTCGCGATAGCACTTTTTGTTGTTGGGGTTGCCTCCTTTGCCTTCGGTCAAGGCATTACTACCGGAACGATCACCGGTACTGTAGTGGATCCGAGCGGTGCTGTGATTCAGCACGCCCACGTGCAGGCTATTGATACAGCAAAGGGCACCACTCTGGTGACGGATTCCCTTGCCGACGGTATCTTCTCGTTTCGCGCTGTTCCGGTGGGTACATATCGAATCGAAGTCACAGCCGATGGCTTCAACCAGACGGTTGTAAACAACATTCAAGTCGCATCAGGCGTCACCAACAATCTGAATTCGATTCAGCTGACCATCGGCGCCTCAACGCAGGTTGTTGTCAGTGGCACCAGCCAGCCACTTCTGAACACTGCCGATTCGCAAGTGACGACCACATTCAGCACGCAAAGTGTACAGAGCCTGCCCTTGAACAACGGATTTGACACGATAACCGAGGTTATTCCCGGTGTCGTCAGCACGCATGGTGCCGGAGGCACGAATTTCTCCAATACCAATGGGGATGGGTTCTCGGTCAACGGCCAAAGCGGCCGTTACAACAACTTTGAAATTGACGGGCAAACGAACAACGATAATTCAGTTGCCGGCCCTCAGGCTTTTTTTGGCAGCCAGGATGGCATTGAGGAAATCCAGGTCATTACCAACAATTACAGCGCGCAGTATGGCCGCAATGCCGGCGCTGTCGTCAATTACGTTACGAAATCCGGCAGCAATGCTTTTCACGGAAGCGGTTTTGAGTTTTACCAAGGCCAGGCCCTAAGTTCTCTCACAAATGCAGAAAAGAACCCGCTCTTCGGTTTTTGCGGATCAGGTCAAAGCCCAGACTCCGGTTGCGCAGCTCCTGTTGTTCCGCGATTCGTCGAAAACCGCTATGGTGGCACCCTCGGAGGCCCAATCCTCAAGGACAAGTTGTTCTTCTTCGGAAGCACCTTCTGGGATCATGTGCGCACGGGTGTGACCCCGTCTCAGTCTTTGCCGGATCTCACTCCCACGCCTGCTGGCATCCAGGCCTTGCAAGCAGATTTTCCCGGCAATCCAGCAGTAGCAATGCTCTCGGCCTATGGTCCTTATGGAGTCACGGTGGGCAACCCCACACCGGCGGGGGCGACCGTTTTTGAAAATGTCACAGGTCCGAACGGCGCGACATTTTCCATTCCGTTCGCGGGCGTGCAGCGCACCATTCCGACCCCATTCAATGATCAGGAAGAATTGGGTCGTCTTGACTGGCAGCCAACCGGAAAAGATCACCTGTTCGTCCGCTACTTCTATCAGGACCAGCTAAGTACCGGCGTGCCGTTTGCAAGCACAGGTGCAGGCAGTATTTCAGCTGGTTCTTATGTCGATGTGCCAGGAACAACGCATTCTGTGGGTGCCGACTGGACTCACGTATTTTCAGATCGCTGGGTCGACCAGCTCCGTTACAGCTTCCAGCAATCTAACGTGCTCTTTCAGGGTGGCGCCATACCAGCTTGCACAGCGAACAATTTGACCGTATGTCCGGCCCAGATCACTTTCACTGGCAGCAATCAGGACTCTGGATTTGGTTACAACGCGGGTTCTCCACAGGGCCGTATTGTAAAAGTGACTCAGATCCAGAACAATGCCACCTGGACACGTGGCAACCACACAATTCTGTTCGGCGGCGAGTTTGATTATCAGAACTCCCCGAACATCTTCCTGCCACTCTATAACGGCGATTATCTGTACAGTGACTTCTCCAGTTTCCTCCAGGATTCCGGTGCTCTTCTGCTTGCCAATGGCAATCCGGTCATTCCCTTTACCGAGCCCGATGCTGCCGGGTATGTCCAGGACGACTGGAAAGTCACGCCAAACTTCACTGCTCATCTTGGCATGCGCTGGGAATACTTCGGTCAGGCGGTAAACAAGCTGCATGACGAAACTGTCGCGCGCGAGTCGAATCCCGCTACCGCATTCTGGGATCCTAGCCTTCCTCTGGCGGACAAAACAGTCGGCGCTGTGAACGAAAACTATAAGAACTTCGAACCTAGAATTGGCTTTGCGTGGAATCCTTCATTTGATAAGGAACTTGTCGTGAACGGCGGATATGCTATCAATGCCAATCCTGCTTACTACAACATCTTCCTGCTTGATGCGATTGCCAGCCCGGTTGCCAATACTGGCGTTGTTGGCTGCAGTGGAAACTGCCAGCCGGCAAACGGTAATTTGACCGGCGCCAGCGTCCGCTCGACGAATCTCTCCAGTCTGCCAATTGGGGTCGGTGTTGATCCGCGCTTCCGGGATCAGACCTACGTCCCGGCAAACTTCCGCACGCCCTATGTGCAGACTTACACCCTGGCCCTTCAGCATCAGATCGGGCACGGAGCAGTAGGGGAGATTCGCTATGTCGGTTCGAAAACCACGAGCGACTTCCGCTCGGTCGACCAGAACCCATTCCTGCTGCCCGTAGCTGCTTCATTTCCCAACTACGTGTCGCCTTCGTCTCTCTGCTCAGACAGCACACAGCCCGGCTTTGGACGACCCAGTTGCAACAGCTCCAACCTGGCGTATGTAACGAACGGTGGCTGGGCAAATTACAGCGGTCTCCAACTCAATCTATCTACCAGGAACTATCGCGGATTGACAGGCACTGTGTCCTATACATGGAGCAGGTCGATCGACAATTCTACCGACGTATTTAGTACTGGCGCGGCAGGCAACACGAATGCCTTTCCACAGAACCCACAAGATCCGGATGTGGGCGAACGCGGAGTAAGCGGCAACAGCTATCCGAATGTCGTAGGCATCGCTTTCAATTATGAGTTGCCAAAGTTTGCCGCTTCGAACGGGTTTGTCTCCCGCTTGGTCAATGGCTTCTCCCTTGGCAGCTTCTATCGCTATAACAGCGGCCAGCCTTTCAATGCCTTCCAACCGCTTACGTTGGACGGTTTTACTGGTGACACCAGCTTCTGTGATGGAGCATTCAACGGCTCCTCTGTAGGTTCAGCGCTCGATACCTGCCGCCTTGTCGTATCCAATCGCAAAGCCCCGCTTAACACAGTCGCATATCTCAACCCATACACCGGGCCAACCGTCGGTGGCAGTCCAACCCTTGGCACACCGCAATACGTCGAGTACAACACCGATTTCATCGACAACAACGGCAACTACAACCCTGGTACCCCGATCGACCCGGCGTCTGCGCACTGGATCGTCAACAACCAGGCATACGCCCAGGCGGTTGGGAATCCATATCCGGGATCAGGCCGCAACATCCTGCGTGGCAGCACGTTCAGCGATTTGGATTTGAGCCTCTACAAAACAACCCAGGTTACTGAACGTGTTTCCATACAACTGCAGTTCAATGTGTACAACGCATTAAACCAGCAGTTCCGCGCCACTGGAGACTCCAACGTGGGTGACTACAGCCCGTCTGGCTTCAATCCATTCCTGAATACCGCTTTTAACAGCTTCGCGACGGTTCCCGGCAACACATCGGGCACACGATTCGTGATCCTGGGAGGGAAAGTAATCTTTTAAATCGTTCGGACGAGCTACAAATGGGCGCCTTACGGGCGCCCTATTTTTTGGTCAGGCCCGGGAACTCAAATATCGCGGATAGATATTTATCGCCGAGGCAGGTATTTCAGTACTTCACCCGGCTCCGGGCGGACCCGGAAATCGGCATGGGCCTTAGCGTAGAGGACTGTCCCATCCTGACCGAGTACATAGGTGGCCGGCAGCGGTAGCATCCAGCTCTCGTCGCCATTCACGAAAGGGATGTTCACGAGAATGCTGCGGAAGTATTGCTGGTGAAAGGGTGGAACGCGGTAAGCAATCCCGAAGTGCTGCGCAACATCGCAATGCGAATCGAAGAGTAAAGGGAAAGGGATTTTGTGCTGCCCGGCGGTGAAATCGTTTTGCCGAGCCGTTTGTGGTGAAATGCCAACCAGGAGCGCGCCATATTCGCGTACTGCGGGATAAAGGTCGCGCCAGGCCTCTAGCTCCGTCATACAGTAAGGACACCAGCGCCCGCGAAAGAAGTTGACCACCAGCGGTCCCAACGCCAGCAGGTCAGACGAGCGCACCATTCGCCCCGATGCATCTGGCAGCACAAACTCAGGCGCTTTGGTCCCCACCGCAAGAATCCGCTCCTCAATGCCGCTCGAAAAAAGATCGGCCACCGCTTGCTCACTGATGGCCAGCCGCTCCGGCTGCACCAGATTGCGCGTATTGGCGGTAATCTCGTCGAGCTGATCCTGCAATCGGTGATCGAGGTCAATCATGGGAAATTAGCCAAAGTCTCTACGGTAAAGCATTTCTCTGCGAACCTTTGCGAAACCTCAGCGTCCACTGCGGTGAAAGGTTTTTAGCGGAACTTACCGCCCGCGCATGCCGCTTAACATACCCATCGCGCGCCGTTGCAGCATTCCGCCCTTGCCTACGTTCTTGAACATCTTCCGCATCTGTGCGTATTGCCGCAGGAGCTGGTTCACTTCCTGCACAGAAGTCCCGGAACCAGCGGCAATACGTTTGCGCCCGCTTCCGGAGATGATCTCGTGATTGTTCCGCTCCTTCTGCGTCATCGAGTTGATGATCGCCTCGACGCGGACAAACTGCTTTTCGTCCACCTGATCGGCCATCTGCTGCATGCCCGCCAGCGGCCCGACTGATGGAAGCATCTTCATGATGCTTTGCAATGAGCCGAGCTTGCGAATCTGCCGCAGCTGGTCACGGAAATCTTCGAGCGAAAAGCCGTCGCCCGAGAGCGCTTTGCGCGCGAACTCCTCGGACTTCTTGCGGTCCAGCTTTTCTTCGGCTTTCTCGATGAGCGTCATGATGTCGCCCATGCCGAGAATGCGGCCCACGATGCGGTCCGGATGGAACGGCTCAAAAGCGTCCGGCTTCTCGCCTGTACCGATAAACTTCACCGGCTGTCCCGTGACGTGGCGAATCGACAGCGCCGCGCCGCCGCGTGCATCGCCATCCATCTTGGTAAGAATGATGCCAGTAAGCGCGAGCCGTTTATGGAACTCGTCAGCCGACTTGACTGCGTCCTGTCCGGTCATCGAATCAGCTATAAACAGGATCTCCTGTGGCGAAAGCAGCTTCTTAAGCGACTCCATCTCGCCCATCAGGTCTTCGTCAATGTGTAGACGGCCTGCGGTATCAACAATCAGCGTGTCACAGCCGGAGATGATCGCCTCGCGGCGCGCCTCCTTGGCCAACCGCTCGACGAGTGGAGTTCCCGCAGCCTCGCCCTTTGTGTCACCTTCGTACAGATTGGCCTTGATCGACTTGGCAACAACCTTCAACTGCTCCCGTGCTGCCGGACGATACACGTCTACCGACACGAGCATGGGCCGATGGCCGCCCTTTTGCAGCCATGCCGCCAGCTTGCCTGAAGTCGTCGTCTTGCCCGAGCCCTGAAGGCCAGCCATCAGGATCACCGTGGGAGGCTTTGAAGCAAACTGGAACCGGGCCGTGTCTTTGCCCAGGAGCGCGACGAGTTCATCGCGCACAATCTTGATGACCTGCTCGGTAGGCGAGAGCGCTGTCATCACTTCCTGACCAACGGCCTTTGCGCGAATGTGCTCGATCAGGTCCTTGACGACATTGAGGTTGACGTCTGCTTCGAGCAGCGCCACGCGAATTTCGCGCAGGGCTTCGCCGATGTTCTCCTCGGAGACCGTGCCCTGTCCGCGCAGGTTCTTAAACGCGCGCTGCAGCTTTTCTGAGAGATTTTCAAACATAGGTGCTTTTTAAGTTTATCAGCGAAGCCGCCTGGACCTACTCAGTCTGCACAGTTTCAAACCCAAGGCCAAGCAGCATGGTGGTGACGGTGGCGGCGGCGTTCTTGCGGGCATTGTCAAGGATGCCGTCGTCCAATGCAGCCTGCTGCAGGTCCTGCTGGGCTTTGGCGCGAACCTCAGTTTCGAGGTTGGGGTCGGCGCCGACCAGCAATCCGGTATCACGTGAATAAACGCGGGTTTTGCTGTTGTCAATCGTCGTGGAGAAGACTTCCGGCTGCGGCAGGTGGATACGCACGGCGCGTCCGTTAATATGTACGTCGCTTTGTTTGAGTTGACTGAGATCAATGCCGGCGACGGTCTGGCCATGGACTACGAGCAGGAGTTTGTCTCCGGCGAGGATGTTCGGCAGCCAGGCATTTTCCCGTGAGCCTTCCTCGACCTTGTCCATGGTATAGACGACGGTTTCGAGCCGCTGCAACTGCTGAATCTTGGCCACCACAGTGGGCAGAGATGAATCCAGAGTGAGGCTTCGTCCCGTGACTTTGGCTGCCACTTCATTCCAGAAACCCTTCGTCGCATGACGGACAAACCAGACCAGTCCAGCCACGCCGATGATGAGGCCCAGAATAAGGGCAAGCAGAATTTTGCCGAATATGGGCCTTTTAGGAACGTCAGGATCCAGAACAGGCATGATGCTCATGAAGAGCTTAGATGATGCAGGTGGACGACCTCAGTAGAACAAAGTTTGCGTTTGAGAAGGAGCCACCTATATCTGACTTTTTAAATTCTTGTAATCAATATACTTTATCGCTGCAAACGCCAGATGACCAAAGTCCGTGACGCCACGAACAACAGCTGAGGATAATCTATGACCGCAAAACCTTCTCCTCGGTCAATTCGATTTGTTCACCCACAGCAATGCGGTTTTTGTAACTCGCCTTGATAAAGGCGCTGAACAGCGGATGCGGCTCGAGCGGTTTTGACTTGAACTCGGGATGGAACTGGCAGCCCAGGAAGTGAGGATGGTTGGGAATCTCAACGATTTCAACGTATGTCGCATCCGGGGTGGTTCCGGTAATGCGCAACCCGCCTCCGGTCAAAAGAGCTTCATATTCGCGGTTGAACTCATAGCGGTGCCGGTGGCGCTCACTGATCTCTGTTGAGCCATAGGCATTTGAAGCCAGGGAATTCTCCTGCAAAATGCAGGTCCACGCGCCGAGACGCATGGTCCCGCCCATTTCCTCGACGCCGGTGAGCTCGCGCAGCTTGTAAATGACGCGGTGCGGAGTTGCAGGATCGAATTCGCTTGAATTCGCTCCGTTCAGGCCACAGACATTGCGAGCAAATTCAATGCAGGCGGTCTGCATGCCCAGGCAAATGCCGAAATATGGGACCTTGTTTTCGCGCGCATAGCGAATGGCATTAAGCATTCCCTCGATACCGCGCTTGCCAAAGCCTCCGGGCACGAGAATCCCGTCGAAACCCCTGAGCTGTTCTTCGTAGTTTGCTGCCTCAAGCCCCTCGGCCTCGATCCAGGTCACGCGCAGCTTCAGGTTATGCGCCAGCGAGCCGTGCACCAGCGCTTCTTTGAGTGACTTATAGCTGTCCTCGTATTCGACATACTTGCCGACAATGCCGATGGAAACTTCATCTCTCGGGTTATAGCAGCGGTGGACGAGATCCTTCCAGCGGCTCAGATCCGGCTCGGCAGTTTCAAGGTGCAGATATCTGAGCGCCAGCGCATCCACGCCTTCCTGCGCGAAGCAGAGCGGGACCTCGTAAATCGAGTCCACGTCCCTCGCGGTGATGACTGCTTTCTCTTCCAGGTTGCAGAAGAGTGCGATCTTGCCCTTGATCTCGCGGGATAACGGGCGATCGCTGCGGCAAAGGAGGATGTCGGGCTGGATCCCGATCGACAGCATTTCCTTGACGGAATGCTGCGTGGGCTTGGTCTTCAACTCCTGGGCCGCGCTTATCCAAGGGACCAGCGTGACATGGACGAAGACCGTATTCTCGCGGCCCAGCTCCTGCCGCATCTGGCGAATGGCTTCAAGGAACGGCAGAGATTCGATATCGCCGACCGTGCCGCCGATCTCGACGATAGCGACGTCACAATTTGCCGCGACCTTGCGCATGGCGTTTTTGATTTCGTTGGTGACGTGGGGGATGACCTGGACGGTTTTGCCAAGATAGTCGCCGCGGCGCTCTTTGGTGATGATTTGCTCATAGATGCGGCCGGTGGTGAGGTTGTTGTCGCGGGTGAGATGGGCATGGGTGAAGCGTTCATAGTGGCCGAGGTCGAGATCAGTTTCCGCGCCGTCGTCGGTGACAAAGACCTCGCCATGCTGAAAGGGCGACATCGTCCCAGGATCGACATTGAGGTAGGGGTCAAACTTCATCAGGTTGACCTTCAGTCCCCGCGCTTCCAGCAGGCAGCCGATGGATGCCGCGGCCAGGCCCTTTCCTAAGCTGGACACAACTCCGCCGGTCACAAAGATGTACTTTGCTGACATCGCTGCTTCACCCTTTTTTTGTGGTTTTGATTGGCGTACCAGGTAGGCACAATTGATTCTACCCGGAATTTCGGGAGAATGAAAGCAGGAGAAAATGAGGGGCAGAATCCAGCCTGAAAACACCTAAATCTGCACCAAATTGTGAGATAAAAGGGAGATAAGTGACGTGTTATTGCACAGTTTCGTCTAAAAGACGGCCCATGAAACACCTGGCTTCCATCCTGATTGCGATGCTGTTATTCAGTCTCCTGCCCGGCTTCGCCCAGGGCGGCGGAGACAAGCGGCTGATTCTGAAGGATGGTTCCTACCAGATTGTGACGGAATACCAGATTGCAGGCGACCGCGTCCGCTACAAGAGCGCTGAGCGCGGAGGCCAGTGGGAAGAATTGCCCAAAGACCTGGTGGATTGGCCGGCAACCGACAAATGGAACAAGGAGCACGCCCCGGATGCGATGGCGGCTGCCGAAGCCGCCCGCGAGCAGGCTGAACAGAACGATGCCGCCGCAATAGACAAAGAGGAGGCGACCGAGCGCGCCGCTGAAAAGGCGCGTATGCCCATTGTTTCGCCTGGTCTGCGGCTGCCGGATGAAAGCGGCGTGTGGGTGCTGGATACGTTCCACGGCACTCCGGAACTGGTTCGGCTGCAGCAGAGTAATGGCGACATCAACAAGAACCTTGGGCACAACGTTCTGAAAGCGACGATCAATCCGATGGGGGGCTCGAAGCAACTGATCCAGATTGACGGTGAGCGGTCGAGATTCCAGATGCATGTAGCCCAGCCCGAACTTTACGTCAGTCTTGATGTAAACGACGATTCCGTCCCCGATGACGCCCTCAAAGTGGACACCCATGGCGCAAGTTCAATGCCGAAGGATAAGAACAACTACAGCTCCCCAAATAGCCACTACGTCATTGTGCGCGTGCAGCAGCACCGCAATTTGCGGGTTGTTGCCGCGATGAACATCAGCATGCTGGGCAAGGTTTCGCATTCGGAAACAATTGTCGAAACCACGAGCCAGATTCTGCCGGGTGGACACTGGATGAAGGTTGTGCCCAAAGAACCGCTCAACTTTGGTGAATATGCACTGATGGAAGTGCTCTCGCCGCAGGAAGTGAATCTTGACGTATGGGACTTTGGAATTGACCCAACAGCCCCGGAAAACAAGAACACGCTGAGTCCAATCTTGCAGGCGAAGTAAAAATTCAGATTTGGATAGTGTCTCATGAATTTCGGCTCTGGGAGATAGTGATACAGCCGAAGGGGAAAAGCCTCCAGGACGACCTGCTCTCATCGAATCGGGACAGTGAGTGTACTGCCTAAATTCAGCAAAGGAGACGCCATGCAGCTAGCTGAAAACGTCAAGGTTCTTTTCATCGCGGGTTTTGGTCCCATCGTCCCCGACACGGAAGAAAGTCGTAAGCTCTACCGCGATGTTCTCGGCATTGCTTTCAAAGAAGAGACGGGCGGCTACCTTCATACCGAAGCTGTTCCGGGTGCAAAGACTTTTGCACTGTGGCCACTTTCTCAGGTGGCACAGTCTTGTTTTGGCAAAGATTCCTGGCCTGCGAACGTTGCTGCCCCCCAGGCGTGGTTGGAGTTCGATGTGGACAGTGTTGAAGAGGCAACCACGGCCCTTGAATCGAGCGGACATCGAATGCTTGTCAAGAACAAGAAAGAACCGTGGGGGCAGATTGTTAGCCGTTTCATCTCACCAGAAGGACTGCTGGTCGGTATTACTTTCACTCCATCGATGCGGGAACAGAAGTAGTCACATCGATATTCGGTCGAAACTGAATCCAAACTGAGACACTACCCAGATTTGTCAGCACGAGCTGAGTGGAATGAAGACGAAAGCCCGCCCTGAGCGCAGCTGAAGAGAACCTGCATTTTCTCTTTCCGACCCACTCCAAATTTGAACCGTATCCCTCCACCCCTCGCATCGAATACAGTAGATATAAGCTTGATGGCAGCATCCCTGACCAGCCTCGGCATTGAGGAAAACGGAAATCGGTCGCGCCTTATCGATAAGTATGGCCGCGCCATTACCGACCTGCGCGTGTCGGTGACCGACCGCTGCAACTACAAGTGCGTTTACTGCCGCACGGGGAACGACGGTGCCCAGTATTCAGAGCTGCCCATCGCCGACTACCTGCGTATTGCGCGCATCTTTGTTGAACTTGGCATTGAAAAGGTAAGGCTGACGGGCGGGGAACCGCTGCTGCGCAGGGGCCTGCCAGACCTGATAGGCGAACTTGCCAAGCTGAGAACAGCGGTTGACGGTGAGCCGCTTGATCTGGCTCTAACAACCAACGGTCATCTGCTCGCCGATATGGCGCAGTCTCTTAAAGACGCTGGTCTTACGCGCGTCACCGTTAGCATGGATGCGGTTGATCCTGATACTTTTGCACGCATCACACGCGTTCCCGGGAGTTTCCACAAAGTCCGCGAGGGAATCCGCGCTGCCCAGCGTGCCGGGCTGGGACCGGTAAAGGTGAACTGCGTATTGCTGCGCGGCTTCAATGAAGACCAGATCGTCCCCTTCGCGAAATTCGCGCGCGACGAAGGCGTTATCGTGCGCTTCATCGAGTTCATGCCGCTGGAGGAGGACCGCCTCTGGACGCCTGCCTCGGTCATTCCTGTGCACGAGCTTATAGCCCGGCTCAGTACTTTCCGGTCTGTCGTTCGACTGGAAGCCAATGCTCTGAGTGAGACAGCGCAGCGGTACACCTTTGACGATGGCATTGGAGAGATAGGCATCATTGCGCCTGTCTCGCAGGCATTCTGCGGGCATTGCAGCCGCATCCGTCTTACATCTGACGGCAAGATCCGCACATGCCTCTTTTCACAGTTTGACCACGATCTCTATGGACGCATGGTGCGCGGCGCTGATGATGAAGAGATGGCCGCCTTCATCCGCGCGACCGTGGAAAAGAAAGAAGCGCGCCACCATATCGGTGAGCCTGATTTTCTCAAGCCCTCGCGCAGTATGGTGCATATCGGCGGCTGATTACGCGATGCGTTTTGCCATGCGCCGCACCTGAATGGACTGTCCTCCCGGCAACGGAACATCGAACGTCTCGAATGCCTCGTATCCATGCGCCGCATAGAGCGGAACACCGGGTAGGGTGGCCGCCATTTCCATGCTGTGGAACCCGGCACTGCGCGCTTCCTGCTCGCAGCGTTCAAGCAACGCCCGGCCTACGCCTTTGCGCGCGAACTTAGGATGCGTGAAGAAGGCGCGGATGCGCGCCGGGTCGCGCGTGGGATCAAGCATGACGTCGTTGCGTGAATGATCGTAGTGGCTCGCCCCATAGAGGGTGCCGCGCTTGCTCCATCCGCCGCATCCGGCGATTTGGCCGGCAATTTCGGCAACATAGTAGGTGCCATCGTCAATGAGCTGCTGATCGACGCCGAAGACGGAGTGTACAGCCGCCTCAATCTGCTCTCGCGTATACCAGTCTGCCTGCAACTCGCGCACGGAGTGCTCAATCAACTCGCGTAGTGCGGGAATGTCGTCTCTGGTTGCTGCGCGGAGGAAGATACTGCTCATACGAAGCCAATCTACCGCAGTCTACATCCCGTCATAGTTAGGGCCGCCGCCACCTTCCGGAGGCACCCAGTTGATGATCTGGTACGGGTCCATGATGTCGCATGTCTTGCAGTGTACGCAGTTGGCGAAATTGATGTGCAGTTCCTTGCCTGAAGGCGTCTCGCTCGATTCGACCATTTCGTATACGGCAGCCGGGCAGAAGTACTGGCAGGGATTGCCGAACTCTTTGCCGCAGCGGCCATTACAAATGTCGAGGTCTTTGATGACAAGGTGCGTCGGCTGGTCGTCGTCGTG
>Ga0126371_10001747_pt1 | contig 18459 bp, 18 predicted proteins | sample PanSoiMetaPlot_4_FD_110145 | JGI IMG/M metagenome (GOLD analysis project Ga0126371, IMG submission 110145) | Tropical forest soil microbial communities from Panama - MetaG Plot_4 | ecosystem: Environmental > Terrestrial > Soil > Tropical forest > Bulk soil | place: Panama | collected 2016-02-17 | reverse complement strand
TTCGTCCCCGTACAGGCGGACGAGTGGAACAAGAAGACCGTTCTTACGGTGAATGACCGAATCCAAGTGACCGATACTGTGTTGGACCCCGGCAAGTACGTGTTGCTGCTCGCGGACTCCAGTTCCGACCGTCACATCGTCCGGATCTATAACGAGAATCAGACTCACCTGATTGACACGGTGATGGCCATTCCGAACTACCGGCTCCAGCCGACCGGCAAGTCGAATTTCACATTCTGGGAAACTCCTCCCGGAACAGCGCCGGCGCTGCGCGCGTGGTTCTACCCCGGCGACAATTTCGGCCAGGAGTTTCGTTACCCCAAGCATCCGCTAGCGCTGGAAGCGAGCGCGGCGACTCCTCCTCCGCCGGTAGCGCGCACCCAGCCGCCTGAAGTAACACCGCAGGCGCCGCAAGCAGACAACCAGCCGGCTCCGCAAGAACCACAACCGGAAGTCGCGCAGAACACGCCGCCGCCGGCAGCCGCTGCCGCACCGCCCCCTGCTCCCAGCCAGGAGGCCAATCGCGAGGAACAGCCGAAACCTCAAGAACTGCCAAAAACAGCCAGTCCGTACCCTGCAATTGGCCTTGCGGGTGGAGTCCTGTTGGCGCTGGCAGGCCTGCTGAAGCTCCGGCAATTGGTATAACCCTCTGAAATGGCTCTGGGTATGAAACGGCGCTGTGCTTTGAAGCAACTGATCGGGGCTGGCGCCGTCTCATTCTTTGCCCGCTCCTTGTACGGAACGCCCGATGCGGGCGAAGAACCGAACTATACAATTCATAGCGAGTCGCGTCTGGTCGTGCTTGATGTCAGTGTGAAAGATTCGCGCGGTGCTCTGGTCCCGGGGCTCACGAGGGAATGCTTTCGCGTCACCGAAAATGGCCGGCCCCAGTCGGTCACTATCTTTGACAACGCGGACATTCCGGTAACCGTCGGCCTGGCGATCGATGAGAGCCGCAGCATGACACCGAAGCGGGGGGATGTGATTACAGCGGCGGAAACTTTTATTCGTTCGAGCAATCCGCGGGATGAGATCTTCGTGCTCAACTTCAACGACACGGTGCGCCGCGGGCTGCCCGCGGGGGAACCCTTCTCTGACAATCCATTGGAACTGCGGCAGGCTCTCGATCGCGGAAGGCCCGAAGGCAAAACCGCGCTCAATGATGCGATTGTCGAAGGTCTCCAGCAATTGGCAGTGGGGCGCCGTGACAAGAAAACGTTGGTTGTCATCAGCGATGGCGGCGACAACGCCAGCAGCCATACGCACGCGGATGTGCTTCGGCAAGTCGAAAGAAGTATCGCCACAATCTATGCGATCGGACTTTATGACGCGGAAGACCCGGATCGCAAACCCGGACTCTTGAAGCACCTCGCAGCGATCAGCGGAGGAGAAGCCTACTTTCCGGCGGATGCGGCAGGCGTGATTCCGGTTTGCAGAAAAATCGCCAGGGAGATCCGCACCCGCTACACCGTCGGCTACGTCCCGAAGCCCGAAAATGGACCTGGTATGCGGCGCATACACGTACGTGTTTCCTCGATGGACCACCGGGCTCTGCATGCCCGTACCCGAACCGCATACTGGTACGGAACAGAGTAAATAAGAATGGGCTGGATTGAAAAAGTGCTACTGGTGGCTGGGCTGGCCGCCCTCGATGTGTGGCTCGTGTCCCGTGCGGATCAGGCGATTTATCAGGCCTGGCAGGCAAGGCGCTTCGACCAGGAACTCAGGGGACGGACCGTAACCGTTTCTCCGCCACGCCGCGTTGAGGAGCCCGATCGCGCCATCCTCGGACGCCTCACTATTCCGCGCCTGGGCCTCAGCGCCATGGTTCAACAAGGAGTCGAAGAAGACACGCTGCGCGTGGCGCTCGGTCACATCCCCGCCACCGCTTTGCCCGGGCAGCCCGGCAACGTGGGCATCGCCGGGCATCGGGACACTTTGTTCCGGCGACTGCGGCTCGTTCACAAGAACGATCTCATTGTGTTGGAGACGCAGTCCGGAAAGTATGTATACCGCGTGCAGTCGACCAAAGTGGTAGGCCCTCGCGACGTCAGCGTCCTGGATTCGAAATCGTCTCCGGAGCTAACACTGGTCACTTGTTATCCGTTCTATTACGTGGGTTCCGCGCCCGACCGCTTCGTTGTCGAGGCACGTCAGGAGCCCGCGGAACAAGTCCAGCGGACCGCAGGTTATTGAGCGCTCGAGATAATGATTTCCACGCGCTGGTTGGCTTGGACGCTCATACCTCGAAACGCGATTTGATTCGCGGCCACTCCGAATTCGACCAGCCGGTTGCGAACCGCTTGGGCGCGCTCCCACGATTGCAATTCGCTCGCGCCAGCGTCGGTATAAGCCTGGATGTTCACCCGCACTGAGGGGTGCGAAGCCAACACCGCCGCGATCGACGCCAGTTTCTCCGCAACGCCAGCCAACAGTTTGGCCCCGTCGAAGGAATTGTCGGGGAGTGTGATCAGGACACTCTGGGGCATGTCTTGCGCGGGGAGAGAGCCGTCGAGGCGCTGAAGCAACTGGGTATGGATTTCCGGCTCCCGCACTTCCCGGTCGGCCTGGTTGGGCAGGCGGGCCTCGGTGGGTGCGGCGGACGGCTCATGACTGGCGCGCTCCACCACGGCGAGCTGTTCCTCCTGTTTGCGGCGTTCCGCGATAAGACGGGCATCCTCGGCATGCTCTTCGGCTTCTCTGGCGTATTGCACAACCAGCTTGTCGTTGGCCTTGGTGGCGATCAGGTGCTGTGCCTCGCTCAATGCGCGCCGCGCGGCAGCAAAGGCATCCGGCGCGTGCAGGTCAGCCTTCTCCAATTGCGCGATACCCACTGCATTTTGAGCCTGATAGAGATGCACCAGAGCTTCATAACGGCCCATCGACACTTTCGGCCCCTTCGGCGCCGGCGGGTTCTCCGGCCCTTGCCAGCCGTAGGAGCCGCGGGGCACCAGGTCGCCTTTGGCCTGGATTCGCTGCACCTGGCCTTCGGTGTCCGGGCGGACGTGGTTCTCAAGCACCACGACAGCGCTGGGCCGGCGCACCGTGGCATAGGGTTCAGCCGTGACTATCATGCCAAATGCCGGCAGATCGGTCGAGACGCGCAACCGGGCGCGCTGCGACGCCTCCGGTATCACTTCACCCAGGTTGTACCAGCTGCCGTCGGGACTGATCGCCCACAATACGTACGCCAGATATTCCCGCCCAAACTGCGTGGGAGGCGTCAACTTCTCGAACTTCGCATCAACGTCTGTGCGTTCCCGACGGGATTGTACTACGGCTTCACCCTTCGCGTCCGGAAGAAGGGCCGTTCCGCGAAAGTCGACCTTCGTTGGCCCTCCGCCGTACTGATAATGGATCGCCGTAATTCCCCGCTCCATGACGGTCACGCGATAAACCGGGGGGTGCACGCCCTTCTGGCTCCATAAGCATGAAGTACAAACTGCAATGGCAACAGTCATGCCGGTCCGTACGAATCGGGACATGCGCGGCGTCCTCCTCCCGGGTGTCAAGGTGCGGATTAGTGCATGTAACGTGCCGTTTCTGTTTTGGCAACCGGATAACCCGCCGAGAGTACGAAACAGCACCACTCGACGGGTGGGAAGGGCTCCCAGCGGGAAAACTTTGCACGGAGGACGCGGCGTCCCGGCCGGGTTATTTTCCTGGTTTCGTGCTGATCAGGTGCTGCAAATCTTTGTTGTTCTCGTTGCAGGAGTACTCGAGCAACTCGGGGAGGCCCGCGGTCGGTTTCAGCGGGGTCAGCACGCGCTCCTGCTTCCACGGCTTCGCGTACATGACCGAATCATCCACGATGTAGTCGTAGGCGATGCTGTCGGGGGCGGTGCGGCGGAGATGCTCGATCACGTGCAGTTGGTCACTGTGCTGGTGACCGGCAGTGTCGAGCCATGTGCGGTCGTTCAGCGCGATCGTATCGATGGTGAGCGTGTCGCCCTCCCAATGGCCGACCGAATCGCCCATGAAGGTGGAATCGGCTTTGCCGTTGTGAGCCCGGCCATCGGTGTAGATGGTGCGCCACATCTTCATGTACTCGAACAGCATGAGGAGCTGGTTGCTGGTTTGAACGAATTGCACCGGGTACGGCGACTGCATGACGCGGGGCACGCCCGGATAAAGGCAGAAGCCGGTGGGGTCGTCCTTCGAATCGTGACTCACGTAAGCGGCTTTGCCGGCGGGCGTGTAGGGGATCGTGTCCTCTTTGCCCTGAGCCATGTTGGGCACGTACGGGAGGTTCCAGTAACCAGACAGGTCCCGGTTGGCAGGAGCGGATTCGGCGGCAGGAAGAGCCGTGACGCACACCACTGCGAGTAAGACGCCGGTATAAACAACTCTCATGTCGAATATGATCGCAAATCGGACAGTCAGCCGCTATCCTGGAACGGTGATCAACGCCGCGCAGATCCCACTGGCGATGCTGGTGGTGTTCACGTCCGCGAAAGTTCTGTCGGAGATCTTCGAGAGGCTGGGACAACCGGGGATCGTCGGCGAAATTCTGGCGGGCGTGCTCATCGGGCCGAGCGTGTTGGGATGGATCGCGCCCAACGAACTGCTTTCCGCGTTGGCGGATCTCGGCGCGATGTTCCTACTGTTCCGCGTGGGGCTAGAAGTGAAGTCGTCCGAGTTGCTTAAGGTAAGCGGCATGGCTGCCGTGGTCGCGGTGCTGGGCGTCATTTTCACGTTCGGATTGGTATGGGCAGTTTTGACTTTCAGCGGATCGACACAGAACGAAACCCTGTTCCTCGCGGCGGCGCTGGTGGCCACCAGCGTCGGCATCACGGCGCAAGTGCTCGCCACGAAGAATCTCCTGATGCTTACGGCGAGCAAGGTGATTCTGGCGGCGGCGGTGATCGACGATGTGCTTGGGCTGATTGTCGTGGCAGTTGTGAGCAGCGTGGCGCGCGGGCACTGGAACTTGTGGGAACTGGTGCTTACCGCGGGGCTCGCACTGGGGTTTACGGCGGTGACGGCGGTGTGGGGGGCAAAGGCGGTCAAGGCCGTCGCGCCACGCGTGGAAGAAAAGCTGCGCGCGGCAGAGAGCCAGTTCATCCTGGCGCTGATGTTGATGTTCCTGTTCGCGGTGCTGGCAGTTTACTCGGGCATCGCGGCTATTGTGGGGGCCTTTCTGGCCGGCATGGCCTTGGCGGAACACACCGGGCAGCGCGCGCGTGACCTGGTGCGAGGCGTGTCTGATTTTCTGGTGCCGTTTTTCCTGGTGAGCATTGGGCTATACGTGGACCTCTCAGCATTTTCGCGAGCGCCGGTCATCGTGCTGGCGATCGCGATTTTAGCGGCGGTGGTGGTTTCAAAGGTCGCGGGCTGCGGGGTGGGCGCTTGGCCGCTTGGGCGCGACGAGGCGATGCGGGTCGGCGTCGGCATGTTGCCGCGCGGCGAGGTCTGCGTTGCCGTGGCGCGACTCGGACTCGCGCTCGGAATTATCCGGCAGAGTATGTACTCGGTAGTAATCTTCGTCGCTGTCGCTGCAGCGGCGCTCGCGCCGCCGCTGCTGAACTTGGCATTTCGGAACGCCGATATACTGAACCGCGACCGCGAGGGAACGACTTTCAGCGCTTGACGGGCTTGCCGTAGACTTCGATGGCGGCGACGTCGGACCAGCCGCCCTGACCGTGACCGCTGCCTGGACTGAGATCGGTGAAGCCGACTTCATCGACCTTGCTCAGGTCGGGCTTCTGCACGGTGGTTCCGTGTGTGACGATTTTCTCGGGGTCGAGGCGCAGCCAGTGGACCTCGGAGATCAGGAACTCGCTCTGCAGCCAGTCGCCGGTCGAGCCATCAGCGTGATCGCCAACGAGCATGGTGCCGTCAGCCAGCTTCAAGACTGGATGAACCTGATGGAAGCCGGAGACCTTGGTGATCCAGCGGATCTTGGCGATGCCGGTAAGATCGACGTAGTTCTCTTTGTCGCGGAGCGTGGCGGCGCAGTTCGCCGTGCAGAGGCCGGTCCAGAGATGGATCGGATTGCCGGGATTGCCGTCCTGCCCGGTTTCCTGGATGTTTTTGCCGTCGCCGTAGAGCTTGAGCTCGAGATTCGGATTGCCAGTGGCTTCCACGGTAACCGGATGCTCGGGGGCATTCGCCGGCTGCTTCCACTCCTCGCGGAAAAACAGCGGCGGGCGCGGCGGACCCGCAGGCTCGCCACCACGCCGGGCGGCGCGCGCCGGCGCGCCCGGTTCCTGGCCGAGTACGATTCCCACTGAAATCAGAAAGACGAAACCGATTGCGTGTCGAAGCATGCAGACCTCCCAGATCCCGGCTATTATATCAATGCGAAAGATTGGTGGAGAAGAACGGCAACACCTTGGTGCGAACACGTTCGGCGATGCGGTTGGTGTGGTCGCCGTCGTAAGTTTCGAACGTGTTGGGGATGTCGAAGGCGGAGAGCGCCTCGCTCAACTGGCGATTACTTTGGGCGAGGCCGTCCTTGTCGCCTACGTCCAGGCCGATGGCGCGGAGCTTGCGGAGATTGGGGATGTATTGAGGAAGTATAGCGAGCGGCGCGTTGGAGACCCACTGCGCGACAACTTCCGGGAGGGTGTGCCCGTCGCGCACGGGAAGGCTGAAGAAAAACGGCGGGTTTTTCGGGTTCGGCGACCAGGCGGCAGCTTCCGCGAGGATGGTGATGGGGCCACGGCTTAGCTTGGCAGCCTCTTCGGGCGTGTGAGCGTCTTCGGCCTGCTTAAAGGAATCGCCCTTCGGATTGAGATTGGCGGTGAGGCAGCAGGCGCTCAGAATGTAGATGGCCGAAAACACGCCGGGGTTTTTCATGGCCAGCCGAATGGTGCCATAGCCGCCCATGGAGTGGCCGGCAAGGCCGCGCGCGGCGGGATCGGCGATGGTGCGGTAGTGTGAGTCGATGTACTCAACCAGGTCGCGGGTGATATAGGTTTCCCAGTCACCGGTGGTGACCGAGTTGGAATACATGCTTCCCTGATAGACGTTGTAGGCGTTCGGCATCACCAGGATCATCTCGCGCGCGGCGCCGCTGGCGATGGATTGATCGGCAACGGCAGGGAGCGTGGTGTCGGCGCTCTGGAAACCAGACTTGGTGTTTGGGCCGTACCAGCCTTCGTCTGAGTTGGTGTAACCGTGGAGCAGGTACACCACCGGGAACCGGCGGGCACTGGCGGTGGCGTAGCTCGGCGGTAGGTAGATGGAGACGTCGCGATCGGGCGAATCGCCAGCGAGGTTGCCTTCAAGCGACTTGCCGTGAACCTTAATACGCTCATAAGTGCCTTTGCGCGCGGGCTCGTTGGGCGCGGCGAATGCAACGAGGGCCAGCAGAAATGGCATCCAGAATTTCATGGAGTCGATTCTACACCCGCCGATCGGTCTGGTAGACTCTTCGGCATGGGACCGGAAACGCGAACAGAGATGGTGCAGTGCTTGGAAGAGAGCCAGGCGGATTTTCTGGAGGCAGTGAGCGGAGTCACGGAGGCGGAGGCCAAAGCGCATCCACAGGCGGGGCGCTGGTCGGTCTTGGAGTGTGTCGAGCATGTCGTTACCGTCGAAGAACGGTTTTTCGGACGGTTGGAGAAAGCGCCGCGCGAAGGGGCGCCACCGGGCAATAAGGAACACGAAGCCGAACTGCAGACGCGGGTTACCAATCGCAGTAACCGCGCGGAAGCTCCGGAACCAGTCCGGCCGATGGGGCGGTTTGCGTCCCTGGCGGAGGCGACCGAGGCATTCAAAACGGCGCGAGCCCGAACGATCGGGTTCGCGGAGATAGAGGGACACGAAGCCTATTCGCGGGCGGAATCGCATCCGCGGTTTGGGCCGCTAAACGGGGCCGAACTCCTGATTATTATCGCCGGGCACGCCCGGCGGCACGCTGGACAGATCCGGGAATTGCACGCGGAGTTAGCGAAGTAAGGCAAGCGGCGACAAGATCGCCCGCGTTATTGGGCGCATTTGCCGCCGGGACAGCGGTTGTTTTCTTCGCAGACGTATTCGAACAGACCCACAGAGTCCCATTCGGGTTTGTAGGCCATCGTAAAGTTTTGCGTCCACGGCTGCGTGAACGTCTTGGGATCGTCGATGGTCATCGCATACGCCAGCGTCTTCGGGTCTTTCCAGCTGATGTGCTCGGTCACCTTGAGCGCATCGCTATGCATACGGTATTCCTTGGTATTCGTGTAGTAATAATCGTCGAGGCCCCAGCGCTTGAAATTCGTAGTTTCGACGACCAGCGTGTCGCCTTCCCAGTGGCCGATCGGGTCGCCGTAGAACATGGGCTCGAGGCCTTTGCGGTGCAGGCGGCCATCGAGCGGAATCATGCGCGTCATGCGCTGAAATTCGTGAACGATCACAAGGTAATTCTTGTTCTGCACAAACTGGACGGCGTTGCCGGACAACATGCCGGAGGGGAAACCGGCGGGCATGCAGTAGTTGCGCGGTTCGTCGTGACGCGGGTCGCCGTTGGGCGGCTCGTAGATGGGCTCGCCGCCGGGCTTGAGCAGGGGCAGAAAAATGTTCTTGTCGAAGATGGTCGCCGAGCAGCGGCAGCGCTCGGCGGCCGATGCTTTCGGCCACTCGTAGATGCCGCTGAAATCGGGTTTTCCTTCGGCGGTGCGGGGCATCGGCTTGCTGGCATTTTGCGCGCCGGCCAGCGCGAGGAAAAAAGTGGCGGCGACGGGTAAGGAATATTTGATCATGGCAGCTCCGTGTCGCTATTTCTTGCCGGACTCTGGGATTTTGTCTTCGGCGCCGGCGGTGAAGACCATGCGGCCATCGGGGAAGGTGACTTTGCCGCCGTTGGCGTTGTTGGAGCCGTCCTTGGCGCGAAAGCCCTCGACGTTGACCGTCATGCCCGGCTGGATGACGTCCTTATATATGCCGCGGCGCATGAGTTGGCCCGGGGCGCCGCCGGAAAAGGCCCAATGGGTGGTGGCGCCGGTGGCATCCTTGGAGTCGACGTAGAACCAGATGTGCGGATTCTGCCATTCCACTCTGGTGACGACACCCGTGACTTTAACCGGCTTGGAATCATCGTATTCGGCGGCAAAGGAGTGGTGGGCGCGGAGCGGCGGCACGGCCAAGGCGGCAGTAAGCATTATTCCGGCCGAAAGACGAACGTTCATGCAGAACACCTCACAGGTTAACGGCAGGATAGCGTGAGCGGGGAGGTGTGTCAAATGAGAGCCAGCGGTCAGGGGCCGGGGAATCTTCGACGCGGCGAAGGCGGCGGAGCTGTCCTCTTCCGGCGGCGTTCGTGCGTAGCGGAGGAAATTCCCCATCTGTTTTGGTTTTGTGGAGATGCACTCCGTAAATCGATCCTGGCCGTTTGGCCGACGCCGTTTGAAATACTCCCAAGAGGCAGCTTGTTTCGGGATTCACTCTGTCTATCCTGAGGACAATGCCGGTTGGAATGATGCTCGACTAGCCGGAATGGGGAGGAGGAAGTCGAATGAAGCCGCTCCTTTGTTTGGTGATATTGACCTTGTCTGGGACGGCCCAGACATTCCAACTTGGGTCATCCCTCGATGACGTGTACGGTGAATTTGGCGTACCGAAGACATGGTGGGAGCCAGAGCCACAGCGATACCTGACCAGCTTCGAGGACTATCGAGCCGCCGTACGCATCGGCACCGTAGTTCAGGATGTTTACGAGCGCCAGACCAAGACGAACGCCTATGAAATTCACCTGATCCGCCGTGCCGACTCCCGCGACTTGCGCTTCTCCCCAAAAGTCCGACTGGCTGGCCTTGATTTTCTTGTGGCTAGGCCGGGCACTTTTCGCGAGACACTTCGCGATTTAGCGGAGGCTGGTAACATTTGTGCCGCCGGCTGCAACCTATACGGACTGGATGATGCCCGTCGGTACTTAGTCCTTGCCTATCCAAACAATCCGATCCCAAGTCATATACAGGAAGCCACGGCCGCGGCTTATGGTTATAGACGAGATTTCAAAACTATCCACGCCTATGCTTGGGGAATCAAGCTGAACTTCAAAAAGCAAAACCCTTTCCTGAAAATCAATGATGGCCCGGATCGCGATTGGGTGAACAGCAAAATTGAGAATGTGCAAATCAGGCCGATCTCACTGGACTACGAGTTACACACGTGGACCGGACAAGCTAAGCCGCTACTGCTTGGCACCTGGAGACCGTAAACGTGCAGCCATTCGGCAGGTCGAGAAGCATAACATACCACTCTGAGCTAACTTGATTTACAAACCTCGGTACCACGGTCCTTTCGGATCGTCACTCTGCTATCAGAAGCACCGTTCCGCGGTCGCGGACGGTTATGCAGTACATTCGGCAACGGACGCGACTTCTCACGATGTCGGGAGGTCCCTGCTAACGAAAATCTGACATGCGATCAGGAGTGTGGCGGATATACTGGAGACTAGGCGCTGACATATATGGAGCAAACATCGTCGCGCAGAGCTTCAGTGGCGAAGCCTTTCGACCAAATGTACCGCGACCCGAATGGCTTAATCACGATGTGTATGTACTGCCGGCGCACGCGCCGTAGCCTTCCCTCGCATGATCACTGGGATTTCGTCGAGGCATATGCGATAGCGGCACCAGCGCGGACGAGCCATGGAATTTGTCGGGCCTGCCTGGAAAGCGTAGAGCAGGGACTTGTCGAGACTTCAACCGCCTTGGCAGATGGTTCCAAAGGCACCTTGTTTCTGAAGCGAGTCAAGAACAAGGTGTTTCAGCTGCCAGTCTATCGCAGGGCGAAAAAGCGGGCCTCAGGCCGCGACTTGTCATCCATCAAAGCCACGATCCAGTCTCTCGCTTACCAGTTCTGGCTTGAGAAATGTAATTGGCGTTCGGATGTCGACTGGCTCATAGATGGCCGGTTGACAGATCAACTCGACGCGCTCTCAAGGGACCAACTCCTGCGAGTTAAGGATCTTCTTGCGTGGAGAACAGTTCGCGTCCCATTTGGCGCGCGGGAGCTGACCAAAAATCCTGTATAGAGTTCAAATTCCAGGACATTTTGAATCCCTTTTCTGCTCGCTGATTTACGAGAGAGAGCCTTTCCGCCATACCGTCACTACCGAGGCCCTGTTCGGCAGCCGGCTCCAGCGTGACATGGCGGTGAAAGTCTCGGCGGGGAACGTCAAGTTTGGAGCCGTATTTGGCTCGGGTTTGACTTGGTTCGGGAGCGTGCAGTATATTGGCAAGCAGCAGATTCCCTGGAGGTTGCTTGAGTGAGGCCGCAGCTGATTTCCCCCGTCCTGATCGTTGGATTGCTGGCGACAGCGCTGCCTGCGCTGGCTCACCACTCGACTGCCATGTACAACATGGCGAGCCCGGTCACAGTGACCGGCGTCGTGAAGCGCTTTGAGTGGACCAATCCGCACGCCCACATTTTCCTGGAAGCCACCGATGAATTGGGCAAGAAGGTGGAGTGGGACATCGAGATGATGAGCCTGAACCATCTAAAGTCGTACGGGTGGGCGCACAATACGGTGCAGCCCGGCGACACGATCAGCTGCACCGGCGGCGCGGCAAAGAGCGGTCTGCCGGCGATGCTGAGTTCGCTAATCAAGCTGGGCGACGGCCGTATGATCAAATCGTAAAGTTCGCGCTTCCCGGGAGATGCGCTCCATGAGAAGTCCCATTTCCAGCATGCTGCTGGCAACCGTTGCGGTGTGCGCGGGCGGGCGTGCCTTCGGCGCTTCGTGCGCGAGTGTGGGCTCGCTCGAGCTCAAGGGAGCCGCGATTTCCTCGGCAGAGACCATCGCAGCCGGAGCGTTCGCGGCTCCACAGGGGCGTGGGCCGGCGACGTCCTACAAGAATCTGCCAGCCTTCTGCCGCGTTGTAGCGACACTGCATCCGGTGCCGGAATCGCACATCGGCATCGAAGTCTGGCTGCCGACGACGGATTGGAACGGGAAATTGCAGTCGGTGGGTAACGGAGCCTGGGCGGGGTCAATCAGCTATCCGGCAATGGCTGTCGCGCTCGCGGCCGGCTATGCGACGGCCAGCACCGACACGGGCCACAAGGGCGGCAGCGGGCGGTTTGTCATGGACCAACCGGAAGAGGCGATCGACTTCGCGTACCGCGCCGTGCATGAGATGACGGTGGCGGCCAAAGCGTTCGTAGCCGCCTTCTATTCCAGCACGCCGAAGTACTCGTACTGGAATGGCTGCTCGACGGGAGGCCGCCAGGCGTTAGTCGAGGCGCAGCGATATCCAAACGATTACGACGGAATTGTTGCGGGCGCGGCAGCCAATTACGTCACGCATCTGCAGGGGATGCAAGTATGGGCGGCGCAGCAGGCGCACTTGACGGAAGCGAGTCTGATTCCGCCTGCGAAGTTGGCGGTGCTGCATCGCGCGGCGCTCATCGCGTGCGACGCAAACGATGGCGTGGCGGACGGGGTGATCGAAGATCCCCGGGCGTGCCCCTTCGATCCGCAAGTAGTGGCCTGCAAAGAAGGCGACGGGCCGGAGTGTCTCACAGCGGCGCAACTGGCGACCGCGCGGAAGCTCTACGCCGGTCCGGGCGCGGACATTTTTCCAGGACTCGAACCCGGTAGCGAAACCGGTTGGACAATGGTGGCCGGTGCACAGCCGATGTCGCTGGCGGTAGAAGTCTATCAATATCTGGTGCACGAGGATCCAGCGTGGGACTACAAGACGTTCGACGCGGCGAAAGACGTGCCGCTGGCGGAGAAAGCCATCGCCAAGACCTGGGATTCCACCGATGCCAATCTAAAACCGTTCTTTACGCGCGGCGGGAAACTGCTGATGTATCACGGCTGGGCGGATCCCGGGATTCCGCCGCGCAACAGCGTGGGCTACTACGCGAGCGTATTGGATCGCGCGGGCGGAGCGGCCAAGGCCAGTGATTCGATTCGTCTGTTCATGGTCCCGGGGATGGGACATTGCCGCGGCGGCGACGGCACGGATACCTTCGATGCAGTGGAGGCGCTCGACCGGTGGGTGGGAACGGGGAAAGGGCCGGAACAAATTCCGGCGTCGCGGATCCGCAACGGCGCCCCCGATCGGACGCGGCCGCTCTGTCCTTATCCCCAGACGGCGCACTACACAGGCGCGGGCAGTACCAACGACGCGACGAATTTCTCATGTAAATAAGCGAACCGCTAAGATCTTCCGGCGTGAAATTGAACCTACAGTTTCTCGCGGAATGATGTTAAGGTGAGGTTCAGCTAGGGAGTTCCGATGCCCACCACGGTGGCCGAGTACCGGCCGGACGCGGGGGAGCGGGCTTTCATCGACGAGGTTGTCGCCCGCCACAGTGGCCGTCCTGGCGCGCTGCTTGGAATCCTGGAAGAAGTTCAGGAACACCATCCCCGTAAGTATCTTTGTCTCGAAGCCATCCGCTACGTCGCAGAGAAAACGGGGACGTCGCTGGCGCGGATCTTCAGCGTCGTCACGTTTTATGCGCTGTTCAACCGCGAGCCACAAGGTGAGCACACGATCGCGATCTGCCGCGGAACGGCATGCCACACGCGCGGGTCGCGCAGTCTGCTCGAAAGCCTGCGCCTCGAACTTGGCCTGGACGAGGACGGCGCGCACGCTGACAAACTGACGCTCACAACGCCGGATGGGCAATTTACTATCCGCACGGTCGCTTGTTTTGGCCAATGTGCCCTGGCTCCCGTAGTGGAGCTGGACCATCGTATCTGCGGCCACATGAACGAAGGCGTGCTGAAGCGCGAAGTGCAGGCGTTGAATCCGGAGAAATCCTAATGAACCGGATGGAGGACATCAGCTTGTTCAACGCGGTGCGCGAAGCCGGACTCGCCAAACTGCTTCCCGACAAGCCGCGCATCGCGGTCGGGATGGGAACGTGCGGCCGGGGCAACGGATCCGAAGCGGTATACCGCGCGTTGGCCGACGCCGCCGAGCCCGCCGGAGCGCGACTGGCGCGCGTCGGATGCTTCGGACCGTGCTCGGAGGAGCCCCTCGTCAGTGTGTGGACGCCCGGCAGCCCGCTAGTGGTTTTGCGCCGAGTGCAGGAAAGCGATGCCGAACGCATCGTTTCCGACCTGGTGGACGGGCGGATACCGCCCGATCTGGCCTGGTGCAAGATCGAAGAATGGGATCACATTACGGCCCAGATCAAGTACGGCCACGGGTATCCCGAGCTGCCGTCCTGGCACGAGGTGCCGTTCTTCAAGGGGCAGAAGAAAATCGTTCTACGCAATTGCGGACTCATCGATCCGGAAGACATCGAGGAATATGTCGCGGTGGGCGGTTACGAGGCATTGTATAAGGCGCTGATCGACAGTCGCCCGGAAGCCGTCATCGAGCAGGTAAAAGCAGCGCGGCTGCGCGGCCGCGGTGGCGCCGGTTACAGCACCGGGCTCAAATGGGAATTTCTCGCCAAGGCCGCCGCCGACGCCAAATACATGATCTGCAATGCCGACGAAGGCGACCCGGGCGCCTACATGAACCGCAACGAGATCGAAAGCGATCCGCACTCGCTGCTGGAAGGGATGATCATTGGCGGCTACGTGACCGGGGCCAGTCTCGGCATTGTCTATGTGCGCGCGGAGTATCCCGTAGCAGTCCACCGGCTGACACATGCCATCGAGCAGGCGCGCGAATACGGGCTTCTAGGCAGCAACATTCTCGGGCGCGGATTCAACTTCGATATCGAACTCGTCGAAGGCGCAGGTGCGTTCGTCTGTGGCGAAGAGACGGCACTCATCGCTTCGCTGGAAGGCCTGGCCGGACGGCCGCGTCCGAGGCCTCCTTTTCCGGCCCAAAAGGGACTGTGGGGCAAGCCGACCAACATCAACAACGTCGAGACCTGGTGCAATATCGCGCCCATTGTCATCAAAGGCGCGGCGTGGTTTACCCAAACCGGTAGTGCGAAGAGCGCGGGCACGAAGGTGTTCTCGCTGGTCGGAAAGGTGCAGAATACCGGCCTGGTGGAGATGCCTCTCGGCACGCCGATCAAGAATTTCGTGTACGACATCGGCGGTGGAGGCCCGAGTGGTAAGCCGGTTAAGGCGGTGCAGACGGGAGGCCCTTCGGGCGGCTGCATCCCGCAGGAAATGTTCGACACGCCGGTCGATTATGAGACGCTGGCGCAGCTGGGCTCCATCATGGGCTCGGGCGGCATGGTGGTGATGGATGAAGACAACTGCATGGTCGATGTGGCCCGCTATTTCGTGGAGTTCACGCATTCAGAATCGTGCGGAAAATGCGTGCCCTGCCGAGTGGGGCTCGACCAGGCTTTGCAGATTCTGAACGGGTTCGCGGAAGGCACCGGGACGCGGGCGCAGCTGAGCCTGCTGGACGAGTTGAGCCGCATGATTCGCGATACCTCACTGTGCGGCCTCGGCCAGACGGCTCCCAATCCGGTGCTGACCACGATGCGGCATTTTCGTGATGAATTTGAAGACCATATTATCGCGCGCCGCTGCAACGCAGGGGTGTGCGCCCGCCTGGCGCTGTCTCCCTGCGAAAATAGCTGCCCGCTGCATATGAATGTCCCGCGATACCTGCAACTGCTCAAGGAAGGCCGACTGGAGGACGCATTTCTTTCCGTGTTGCTCGACAATCCCTTGCCGGCCTCCACCGGGCGTGTCTGCCAGCACCCCTGCGAAGACCGCTGTCGGCGCCAGACTCTGGATGCGGCGGTCAACATGCGCGAAGTACACCGGTTCATCGCGGATTCGGTCTTCCAATCCGACCGGTTCGACCGTGTGCGGGCGCGCATTCTGGATTGCCGGCAGGCCCCGACCGGGAAACGCATAGCGATTGTGGGCGCGGGCCCGGCCGGGCTCACCGCCGCATTTTACCTGGCGCTGCTCGGCCACACGGTCACGGTTTACGAGAGCCGGCCAGAAGCGGGAGGCATGCTGCGGTATGCTCTGCCCGAGTACCGACTGCCCAAGAGCATCCTCGCGCGGGAGATTGACCTCATTCGAGAGGCTGGCGTCGAGTTCTCGCTGAACACCGCAGTGGGTACGGATGTCTCATTTGAGCTGCTCGAAACGCAGTTCGACAGCATCTTCCTCTCGATCGGCACCTGGCACGAATCGGCCGTGAAGCTGGCGGGCAGCGAGCTCAAGGGCGTCATGGCAGCGGTGCCGTTTCTTGAACGGGTCGCCCGGGGGGAGACGGTTGCGCTAGGGCCGCGGGTGGCGGTGATCGGCGGAGGGAACGCGGCCATCGATTCGGCGCGCACCGCGCTGCGGCAGGGCGCTGAAGCCACTGTGGTCTATCGGCGCGAAAGGAAAGACATGCCGGCAATTGCGGAGGAGACCAGGGAGGCCGAGCGCGAAGGGGCGAAGTTCCTCTTCCTCGCCGCCCCGCACCGCATTTTGGGCGACGCGAACGGCGCGGTGAAAGCGCTCGAAGCGGTCAAGACGCGGCTGGGCGAGTTCGATTCCTCAGGGCGCCAGAAACCCGTCGCAACCGGAGAGATCATTCGGCTGGATTGCAGCACGGTCGTTCTCGCGGTGGGCGAAAGCGTCGATCCGGAATTCTGCCGCGATTCAAGTCTTACGCTGGCTCCTGCGGGCACGATCGTCGCCGACCGCTTCACGCTCGCGACGAGCCGCGAGAAGTTCTATGCCGGGGGCGACCTGGTGTCTGGCGCGTCGAATGTCTCAAAGGCCATGGCCTATGGCAAACGCGCGGCACGGAGCATCGATCGGAACCTGGTGGGCCGCGATCGATTCGTGGCGATAGCGTCCAAATTCGAATTCGACCAGGCGGTGGCCGGAACCGCGGCCGGCGGCCCGCGCCGCAACCCGCGAGAGTTGCCCGTCAGCGCGCGCCTGCAGGGCACGGCAGAAGTAGTACTCGGCTTTGAGGAAACCGAAGCGGTGGAAGAGTGCGCCCGCTGCCTCCGCTGCGATGTGCGCGCATAAAGAAGGGAGCCTGCTTGCCTCAGAGAAGATCGATTCGTATCGACGGAGAACTGGTGAAGGCCAACCGCGGCCAATCGGTTCTCGAGGCGGCCCGCGCCGCGGGCAAGTTCATCCCCACGCTGTGCCATTTCGACGGCCTGCGGGATTCAGGCGCCTGCCGGCTCTGCATCGTTGAGGTCTCCGGAACCGGAAAACTGCTTCCTGCGTGCACAACGCCAGTCGAGGAGGGCATGGCGGTGACGACTACATCGCCGCGCCTCACAGCCTACCGGCGGATGGTGATCGAGCTGCTGCTGGCAGAGCGCAATCACATCTGTTCCGTCTGCGTTGCCAACGGCCACTGCGAGCTGCAAAGGCTTGCCACCACGCTGGGCGTCACCAGCGTGCGCTTCCGCTACCGGTATCCCGCGCTGCCGGTGGATCATTCGCATGGGCGGTACCTGCTCGATCACAACCGGTGCATCTTGTGTTCGCGCTGCGTGCGCGTGTGCGCGGAGTTGGAAGGCGCGCACGTGTGGGACTTCATGTCACGCGGCATCCAGCTGCGCGTGGTCAGCGATCTCAATCAGCCCTGGTCGGATGCAGCCGCGTGCACCAATTGCGGGAAATGCGTACACGCATGTCCCACCGGCGCGCTCGTCGAGAAGGGTAGGTCTATCGAGGAGATGGCTAAGAATTGCGCCCAAGTCATGCAGGTGGCGTTGAAGAGGAGAGCGCACCCATGAGCAAACTGCGCCTGGCGACGGTCTGGCTCGACGGCTGCTCGGGCTGCCACATGTCGCTGCTCGATCTGGACGAGGGGATACTCGTGGTGGCGGAGAAGGCGGACCTGCTGTACGGGCCACTGGTCGATGCAGCCGAGTTTCCGGAGAACGTGGACGTGACGCTGGTTGAGGGCGCGGTGTCGAGCCAGGACGATCTGAAGAAGATTCAACTGGTCCGGGCGCGGACGCGCGTGCTGGTGGCGCTAGGCGATTGCGCCGTTACCAGCAATGTGCCGTCGATGCGCAATTCCATACCCGTGAGCCGCCTGTTGCGGCGCGTGTACGGCGAGGGCGCCGATTCCGGGGACGGTTTGCCCGGCACCGACGTGCCGGCCCTGCTTCCGCAGGCACGCCCGCTGCACGATTTCGTTGCCGTCGATGCGCATCTGCCCGGCTGCCCACCGGCGCCGCAAGTCATTCTGTCGCTCCTTTCCGAGGTGCTGGCGGGCAAGAAGCCAGCTGTCGCCACCAAGTTCGGCTAGGTGTTCTTATGAAACGCATCACCATCGACCCAGTCACGCGGATTGAAGGGCATGCCAAGATTACCATTCATCTGGATGAAACCGGAGCCGTCACGGGAACGCAATTTCACGTCACGCAGGTCCGCGGGTTCGAGAAATTTGTCGAAGGCCGGCCTTACTATGAAATGCCGGGCATCACGGCACGCATCTGCGGGATCTGTCCCATCAGTCACCTGATGGCAGCGGCCAAAGCCTGCGACGCCGTCATGGCCGTGCGCATCCCGCCGGCCGCAACGATGATTCGGGAATTGATCCATTGCGCTCAATTTGTGCAATCGCACGCTCTGAGTTTCTTCCATCTGTCCGCCCCCGACCTTTTGCTGGG
>Ga0126371_10001746_pt1 | contig 18460 bp, 17 predicted proteins | sample PanSoiMetaPlot_4_FD_110145 | JGI IMG/M metagenome (GOLD analysis project Ga0126371, IMG submission 110145) | Tropical forest soil microbial communities from Panama - MetaG Plot_4 | ecosystem: Environmental > Terrestrial > Soil > Tropical forest > Bulk soil | place: Panama | collected 2016-02-17 | reverse complement strand
GTCGCCGCGAGCGAACAGGGCGCGAAGCAGCGCTTCGGGTTCATCGGTGAAAAGCTCGACTCGCGGGCCGCTTGAGACGACGCGATTCACCCCAAGGCCTTGGACGTCGAGTGACCCGTCGGTCTCGAACGTGACGCGCTTATTACGAACGCTCGACTTGAGGACCGCGGGCGACGCGTCGGCGACGATGCGGCCATTATCGATGACGACGATGCGATCGGCGATGGCATCCGCTTCTTCGAGGTAGTGCGTCGTCAACAACAGCGTACGCCCGCCGGCGACGAATGTGCGGAGATGTGACCAGAACGAGCGGCGCGCTTCGACGTCGAGCCCGACGGTCGGCTCGTCGAGGAAGAGCGCTTCGGGATCTCCGCAGATGGCAAGCGCGAAGTACAAGCGCTGCAACTGGCCGCCCGAAAGCGTGACGAGCATCGCCGATCCTTTGTCCGATAGACCGGCGATCTCGAGCGCCTTCGCACGATCGATCGGGTGCGGGTAATACGAGCGGAAGAGATCGACGACTTCGCCTACCCGCAGGAAGTTCGGCAGCCCGGAGCCCTGAAGCATGACGCCCGTACGCGACCGCGTCCGGCGATCGCGTGGATCCAAGCCGAAAGTGCGCGCCGTCCCTTCGCTTGGCTTGCGCAGGCCGAGCACGAGCGATACGAGCGTCGTCTTGCCGGCGCCGTTCGGTCCGAGGAGTGCGACGACTTCGCCGCGGTTCAGTCGCAGATGGACGTGGTCGAGCGCGAGCGTCGTACCAAAACGTTTCGACGCGTTGTCGACTTCGACGACGGCTTCCATCGCCGCGTACGTTCAAGGATGGGGGCGTCGGTCGCCTCTTGAGGATCGGTTAATCTCGCGTGCGCTCGACCATTGGCGGTCGAAGTCGGCGCGCAGCGCGGTGCCGCCGTCGATGAAGTCGGTCGAATCGGCGACGATACCGACTTCGTACGATTCGTCGATGCCGTTGCGCGTGAGATTCGCGGAACCGACATACGTGCGCTTGCCGTCATCGACGAACTTCTCGTGCATGTAGCTGGCGCTCGGAGTTCGCACCTCGACGCCGGCTTTCACCAAACGCCCTACCATGTCCGAAGCGCATCGCGATGACGGCTTGGCGATGAGGACGCGATCGTGGCGACCGGCGCGCGCGCGATGGACGAGCCACGCGACCGTCCACCAATCGGAGAGGTCTTCGCTCGCGATGCGGAGATCGCGGCGCGAGGAGAAAAGTGTTCGCAGCTCATCGCGCAACTTCGGATGCAAAGGCTCGCCACCGGCAGCGCGGTCGATCTCGCGTGCTATTTCGTCTGCATCGTTCACGTCGCGGTCCTCGATCGCGACTTCACCCGGCGATGCGAATCCGGTCTGGGTCGCATTCGCCGTCGCGACGAACGCGATGGAATGATCGATGACCGCGGCTTTACCGTGGACGAGTGGATGCGGACGTCGCGATATGACAACGTCGATCGAATCGTCGAGTTCGCCGCGGATGATGCGGTCTTCAGGTTCGACGGAGCGAGGCCCGCGGTAGCGGTGCGTGTCGCCTTCAAGGGTGATGCGGACGTGGACGCCGCGGTGCGCCGCGTCGTTCAAGCTCTCGACGACGTCGCGGTCTCCGATGCTGTAAAATTCAGCATCGATCGACGTCGTCGCGGATGCGAACGCCTCGCACAACGCGGTGCGCGCATCCGAACCGATGTGCACCAAGAGTCGCGACATGCCCGGTAGTCACGCGGTTGCGACGCGTGTCTACGACCTCTGCCGGCGCGCCGTTCCAACGCCAGGAATCGCCTTTCGGCCGCACCAATTGGTGACAAATGGACAAAGGCGGCGGCGTCCGTGAGATGTTCGGGCGGATCGCCGGTCGATACGACCTCGTCAACACGGTGATGACCGGCGGCGTCGACGCGATCTGGCGCCGCAAAGCCGTCGCCTGCCTCTCCGTGTCGTCCGACGCACACCTCATCGACCTCTGTTGCGGAACCGGAGCGCTTACACGGGATCTCGCGAAGCGGGCGAGCGCCGGCAGCGTCGTCGGCATCGACTTCACGCCGCAGATGCTCGAAATAGCACGCGCGCACACGGCCGAGAAGAACGTCGAATATCGCGAAGGCGACGTCCTCTCGCTGCCATTTGGTGACTCATCGTTCGACGGTGCGACGATGGGCTTCTCGATGCGCAACGTCGTCGATATCGGCGCGTGCCTGCGAGAAGTCGCGCGCGTCTTGAAGCCCGGCGCCTCGTTCGTGAACCTCGAAGTGAGCAAGCCGCGCAACCCGATCCTGCGCCGCGCGTTCTACGCATACTTCTATGGTATGGTGCCGCTCATCGGGCGCGTCGTCGGCGGTGACGCAGCGGCATACCGCTATCTGCCGCAGTCGCTCGTCAACTTCCCCGACGCGGATGCCCTTGCGGCGCTGTTCGCCGCGAACGGCTTTGCGTCGGTGCGCTACGTCCCGCTGGTAGGTGGCGTGGTGACGCTCCACGTCGGCACGAAGGCGAAAGCGCCGATCGCTGGGCCCACCCGCGCGCCCGAGGCGGTTGCGCCATGATAGAGACGAGCGCGCGCGCCACGATCGCGACGGTCATCGAAGAATTCGTCCGCGAAGAGCTCTCGGCGGAGAACGCGCACATCGCCGCTGCCGTCGCGGACATGCTCGACGCGGGCGGCAAGCATCTGCGTCCGCGCATCACGATGCTCTCGAGCCGCGCATGCGAGCCGGGAGCGCTGGAAGACCCGGTGCTCGCGGCGTACATGGAGATGATCCACGTCGCGACGCTCATCCACGATGACGTCGTCGACAATGCCGACGTGCGACGCGGCGTGCAGTCGACGAACCGCGCGTTCGGAAATCGCTTCTCGGTGCTCGCGGGCGATTATCTGTTCTCGTGGGTCTTCAAGAAAGTGACCCAGTCGTATCCGCAGCCCGTGCCGACGATCCTCGCGGCGATGCTCGCGGAGATCTGCAACGGTGAAGTGCGCCAACTGCGCGCTGAAGGCAACGCAGACCTTCCGGAGGCGGCATATTCGGAGATCATCGGCAAGAAGACGGCCGAGCTCTTCGCCGCGTGCGCCGAATGCGGCGCGATCGTCGCAGTCGCGGCAAAGCGTCCGACGAACGGCGCAGAAGTCCGCGACATGCAGCGCATCAAGGCGCTGCGGGCGTACGGCTGGTCGTTCGGCATGGCATTCCAGGTGCGCGACGACCTGCTCGACGCGATCGCCGATGAAGAGACGCTCGGTAAACCGGCCGGCTCGGATTTGCGCGAGAAGAAGGTCACGCTTCCGCTCATCAATGCGCTACGGTCGGGCGGACCGTCCGTCCGCGCGGCGGTCGACGGGCTGTTCGCGCGCGACGATGCCTCGGCTCCAGAAGCGGAGGGCGATCTCGCGGCGGTCGTCGATGCCATCCGCAGCTCGCGGGCAGTCGAGTTGACGACGGCGTCGATCGAGCGCTACGTCGACGCCGCCGAGACGTCGCTGCTCGCAATTGCGCCGTCAGAGGCGCGCGACGAACTCGCAGCCATCGCTCGTTCGTTGACCGACATGGGTCGACCGTAAAGGTCGACCGCTCCAGCGGCGCTGAAAGGTAACAGCAACCATGACGCCACTTTTCGCCATCATCGACACGCCGATCATCATCATCATCGTCGGTCTCGGCGTTTTGCTCTTCGGCGCGGACAAGATCCCGAAGCTCGCGCGTTCGATGGGCGAGGCGAAGAAACAGTTCGAGGCCGGCTCGCGCGGTGAGAACCCGCAGCCGCCGCAGGATCAGACTCCGCCCGCGACCCCGCCTTCCGCCCCGCCCTCGCAGCCGCCGCAGCAATAGACGCCGGCTGCTCCAGCCGCACTAGATACGATGCCGATCGCGACCGTGCCGCCATCCAAGCCCGGGCCACCGCCGCTGCGCCCGCAGGCCGACGACGTCGAGATGACCTTCACCGAGCACCTCGCGGAGCTTCGCACGCGCCTGCTCATCGCGATCGCAGCGGTCGGCGTCACGTCGCTCGCAGCGTTTCCCCTCATGCCGAAATTTCTGGGGTTCGTCGAACACTACTTTCTCGCCGGCATCCAACTGCATGTGTTCTCGCCGGCCGAGACGATCCGCGTCTATATCAAGCTTTCGTTGCTCATCGGCATCGTCGTAGCGATGCCGGTCGTCCTCTATGAGATCTACGCCTTCGTCGCGCCGGCGCTCGACCGCCGCCTGCGCGCCCGCGTACCGTGGTACGTGTTGCCTTCATTTCTCATGTCGGCGGCAGGGATCGCCTTTTGCGGTTTTGTCGTGCTGCCGTTCGTGCTTCGCGCGCTCATGCAGATCAACCAAGCCGCCGGCCTCGTCGACACGTATCAGCTCGAGCCGACCGTCGGCTTCATCACGCTCATGCTCGGCATCTTCGCGGTCATGTTCCAGCTGCCGATCCTCGCAGCGATCCTCGCAAGCGTCGGCATCATCAATGCGAAGATGCTCACGGATAAGTGGCGCCACGCGACGCTCGCCATCTTCATCGCGGCCGGAATCGCCGCACCGGACGGCAACCCGATGACGATGGCGCTGCTCGCGTTGCCGCTGCTCGCGCTCTATGTGCTGAGCATCGTCGTCGTGCAGGTCGCGCAACCGAAACTCGCGAGGACATCGTGAAGAGCGTCGCCGCTTCGAAACGGACGTTTGTCGACGATCTGCTCGACGTCTTGAGCAACGTGCTCTTCCCTGTCGTCGTGTTCTTGATATGGGCGGTCATGACGACGATCGGCACGATCGTCGATCAGAACCAGGACGTGCAGCATTACTACGATATGTATCCCGCGGCGGTCGCGAACCTGATCCTGCGCCTGCATCTCGACGCGGTGCTCCATTCGATCCCGTATTTCTCGCTCATCGTGCTCTTGCTCGTATCGATGACCGTCTGCACGTTCCGCCGCGTCATCCCGAAGCGCTTTCCGAAAGACCGCGCCGTGCCGATCGAAGCGTTCGGCTTGCACGGCAGCGCGCAGTCGACCGCCGGCGATGCGACCATTTCGCGCACCGAGCAGTTCTTGCGCAAGAACCGCTTCGCGCTGCGCTCGCTCGAGGTCGACGGATCGCATTGGGTTTTCGGCGACAAGGACAAGTGGGCTCGTTACGGCGTCCTCGTGGCGCATCTCGGCTTCGCGATCATCGCGCTCGGCGTGTTCCTCGGCTGGCTCGCCGGATTCAAAGGCGAGCTGCAGATCTTCGACGGCGCGACGGCCGCAGTGCCGCAGCAAACGGATCTAGCGATCCATCTCGACAAGTTCACCGCGCAATTCCAGCCGGTGGAGACGCCGAACGGCACGTTCTATCAGGCGTCCAAGTTCGAGTCGGATGTCGGCGTCATCGAAGCTGGTGCGACGACGAAGACCGACATCATCGTCAACCATCCGTTCCTGACGAAGTCGGGAGTCTATTTCTACCAGGCGTCGTATGGCTTCGGCGGCCGCATCGACCTCACGCGCAACGGCAAGCCGGTGAGCTTGTCCGGCACCGGCCGGCTCATGCCGGGAGATCAGATCTTCTTGCCCGGCACGAGCCGCGAGATCGATTACGTCACGATGCTCGGTCCTTCGGATCCGTCGCAGGTGCCGCTCGGCGTGCCGCTGCCGAGGACGGATGAATACGCGATGTGGGTCATCCACGACAACGTCCCGACGACGTCGCGGCCCCTGCTTGTGCCCGTCGGCAAGACTATCGACGTCGGTGACGGCTACTCGCTCGCTGCGCGCGCTCCGATCGCTTGGACCGGCCTGACGTATCGGCGCGACCCCGGCGAAGGTTTCGTCGGGTTGGGCGCGGCGGTGCTCGTCGCGGGATTTGTCATGGCGCTGTTCTTCGTTCCGATCAAACTCTACGTGCGCGTCCATCGCGACGTACGCGGCTTTATCGTCGACGTCGCCGCGACGACGACGAAGGGCAACACGATTTACGAAGGCGAATTCAAGCAACTTCTCGCCGCGCTCGAGCGTGCGCTCGAGGCCGGCGACGGTGCACCCGCCGAATCGGCGGTGGAGACGGCGTATGCCTGATTACTCGCAATACAACACGAACGCCGCGGCGCTTACCGACGCACATGTCGCGGCGTACATGGCGTGGTATCACGTGGCGATCGTGTGTTACCTGTTCGGCGCGGCTGCGTTCGCCGCGTATTGGTTTTTCCGCAATCGTCCGACGGCGGCGACGGGCGGCCTACTCGCCGCGGCTGGTGTTGTCTGTCAAGCCACGAGCCTCGGCGTCCGGTGGGTGTACAGCGGACACGTGCCGTGGAACGATCTCTACGGCTCGCTCTCCGTCGTCACGCTTTTCGCGGTTTCGCTCTTCTTGATTTTCGGCGCTCGTTTCGGCGCAGGAATGTGGTTCGCGGGGCCGATCGTTCTCACGGTGAGCTTCGCACTGCTCTTGTACGCTCAGGGCTGGAACAAGGGACTCGAGCCCCTCGTTCCATCGCTGCAGAACAACTACTGGATCTATTACCACGTCCCGGTCGTACTCGCCGCGTACGCCGCTTTTCTCATCGCTTTCGCGACGAGCATTCTCTATCTATTGAAGAAAGGCGACGAAGAGCGCCTCGCCGCCGCCGGCAAATCGGTCGGCGCAGCGGTTGCCACCGCGCGACCGGCCTGGCTCGACTGGCTCGACCTCGTCCCCGCATCGGGCGCGCTCGAGGTCATCACATACCGCGTCATCGCGATCGGCGAGATCTTGCTCACGGTAGGCATCATCCTCGGCTCGCTGTGGGCGCACGACGCCTGGGGCAGCTACTGGCAGAACGATCCGAAGGAGCTCGCGGCGCTGACGTGCTGGATATGGTACGCGGCGTATCTCCATTTGCACACGCGGCCATCGTTCCGCGGCCCGCGTCTCGCGTGGATGTCGATCATCGGGTTCGGCGCCGTGCTGTTCTGCTATTTCGGCGTCAACATCTGGATCAGCGGACTCCACTCGTACAAGTGAGTCGCGTCGCCGCATAATCGCGAGGGGCTATCGCGGGGACGCGGCTCACATCTGGTCATACATTCCAACGCCGCTCTGTTCGGCGGCTTTCGCCGCCTCACAAGCCCCGCTCGTAGCCCCTCGCGACGCGGCAACGCGATCGCTTAGCTCGCTTCGTTTCTAACGCGGCAGATCGAACGTGACGAGCCAGAGGGTCGGCGTTTTTTCCACGAGCGCAAGTTTGATGCCACGAGTCGTCAAGTCCGTGAATGCGTCCGGAGAGACGACGCACACGGCCGGCGCCGGCGACCCGAAATACTTGCGCGGAGGTACGTCGTCGGTGTTGTGACCGACGCTCGTTATCGGTGGACCGTTCGTGTAGTAATCGAGAGAAAAGCCTTGGTGGACGCCGTCGAAGCAGATGCGATCGCCAGGTTGCCAGACATGCATGACATCGGCGGCCATCGCCTTCATCGGTTTTGCCGTCGCTTCGATCCGCGGAAGGATCGAGAAGACGACGACGCAGATGAACGCCGCCATCATCGCCGAGAGTCCGAGCGGCGCAACCCACGGGCGATCGAACCGCATCGCAAGGATGAACGTCAGAACGGCGATCGGTACGACGAGCCAGCCCAACAGAGCGAGTGATGGACTCAGCGTCAGCATCAAGCCGCTCGCGTGCGCGCGGCCGTAGAAATACACGCCAGCAGCGAGCACGACGACGGCTGCGATGAGCGCGAAGAGCGCGCCGCGCAATGGCTTCATCGACCCCAGTGCGATCGCGCTTGCGATCGACTCGCCGGTCATGATCGAGAGCGCCGGGAACGAAGCTTCGATGTAGTTCGGCAGCTTCGTCTGCGCGATCGAGAAGAAGACGAACGGAACGACCGCCGCAGCGATGAGGAACTTCCCGTCTTCGCCGCCCGACTTCCACGCCCGCACGACTGCTTGCGGAACGAACGCGATGAACGGGAAGAAGCCGACGATGAGGATCGGCACGTAGTAGTAGATAGGTCCGGGCTGGTTCTCGTACGGCGAGAGAAAACGTCCGACGTTCGAGAGCCCGAAATATGCATAGAGGAAGTGCGTGCCTTTGACCGCCGTTTCGGCCGCGAACCATGCACCCGCGATGACGACGTACAGCGCGATCGTGCCGATCCAAGGCAATCCCCTGAAGGATCGCCACTGTCGTGTCCACGCGGCCCACGCGATGATCGACAAACCGGGCAGCACGAGTGCGATCGGTCCTTTGATGAGCGTGCCGAGCGCGGCTGCGACCGCAGCGATCCAGAGCGCGCGAGCATCGCGATCGCGAAGCGCGAACCAGCCCCAGAGGGTGGCAACCGTCATCGCGCAGACGAGCATCGTGTCTTGGATCGCGAGTCGCGACATGACGAGGAATTCGAGTCCGACGCCGAGCGCGAGCGCCGCGATGATGCCGGCGGCCTCGCCGTACAGCCGTCGCCCGGCGAGATACATCGCATACGCGGACGCGACGCCGAAGACCGCCGACGGGAGGCGCAACGCGAATTCTGTGAGGCCGAAGACCTTGGCGGATAACGCTGCCGCCCAGAACCAGAGCGGCGGATGGACATACCACGGCTGAAGATCTTTATGCAGCGTGAGCCAATCGCCCGAACGCAGCATCTCCTTGACGATTTCGCCGTACTGCGGCTCGCTGTTATCCCACAAACTGCCCGCGCCTAGGCGCACGAAATAGAGCACGGCTAAGAACGCTAACGTCAGTAAGACGTAGAGTTGCGAGCGCTTCCCGCTCGTCGACACGTCGGATTTCACGGTGCGTGCACTTGTCTTTGGGACGGAGCGAAGTCCTCTCAAGCAGCTTGCGCCCGCGTGCAGCGACGGGGCGCGCGCGGGCGGCCGCCGAACGCGACCCGGACATGCGGACGATACGCATAGCGACGCGCGGCAGTCGCCTGGCGCTGATCCAAGCTCGGGCGGTCGCGACGAAGCTCGAAGCGCTGGGAAGCACCGTCGAGGTCGTGAGCGTGACGACCCGCGGCGATCGCGTGACCGATCGAAGCATCGCGCAGATCGGCGGCGACGGCGTTTTCGTCAAAGAACTCGAGGCGATGTTGCTCGACGGTCGCGCCGAAGTCGCCGTCCATTCGATGAAAGACCTGCCGACCGACTCGCCGCCCGAGCTGCGTAACGCTGCGGTACTCGAGCGCGAAGATCCGCGCGACGTGCTGATCAGCAGAGACAACATGTTTCCCGGTCTCGACGCGTTGCTGCCCGCGGCCGTCGTCGGAACGAGTTCGCTTCGACGTCAAGGACTCGTGCTAGCGGCGCGACCAGACGTCGAAGTCCGCGACATCCGCGGCAACGTCGACACGCGCGTCCGAAAGGTGCTCGAAGGCGAATTTGACGCGGCAGTGCTCGCGCTCGCTGGATTGCGGCGAGCCGGATTGCTCGAAACGGTAGGCGGAGGCGCGACGCTCGCGCTTGACGTCATGACGCCGCCGGCAGGCCAAGGCGCGATCTGTGCGCAGTGCCGCGCCGACGACGCGGAAACGCTGTCGATGCTGAAAAGGATCGATCACGCGCAGACCGCTCTCGAGGTGGCGATAGAACGAGCCTTCTTGCGGCGCATGGGTGGCGGGTGCCTTGTGCCGATCGGCGTCAACGCGGCTGTGCGCGGGTCGGGATATGCGATCGAGGCGGTCGTCGCCGCGGTAGACGGAAGCACGTGCGTGCGACGAAGCGCACGTCATGCGCTCGGCGACGAAGAGTCGGCAGTGGCCGCCGCCGAAATCCTCGCAGACGAGATGCTCGCAGCGGGCGGGCGGGAGCTCGTCGACAACTTCCGGTCAACGGTCGTGAAAGGCACATGAGCTCGACGTTCGATCAGACGAAGATCAGCAGCGAACTGCGCGAAGGCGCGGCGCTGCCCGTCCCCACCATCAGGCCGCGCCGGCTGCGCCGCACCGCCGCGATGCGCAGGCTCACCGCCGAGCATCGCGTCTCCGCGTCGGATCTCGTCCAACCCATCTTCGTAGTACCAGGCGAGGGAGTCGAACGCGACATCGCTTCGATGCCCGAAATCAAGCAGTTCTCCGTCGATCGCGCAGTCGGAGAAGCGCGCGCGTGTGCTGCGCTTGGAATACCGGCCGTCATCCTGTTCGGCATTCCTCCCGAAAAGGATGACGAAGCATCGTGGCTCGCGCGCCCCGATGGACCCGTGCAGCGAGCGATCCGGGCGATCAAGTTCGCGTTGCCTGAGTTGCTCGTCATCGCCGACCTCTGCGGTTGCGAATACACGTCGCACGGCCATTGCGGGCTTTTGACGCCCGATGGCGAGATCGACAACGACCGCAGCGTCGCGTTGCTCGCCCGCGGTGCGCTTTCGTACGCGGAATGCGGGGTCGACATCGTCGCGCCGTCGGACATGATGGACGGGCGCGTCGCCGCTATGCGCACCGCGCTCGATCGCGCCGGACACGCCGATGTCGCGATCATGTCGTACGCCGTGAAATATGCGTCGGCGTTCTACGGCCCGTTCCGCGAAGCTGCGGGTTCGACGCCGGCGTTCGGCGACCGCCGCACGCACCAAATGGATCCGCCGAACGCGCGCGAGGCGGTGAAGGAAGCGCTGCTCGACGTCGCCGAGGGCGCGGATATCGTCCTCGTCAAGCCGGCGCTCTCGTATCTCGACGTCGTCGTGCGTGTGCGCCGCGCGGTAAACGTGCCGGTCGCCGTCTACAACGTCAGCGGCGAATACTCGATGATCAAGGCGGCGGCCGCTCGCGGGTGGATCGATGAAGATAGGGCCGTTGACGAGCTCATCGTCTCGTGCAAGCGGGCCGGCGCGGGGATCATCATCACGTACTTCGCGAAATCGATCGCGGCGCGGCTGGCGAAAGCGCAGCGGTGAGCGGCGCGTCCGCTGCGGCGCGCACGACGATCGTCCTGCTCGCCGGCGGCAGCGCTACGCGGCTTCCCGGCAAGCTCTCGTTGCCGATCCACGGCGAACCGATGCTCGTCCGCATCTATAAGCGTCTTTGCGACGGAAGACGTCCATGCGTCATCAGCGCACGCCGGCCGCTTGACGATGCACATGCAAAGGCTATCGATTCCCCGGTCGTATTCGACGACCACGGCGAGGTCGGACCGCTCGGCGCGATCCTCACCGTCGCTGCGAGCTTGACGACGCCGCTACTCTTCGCGGCGGCCGGCGATCTGCCGGAACTCGAAGCTGCGTTCATCGACGATCTTGAGGCCGCATACGATCGTGAGGCCCGCAGCGGCATGGCACCTGAAGCCGTCGTACCGTTGTGGCCGAACGGCGATCTCGAACCGCTCGCGGCGCTCTACGAGACGAAAGCCGTCATTCGCGCAGGGTCTGAAGCGCTGAAATCGGGCCGGCGGCGCGTCAGCGCGATGATCGAGGGCATGCGCGTGCGACACTTCGACGTGCGGCCTCAAGATGAGCGGCGCCTCGCCAACGTGAACACCCGGCCAGACTACGACTTATATAGTCAATGATGTATCCGTCTGTCACCTCAAGCGCGTGACGCGAGGCCATCGATGTCGACGAGCCGCTCCGAATCATTGCACGCCGAGTCCTCGAAGCTGACGCCGGGAGGCGTCAATTCTCCGGTACGCGCATTTCGCGCGGTCAGCGGCACGCCGCGCTACATCGCGCGCGCGGCGGGCTCGAAGATCTACGATGTCGACGGGCGAGAGTACGTCGATTACGTCCTTTCGTGGGGACCGATCATGCTCGGTCATGCGGCGCCGGAGATCGTCGAGGCGGTCGAACGCGCTGCGCGCGACGGCACATCGTTCGGCGCGCCATCGCCCTACGAAGTCGAGCTCGCGAAGCTCGTCGTCGAAGCGATACCGTCGGTCGAGATGGTGCGCTTCGTCAGTTCGGGCACCGAAGCGTGCATGACCGCCATCCGCCTCGCACGCGCGTGGACGAAGCGTGAGAAGATCGTCAAGTGCGCAGGCTGTTATCACGGGCACAGCGACCCGCTGCTCGTCTCGGCCGGTTCCGGCGCGTTGACGCTCGGCATACCCGATTCGCCCGGCGTCACCGCCGCGACGGCGGCCGACACGATCGTCGTGCCGTTCAACGACGACGATACGGCAGGCGCGGCGTTCGCCAAACATGGCGAAGAGATCGCGGCCGTCATCGTCGAGCCTGTCGCGGGCAACATGGGCTTCATCCCTCCCGCACCGGGTTATCTCGAACGCCTGCGGACGTTGACGTCGCAAGCCGGCGCGTTGTTCATCATGGATGAAGTGATGACGGGTTTCCGCCTTCACTACGGCTCGGCACAGCAGCTGTACGGCATCGAAGCCGATCTCACGACGCTCGGCAAAGTGATCGGCGCAGGTCTGCCGGTTGCGGCGATCGGCGGCAAGCGCGAGATCATGGAGCGGCTCGCGCCGAGCGGCGATGTCTATCAAGCGGGAACGCTGTCCGGCAACCCGCTTGCGATGGCCGCGGGCGCCGCGCAGCTTCGCGCGTTGCGCGACGGCGATGCGTACGAACGGATCGAACGCGCCGGCAGCGCGCTTATCGCTGGCCTGCGCGAGACTTTCGCAGAGGCTCGCGTCGCCGCGCAAATCGGCCGCATCGGGTCGATGTGGGGACTGTTCTTCAACGCAAGCCCCGTGACCGATCTGACGACCGCGAAGAAGTCCGACACGAAAGCGTTCGCGCGATTTTTCCACGCGATGCTCGACCGGGGCGTCTACCTCGCGCCCTCGCAGTTCGAAGCTGCATTCTTGTCGGCGGCGCATTCCGACGACGACGTCGCGCGGACAGTGAGTGCCGCGCGCGATTCGCTCGCGGCGATGGCGTCGGCTCGCTGACCGTGGGCGAGAGGCGAAAGACCGAGCGGAGGCCGCAGCCCAAGCGCAAGCGCGCATCGAGCGTCGTCGTCATCAGTCTGCCGCGGCTCTTCCTCTATCACCGCGCGCTCGAAGATGCGCTTCGCGCCGGCAAGCAGATGGTCACGTCGACCGAGCTGTCACGCCGCGTCGGACGCGGCATCTCGTCGACGCAGGTTCGCAAGGATCTATCGCATGTCGGCAAGATCGGCAGGCGCGGGCAAGGCTACGACGTCGTCGTGCTCGTGCGCCGGCTCGCGAGCGTGCTCGGTCTCGACCGCGATTGGCGGCTCGCGATCGTCGGGTTCGGCTATCTCGGTCACGCGCTCGCAGCATATCTCGAGTATCGCGAAGAGAAGTTCCACATCGCCGGCATCTTCGATAATGACGATGCGATCGTCGGAACGCAATGGCACGGCGTGCGCATCAGCCACGTCGACGATCTCGAGCGCGTGCTGCCGGTGCTCGGCTGCAGCATCGGCATAATCACGGTACCAGCGCCAGCCGCGCAAGCGATCGCCGACCGTCTCGTCGCATGCGGCGTCACCGCCCTTTTGAATTTCGCACCGGCTGCGCTCAAGTTGCCGCACGGTGTCGCGCTGCGCGCCATCGATCTCGCGTCGGAATTGTCGATTCTCACGAGCCAGCTCGGCTAGCATAGGCTAGGGAAAGGAAATAGCCGACCAGAAGGCGGCCAAGCGAACATGCCTATCGTCGTTCTCGGCCTCAGCCACAAGACCGCACCGCCAGAAGTACGCGATCGCCATGCGTTTCCCGCCGAGCGCGTGACGGAAGCGCTCGGCGCGCTCCGCGACTATCCGGGCATCCGCGAAGCGGCGATCGTCGCCACATGCAACCGTCTCGAGATCTACGCGGAAGTCGCAGACTTCGAGGCGGGCGTCGGCGAGATCAAAGATTTTCTCACGACCTATCGCGCGATGCGCGTCGAAGATTTCGACAAATACCTCTACACGCTGCTCGGCGCCGACGCGGTGGAACAACTGCTCCGCGTCGCGAGCGGCCTCGACTCGATGCTCGTCGGCGAAGCCGAGATCATGTCGCAGGTGAAAGGCGCTCTCGCATCGGCGCAAGCCGCGGGCACGATGGGCAGCCACCTGAACCGTCTTTTCCGGACGGCGTTGCGCGCCGGTAAGCGCGCACGCACCGAGACGAGCATCGGCCGCGATGTGGTCTCGCTCGGCGCGGCTGCGGTCGAGCTCGCCTCGCGAAGGGTCGACCTGCAAGGCGCGTCGACAGTCGTCGTCGGCGCGGGGAAGATGGGCACGACCGTTGCCCGCCATCTCGCCGCGCGCGGCACGAAGAGCATCGCGATCGTCAACCGGACGCTTTCGAGAGCGCAGTCGATCGCCGATGAGATCGGCGCGAGCGCTCTCCCATTCCAGAAAATGAACGACGCGCTCGCAACAGCCGACCTCGCGATCACGGCGGTCGGCAGCGGCGCGCATCTCGTCACCGCGGCGGACGTCGAGGCGATCATGGCCGGCCGGCCCGATCGGCCGTTGCTCATCGTCGATATCGGCGCGCCGCACGACGTCGATCCTCAAGCGCGTTCGATCTCGGGCGTCGGAGTGCTCGAGCTTGCGGACCTGCGAACCATCGTCGACGACAACATCGGCGGCCGAAAAGCCGCGGTTCCGGCGGTCGAGGCGATCGTGGGCGCGCTGACGCTCGAGTTCGTGCGCTGGTATCAATCGAGAGCGGCCGTGCCGCTCATCGCGCGGCTGCGCACGCGCGCCGAACGCATCCGCACGAACGAGATCGAAAAGCTCTTCGCCAGTCGCCCGGAGCTCGATGAAGTGCAGCGGACGGCCATCGTGCAAGCGAGCATCGGCATCATCAACAAGCTGCTTCACGAGCCGCTGACGAAGCTGCGTGAGACCGCAGCGTCTGCCACGCAAGCCGGCGATTCCGCCGATGCGCTCAACAAACTCGTCGACCTCGCCTCGATGGAAGAACAGATCGAGCGCCAGTTCTCCACGACGTTTTCGCCGCCGGCGCGATAAGCCGGTGCCGCTGCCGCTCGCGGGCGTCCGGGTCATGGTGACGCGCGCCGCCGATCATGCGCGCGAGCTCATCGATCTGCTCGAAGGCCGCGGAGCGACGGTCGAAGTCGTGCCGCTCATCCACATGGGTCCGCCGCCGCACGAACGTGCGCTCCAAGAAGCGATCGACGCAGCCGATGATTTCTCGTGGATCGTCTTCACGAGCGTCAGCGGCGTCGAGTCTTTTGCGCGCCGGCGCAAGCGCGCGCTCGGCGTCAATCCGCACGTCGCGGCAATAGGACCGGCGACGTCGGAGGCGGTCGCGAACCTTCTCGGTCGACCGGCGCACGTCGTTCCGCCGCGCTACATCGCCGAGGCGATCGCACAAGCGCTCATCGAAGCGGCGTCGCCCGGATCGAGCGTGCTTCTCGTCCAAGCGCAAGATGCGCGTCCGGTGCTCGCCCATCGCCTCAGGCTCGCGCGCTTCGAGGTCACGGCGGTGGCAGCGTACTCGACCGTCTTGCAGGCGCCTGCGAACATCGATGCTCGCGTCGCGACCGTCGACGTCGTCACGCTCGCATCGGCAAGCGCGGTCCGCTCGCTCATCGACGGACTTGGCCTCGAACTCGCGCCGTCGAAGCTGCGAGGCCGGCTCATCGCATGCATCGGACCGATCACCGAAGCTGAAGCGCGTCGCGCCGGGCTGCACGTGGAATTGACACCGGAGCGCTCGACCGTCGATGGTCTCGTCGAAGCGCTCTGCCGCTACTACGAGAGCGCAGCCCCATAATGTAGTAGGCCGAGCGAAGCTCGGCTCGTGATCCGGGTGAGCGCCGTCACACTAGGGCGCGGTATCATGCCGCGCTAGCGCGGCCTTTCCATCGCATCTCCGATTAACCGAGTATGACGTTTCGCGTCGCGATAGCGGCGCGTTTTCCGGAGCATGCAGCAATCATGGCAATCGATTTGAAGGCGACCAACGGCGCGACGAGTCCGCCCGCGGCGCTCATGCAGGCAATCGCGGACCGTAAGGAACGGCCCAAGCCGTGGGTCGACGCCGATGCATTTCCTTGGCGTGACGAAGAGTTCTCGGCGCGCTACGTGCGCCGCGCTAATTACCAGTCGCTCTATGGAATGCAAGAGACCGGCGACGACGTCGACGCAGTGTGCGCGCTGCTCGAATGCGCTCCGAAGGCGAGCGTGCTCGACCTGTGTTCGGGCAATGGACGCCATGCGATCGCGATGGCGCTGCGCGGCCGTCGCGCGACCGGCATCGACGTCGGAACAGGTCCCGTGCAGCTCGCACGCGAGACGGCGAAGAATCTTGGATTGTCGATCGATTTCCGTCTGCTCGACCTGAAGCGCATCTCATTCGAAGACGCGTACGACGGTGCATATCTCACGTGCGGCGGGTTCAGCGATTTCAGTCCGGCCGACGCTGCGGAGATCCTCTCTATCGTCGGACGCGCGATCGTTCCGGGCGGCCGATTCGTGTTCGAATACGCAGACGCAGGGTCAGCTTCACGCGCCGACGAGCGTTCGTGGCAATTCGTCTCAGCCGAGCAGTCGATGTTCTACGACGGGCCGCACCTGCAGCTCGACGAGCGCGTCTACGACGCCGACTCGGATGCGGACGTGTTCAGGCATTTCGTCGTGCCCTCAGACGGCCACGTGCGCGAGTTCTCGCGCTGCCGTCAATACTACAAGGAAGACGCTGTCAGGGCGATGGTCGCGGCGGCGCATCTCGAGCCGATCGGCTCGAGCGAAGGCAGCGCACCCGGCTTCAAGCGCTTCACGGCCAAACGGCCCTAAGCGAGCGGGATGTGGTATGCCGAGCGAAGCTCGGCAGCCGACCTGCGGTCGGCATACCACATTCAGCTGATCAGCGCGAGATGACGAGCGGGTTCGGCATCGACGCCGAGTCGTATTTGAGCTGCCCGCCCGTCGCTTTGTAGAAGTAGACATCCGGCGCGAACACGTCCCCATTGCGCTGGAACGAGATCTGCCCGATCACCGTATTGAAGGTTCCGACGGATAGCTGTCGATCGAGCTGCAGATGGTCTGCCGTGTGGATCTGTTTCGCCGCCGCGATGGCGATCTGTGCGGCGACGTATCCGAAGAGCGAGTACGCCGACGGTTGTCCATACTGCGCCTGATAGTGGCGCACGAAGGGCTGCGCGGTCGGCATGAGATCGAGCGGCGGCACGCATGACGTCACGAGCATGCCCTCCGCAGCGGTCCCCGCGGCCTTGATCGACGAAGCATCGTAAAAGCCATCGTTCGCCATCGCGGGTGCCGTGATGCCGGCAGCACGGATATCCGTGAGGACTTTTTGGAGCTTCGAGCCCGGACCGCTGAAATAGATGAGATCCGGCGCGTCGGCTTTCACTTGCGCGACGATGTCCTTATCCGACTTCATGTCGACGTCGACGCCGACGCCGTCGGTCTTCGTCGTCTTGCCCGAAGCCGCATAGTTCTGGAAACCGAGCGCGCTGTCGACGCCGAACTGATCCTTGACGTAGACGACCGAGACCATCTTCGACTTGAGAGTCTTCTCCGCGTACTTCGCGGCCTCGGTGCCTTCATCGACATCGGTCGGGCAAAGCCGGAAGACGTTGTCGTATCCGTGCTGCGTCAGCGCGTAGTACGGCTGCGTCGGCACGATGAGCGGCACTTCTTGCTGGTGGTAGGTTTGGAGCGCGAAAGAGGTCTCCTCGGCGCCGACATGGCCGATGACGAAGCCGACGGTCGGATCGACGAGCGCGAACTGCGCCTCTTGCAGCGCGATGCCTGGATCTGCTTGATCGTCGAACGTCTGCACCTTCCATCCGAAGTCGGTGAGCGAACGGGCCTCGTTCGTCTCGTCGACCGCGAGGTTGACGCCGTTGCTCAAGTCGATGCCGAGCTGCCGTTGGTCGCCCGACAACGGCGCGACGAGCGAGATCGTGATGACTTTCGTGTACGGCTCGAAATCGGCAAGCGACGCGGCGGGCGCGGCGCCACACATCACGACGAGCGCGGCGGCGATGAGGCCGCGGCGCATGCGTTGGCGACGTCGAATCACAGGATGGCTCCTATCTACCATATCTATCACAGCGCACCTCGCACTGCGATTGACGCCGCAGTACTGATGAGAAAGACGACCGAGAAGGCCATGTTCGCGTTGAACACGGCGGCGTTGAGCGAGAATACATCGCGCCGAGCGCGGATGAGTGAGAGCTCGTAGACGAGCAAGACGAGTGCGGCCGCGACGCCCACATAGTAGAGCACGCCGACATGGGTCAGGATGCCGAGCGCGGCAAGCGCGATGACGAGCAGCGCGTGAAGCAGTTGCGGAACGAACCGGCCTGCAGCCGAGCCGAAACGCGCGGGGATCGACCGGATGCCTTGCGCGACATCGATGTCGTGATCCATGAGCGCGTACAGGATGTCGAAGCCGGCGACCCAGACGGTGACGGCGCCGAAGAGCAGCCATGCGCCTGGTTCGAAACGGCCAGTGACGGCGATCCAAGCGCCGAGCGGCGCGAGCGCATCGACAGCGCCGAGGACGAAGTGGACCGCCCACGTCCAGCGCTTGACGAGCGGATAGATGATGACGCCGGCCGCGCCGATCGGGAGCAGCGCGAGGCAGAGCGGATTGAG
>Ga0126371_10001745_pt1 | contig 18461 bp, 17 predicted proteins | sample PanSoiMetaPlot_4_FD_110145 | JGI IMG/M metagenome (GOLD analysis project Ga0126371, IMG submission 110145) | Tropical forest soil microbial communities from Panama - MetaG Plot_4 | ecosystem: Environmental > Terrestrial > Soil > Tropical forest > Bulk soil | place: Panama | collected 2016-02-17 | reverse complement strand
TGACGACGCCAATCAGGCTGCACCCGATTGTGAGCGCGATTACGCCGTAGTGCTCTCCGTACGTTCCTCGAAGCGCGTGCCAAAGAAAAATGCGCGTGATGCCGATAAGGCCAAGAATGGCGCCAAGAGCGAAGCCGGCCAAAATTTCGCGCCGAATCACGCGAAACCAATCGCGCAAACGGATTTCGCCAAGAGCCATTGCACGAATGACAAGCGTGGTGGCCTGCGAACCGGAATTTCCGCCACTGCTGATGATGAGCGGAATAAACAGAGCAAGGACGACGGCGCGCGAGATTTCGTCTGAAAAATAACCCATAGCGGTTGCGGTAAGCATTTCGCCAAGAAAGAGAATGGCGAGCCAGCCGGCGCGTTTCTTGATCATTTGCCCGAAGGTGACTTCCATGTATGGCCCTTCGAGGGCTTCCATACCGCCGATTTTGAGGATGTCTTCGCTCGCGGCTTGCTGCACGACGCCGGCTAAATCGGCGCTGCTGACAATGCCCAGCATGCGTTTTTCGCTATCGAGAACGGGAATGGCCAGTAGGCGGTGTTTGGCAAGCAACTCGGCGACTACTTCCTTGTCTTCATCTTCCGGGACGAAGACAAAGTCTTTTCTCATAACGTCGCGGACTTTCCTGGAGCGATCCGCAGAAACGAGTTCACGAAAAGAAATCACGCCAAGCAAGTGCTGATTGCCATCGAGGATATAGGCGTAATAAATCATCTCCACGTTTTCCGCTTGGCGGCGAATCGTGGCGATGGCTTCTTCGATCGTCAATTCGCCGGAAATGCGGACAAAGCCGGAATGCATCAAGCCGGCGGCTTCCTCTTCGGGATAAAGCGAAGGCCTGCCACCTTCGCGGCTACGTTCGGCGACAACGGTGACTTCGAGATCGCCCGCAAGATTGAGAACTTGATCGGTGAAGTCTGGACCTTGGAACCAGCGGCGCGGCGGCTCGTGAGCGGGAGCAATGAAGATCTGGGTTACGCCGTGAGTGTGAGCAAAGTCCACCAAACTTTTGGCCGGGTTTTTGCCTTTCAAGACAACCTTTTCCACGCGCAAATCTTCCGCGAAACGGAAGTGGCGTTCGAGGGCTTGACGGTCGTGAGCCGATACAGAGGAAAGATCGCCGGTTGAAGAAACGAAAACGGCCACGCAATCGGCGTGAAGATAGTCCGCAAGACGGCGCGCGCGACGCAAGAGCATCGCCGTGGAAGGATTGGCAGTGATGTGCACAAGGATCTTTTCCGCGCGAGACGAGTCTCTTTCCTTTTTGGCCGCGGCCCTTGCTTCTAAAGCCTGTGCCGTCTGGCGAATTGCCAACTCTCGAAGAGCCACGAGAGTGGGCTCTTGAAAAAGCCGTTCTGTGCCCGCCTTTGCGCGGTCGGCAGAATAGATGACGCCGCGTTCAAGGCGGTTGAGCAGAGCGCGCGGTGTGACATCGACCATCACAACTTCGCTGGCTTCCTGGAAGACCCAATCCGGCACGGTTTCACGAACGCGTAAGCCGGTGATTTGGAGGATCTGGTCGCTGAGGCTCGCGAGATCCTGGACGTTCATTGTGGTAAGCACGTCCACTCCACCTTCGAGCAACGCTTGCACGTCCTGCCATCGGCGCTGGCGTTCAGAAGCCGGCGCGTTGGTGTGGGCCAAATCGTCGACGATACAAACTTTTGGGGCGCGCCGCAAAATACCGACTACATCAAGTTCTTCCGTGTAACTGCCCCTACAAGCAATACGCTGGAGCGGAATGATTTCAAATTCCTTGGCGCGGTCGTTTACGTCGGTCCGCCCTTGGTTTTCAAGAAAGCCGATGACAACGTCTGAACCGCGCGACTGCAATTCATGAGCGTCTTCGAGCAAGCGATAGGTTTTTCCAACCCCCGCGGCATATCCGAGGTAAATTTTCAAACGGCCACGTCGTGAATTCTGGCTCATATGGTCTCTCGCGTTTCCATGTAATTCGGAAAGGGTCAATGAGGAAATACCCGTACATCTATTCCTCGCGCGGCGCGAACCAATCTGGTGACCGGATTACCCGAAAAGCGAGTGCTGAGATCGCGCTTGGCACTGTGTCCGACGAAAATCTGACTAATTCCATGAGACCTGGCGTATTGGACGATGGTTTCGACGGGATCGGCGCCATCGAGGACTTCTACATGCAACCCTTCCGAGCGCGCCTTCGACAAGCCAAATTCCAAAGACTCACGGTCTTGCGAGGAAAGATCGGGTTGGCGAACGTAAATGGCAAGAACATCGCAATGAAAACGTGCGGCGCTGCGGCGGGCGCTCGAGATCATGCGGTCGAAGTTGGCGCGCGGAGTGAAGCAGATAAGGAAACGCTCATGCGTGCCCCAAGGTTGTTCGATTCCATGGGAACGCAAATAACGTTGCAATCCCGCGTCGATCACATCCGCAGAAAATACAAGCGCCATTTCGCGGAGCTCGGCGCGGCGTTCACCTGCTTTTTCCGTAGGGGCATCGACGATGACGATTTCGTCGGCAGCATTCAGAAAATCGCGAGGAACGGTCTGCGTTACGCGCTTGCCGGTCAGCTTCTCAACGGCTTCGCGCTGATCTTCGATGTACTGCAAGTTGATGGAGCCAACTACTGTGATACCGGCTCGAAGCAGTTCTTCGACATCCTGCCAGCGGTGGGCGTTGCGGCTGCCCGGAGGGTTGTCATAAGCAAGGCCGTCAACGAGACAGATTTGGGGATGTCGAAGCAAGATAGCTTCCACGTCCATAACCGGAATGTTCTTGATAAGAAGCATGGGCACGGTTTCGAGAGTTGCGAGGAGCGGTTCGATTTCCACGGGAATCTTGCCCTGCAGCGCACCAATGACGACATCCTGCCCGCGTTCTTTGCGACGCCTGCCTTCATCGAACATGCGAAAGGATTTGCCGACGCCCGATGCGTAACCGAGAAAGACCTTGAGGCGGCCTGGAACGGGGGCAGGATTGGTTTCCAAGTGGGTCATAGCGCGAAAGATTGTAACGCTATGACGCAACTGCCTGTTAAAAGAAACGTTACGAAGTCAGTTCGGGCGGCTGTTTGACGTTTTGGCCGCGAGAAAAAGCTCAATTGAGCTGGCCGTCACTTTACAAGCATCAAAGAGAATCCATCGTAGCCTTTGCTTCCAACGGTCTGCACAGCAGTGGCGGAAACGCGTTTGTCTTTGGCGACGATTTCCTGGAGTCGCTGCACACCGCGTACGGCTTCGTCTTTGGTGGACGGGTCGGCTACGGCTCCGTCACGAACGACGTTGTCCGCGAAGATCGCGGTACCTTTGCGCGAAAGTTTCAGCGAATATTCGTAATAGGTTGGGTAGCCGTCTTTGTTGGCGTCGAGAAAAATCAGATCGAAAGGGCCTGCGCCTTCGGCGATGAGTTGCGGCATGGTTTTAGTGGCGTCTCCGACACGCACTTCTATGAGATTTGCGAGCCCGGCGCGTGCAAAGTTCCTTTGCGCCACGTCGGCATGTTTTTGTTCGTATTCGAGCGTGGTTAGTTTTCCGCCGGGAGCGAGGCTGCGCGCCAACCAAATTGTGCTGTAGCCGCCGAGCGTGCCGACCTCTAGAATCTTTTTTGGGCCAATCATCTGAGCAATCATCATCAGCAGTTTGCCCTGATTCGCGGTAACGGCGATTGGCGGCAGGCCAGCTTTCTCGCTTTCCGCGACGGCGGCCTTCAGCGCATCGTCTTCACCGACCATGGCAGCGAAGTATTCGTCCACTTTGGTCCAGAGTTCTTGGGTCAACGCGTTCAGCCTCCCCGGTGAATATTCCAAACAAATTGCAGGCATTCAAGGTGCCGTGGCAACTACTTTTCGAGCCGTCGAATGAAGATGTCTTTGCCATCCGCGTGCAAAATCATCCGCACCGCGTGTGTCTCGCTGTCGAATTGAAAAGTGATTGTATCGTCAGATTGCTTTGAAAAAAAATCGCTCTGGCTTTCAGCAAGAATGTCCTGCTTTGGTTCATCGTTCTCTTGGATGGAAAGATGGTCTCCCTCTCGGCGGATCTCCAATACGAGCCCCGGTTGACCATACTTGCCGACATACAGGTCCAAGAGAGAGGGAGGCAACTTTATCTCCTTGTGTACCTTGAGCGGGGGACGCGGCGGCAACTTCTGATATGGAGTAAATCCTTCCCACTCAATCGGAGTGAACGTGTTCGCTTGGAGAGACTCCAGGAGGTCTTTGTAAATGCCTTCTCCGTTGCTGCTATTGGTCAGAATTACAAGAGCGTCCTTCTTCGCAGGGAAAGCAACCGCATAATCCCTCCAGCCTTCGTCATGCCCTTCCTTGAAGAAGGCCTCGCCGTAAGGAGTCCAATAGAGTCCCCATCCGAGGCCGTAACTCAGACGAATCGCTTTGTTCGCCTCCGTCGTTTGCGGAAGAAATGTCGGGAACTGATACTTCGAGGAAATCTGTACTTGAGGCTTGAACATCTCCTCCCAAGATTTCTTTGTAAGGCCCTTTCCGGACATCACGCCTTGAATAAATAGAGAGAAATCGCGAAGGGTGGTTTTCATCGATCCGGCGGCATCGGCGCGCGTGCGTTTCTGTGGGCCCAAATCGCGTCCGTATTCGTCGTAGCCGTTCGCAGAGTCACTTTCGAATTTCTCCTGCCACACCAGGCTTGTACGAGTCATTCCAAAACGGCGGAAGACAAATTCTTGCATTGATTCTTCGAGAGGCTTTTTTGTGATCGTTTCCACAACAAGCTGAAGCAGGTCAATTCCTTCACCTGAATACGCGTATCTTGTTCCGGGATCGAAATGAATCTTCAGCTTTCGGTCATCTTCAAACCACCGCCAGTTGGGAAAACCGGCAGTGTGGCTGAGGAGCATGCGCGCCGTGATTCGTTTGTAGCGGTCATCGTTGGCAAGGTCTGCGTAGTTTGGATAGTCCGGAAGCGGCTTTGAAAGGTATCGTTGAACCGGCGTATCGAGATCCAGGGATCCGGCGTCGACTAAGGTCATCACGAGATAAGAGAACGCAGATTTCGTAAGCGAGGCGCCAGATATGACCGAGTCTGCGGTTAGTGGCAGATTTTTTTCTTTGTTGCGGAGGCCGTAACTCTTCAAGGAGACGATTTCGCCGTCGTGAATGACGCCGATTGCGGCGCCGGTCACGTCCGCGTCTTTCAAGAGCCGGTTGACAGTGGCATCGGCTTCGGCGGAAGAAATAACCGTTCCGTCGAGTCTGACAATCTTTTGTTGGGCCATGACCGCGATTGGACCAAGAGTCACCACAATCGCCGCTAAACACAAATTGGCCAATAATTTGAATTTGAACATGCTTTTTCCCGAGGAAATGGTCAGTTTGGATCGCACTTCGTTCCCGTGCCAGCGTAATGTACGCCTGTTTCAGCCGCGATGTTCAATGCTCATCGTGGCCCGGCGGAGTTTTACGTAAAAGGCCGAGCGGCCCACCGTCGTACCTTCTTTATTTCCAACAAGTTACTGGAATCCTTCCCGGCGGCTTGGCCTATCTGAAAGATTGTTTGCGCTTTCACCAAAGTTGGCGAAATCGGCTTGTTTCGCAAAGCCGGACTTCATTTAGGAAACATTTTCGAAGGCTGGCTCGTATCTCTACACAACTGCCCGGACCTCAAGCCGATTTCGGCCATTGCGGGCATCAGTTCAGGAGGATTGCCAATGATTGACCGTGTCCGGAAATACGTTAAGGCCTTTTCGATCACAACGGCCGCCGTGCTGTTTATGACTCCTTTCTCAGCCATTGCCCAAACGAACTCGGCCTCCGCTTCCTCGGGCAATGACCGGTGGTTGCATGTGCGCGTTGTGAGTTCGGACAACAAGGGCGAAACGGTACGCGTGAATGTGCCGCTCGAACTGGCGGAAAAGGTACTACCCGCAATTAATAAAGATCGCTTGCACAACGGAAAAATCACGATCGATCGCAGCGAGGTGCAAGGCGTGGATTGCCGCGCCCTGCTTGAGGCAATCAAGACGACGAAGGACGGCGAGTTTGTAACGGTGCAATCGCACGATTCCGATGTGCAGGTGGCGAAGCAGAACGGCTACATGCTCGTCCACGTGACGGAAAAGCGCTGGAACGAAGAGAAGAATTCCAAAGAAGCGAAGATGACCGAGAAGTCGAGAGTCGAGGTGAAAGTGCCAATGAAGGTCGTGGAGGCGCTATTCTCCGGCGGCAAGGATGAACTGGACGTTGTAGCGGCGCTTCACGCCCTTTCGGCACACAGCGGCGATACGGAACTGGTCAGCGTGAAGGATGGAAACGACACAGTTCGCGTGTGGCTCGATTCAAAGAATTCATCGGACTAAGAGATTCGAAAAGAGGGATTAGACAATGATGATACTCGCGAAAATAGCTCTTGGCGCCGTGGGAACGATGGCGGTGGCGACGGTTTATACATTCCGTGAAGGAACGATTCGGGTGGACGTGGATGAGCACCGCGAGGGCGGGTCGCACGTTCACTTCTGGGTGCCGGCTGCGGCAGTTCCGGCGGCGCTGCACTTCGTTCCAGACGACAAACTACAGGAAGCGGTGGACCGTTCGCGGGATGCCTTGCCGATCGTGCAAATTGTGGCGGAAGAACTGGAAAAATATCCGAATGTGGAGTTTGTGACGGTGGACGGGGAGGACGAGCACGTGAAGGTCTCCGTCAAAGATGCAAAAATATACGTGGACGTGCAAGATCACAACGATGAAGTGCATGTTGCCGTACCGGTTGCAACGATCAAAGACATAGTGGAAAGCGTGGCGAACCGAAGACAGGCGCAGTAAGACTTATTAATTGAAAAGAGAGAACGGGTGACGGTGAGTCACCCGTTTTTGCATTTGGGCTGAGTCATTTAAGAGTTTTCTTAAAACAGAGGCACGCACGCTACAAGATAAAATAGGGCTGGCGGCATAAAGCTTGCCTGCGGCAAACAGGCCGCTCCCCCTGCTTGGCTACCGGTTCAATCTTCCTTCGAAGGCTGGAAGTAAACTTCTTCGAACATACTTCCCTTTTGCCAGCCGGCGCGCTGCAAGATACCACGGCAATTTTCAACCATATTGGGATGGCCGCAGAGATAGCCAGTGGTTTCGGAAGGTTTCAGGCCCCATTGAGTTGTGTAGTGGCGCACGAGATCGTCCACGCGGCCGGTTTGACCTGACCAATTAGCGTCCTCCCAAGGACGGCTGATGGTCGTGACGAATTTGAACCAAGGCACCTCTGCCGCAATTTTTTCCATCTCTTCGCGATAACCGAATTCCCAACTACGGCTGCCGCCTTGAATGCAAAAAAGCTTGTGGCCGCCGGGCATCTCGGCACTGCCGGACTTCCAGTCCTTGTAAAGCGTGCGGACGTAGCTGACGAAAGGGGCGAGGCCGGTGACAGTAGCGAGCAAAAGGTGATTGGTTCGGCCGCTCTTCAGGTCGAGTGTGAATCTACCTTTGGAAATCTTGCGGCAAAGCATGGTGTCGCCGACGTGAAGTTTGTAGAGGTGAGGCGTAAGTTCGCCTTGCGGGACGAGCTCGATAAAGAACTCAAGACCATCTTCATAGGGCGAAGAGACGATGGAGTAGGCGCGTTCGATGCGTTTGCCGTCGTGATCCACGCCAAGCGTGGCGTACTGGCCTGCCTTGAAGCTGAATGGGCCACCTGGATCCACTCGGATAAGCCATAAATCTTCGGAAAGATCCTTTCGTTCGACGATCTTGGCGACATAATGCTTATCGCCCGGCGGAATCGGTTGCGGGTCGGTCATTGCCCATCCTTAAATATAAAGTAACTCGATGAATTTACACGAAAAAGAGAAAGGGCGAAACTGGAGTGCAGTTTCGCCCGGATTTGAGCGGATTTTCCGACGGCTCGATCCATCATTACTGATTCTTTTTTTGCATTCTCTGCTGCATAAACGCCTGCGGATCGAATTTTTGAGGCGTTCCGGTGATGTGCTCGACAGCCTTTGAGGTTGTGCTGACAAGAATCATCGTTGAAGAGTCTTTCTTAGCGTGCTTGACCATGCTCATGGGAGCGACTTTCGAGGTCGCCCAAATGTCTTCTGTGCCGTCGTCCTTGGCCCAGTGATCGCAAAGAAAGGTCCCGGCCGGAACGGTGACAGATTCCGTGCCAACCTTATGCCATTTGTCCATATTTTCAGCCATACGCTCTTTTGTCTTGGCGGTTTGGTTTATCGGCATTTCCATGGGAGTGGTGGAACCGGGCATGACAAAGATCATTTTGTGCATTTCGAAATCGTCTTTTGATACGAGAATTTTGGCGTAGGTCATGGCATCGCCGCTCCGCTTATCGTTGTGGCCGACCTCGAACCAGTAAGATTCTTTGCCGTCGACGTCTTCTCTGGATATGACGGACATTTCCAAAGTGGTTTTTGAGCCGTCCTTGTTGGTTTCTTCGTAGGTGGAGCCTGCACCAACGACGGGATGAAAGATGTCTGCAATGCTGGGTTTCTTGAAAAAGCTCATGCCGCCGCCGAGTTGTGCGTTCGACGGGGAGGAAAAGCAGATAGAGGCAACCAAGATCAGCAACCCTGCGAAAGTGCGCTTCATTCCTTGCTCCTTTGGAGTGACGTGCGATTGCGCTCGCCGGGGAGATGCTTTGAAGGCGCAATCTGACGGAAAGAGTATTCACCGCTCTTGACGTTGAGGCAATCGTTCCAACACGGTTATGTTTCAATATACGAACTACGGAGGAGTTTAGACCGGCTATTCGTAAGCAAGGGCGACAACTGGGTCGTAACTGGCGGCTCGCAGGGTGGGATAAATGGCTCCAGCGGTGGCGCCGACGATGGCAAGGAGGATTGAGCCAAAGATCCAGTCCGTGGTGATCTGAATTTGAAGCGTGGGTACGGCTTCGCGGAGAATGCCTTTGGTGAGGAAGGTGAGCAAGATGCCAAACGCGCTGCCGAGGAGGGTCAGCGCAAGCGTTTCACCAAGAAGAAGGCGTGCAATTCCGGCGCGGGAGAACCCGAGAGCTTTGAGGATGCCGATTTCGCGAGTGCGCTCAAGGACAAGAGTGTGCATGTTGAGGAATACGACGAGGAAGCTGATGACGATTCCGATGCCGACCATCGTCTTGATAAACGGTTTTAGCTCCGGCAAGTTAGAAGAGTTCATGAGGGTCATGTATTCGGCCAGTGAGCGGACACGGTTGTTCGGCTCAAGCGCGAGGATTTGCGACCGAGTGCCTTCGGTATCGCCTTTGCTGCGAACATAAAAGACGGAAACACGCTTTTCGGCACCGGAAATGTCCTGGGCCGTTTTGAGAGGAATAAAAAAACGGGCGCCTTTGCCATGGGCGACGATTCCACGGATCGTGAATGGATGTCCCATCAGGATCACGGTGTCGCCAACCTTTAAATGGCGCGAGTGAGCGACGATGTCGTCCGCGATGGCGTCGTCGGGCCCAACGAACGGACCACCGGAGCCGAAGAGGAAACCTTTGCTCAGTGCATTAAACCGTTTGTAGTCAATTCCATAGACGACGACGAAGTTTTTCTGGTCCATCAGGCTTAGGGTAGGAGCAACTTCATCGACGCCGGGCAGCTTGGCGATCTGCTCGGCAAAGGATTCTTGCATAACGGCGCTGGAGAAGGCGAAGAAGATCGAAGCGTTCGGGCCTTGCACAAGAATGTCAGCGCCAACACCTTCGACGCGTTTGCTCCATTCGTTCACAACGCCGGTGGTCAATCCTACGATCATCAAAACCAGGATGACTTGAATCGAAATGGCAAGAATGCTCAGAGCGGCGCGGAGCGGACGCGCAGTGAGATTGCCAAGAATCATTTGGAAGGGGGAAAACTGCGCGTCGTGAGAATCGGTCATAAAAGTTATCTGACAAAGACTTTACCATCTGTATTTTGCACGGGTCAAAACGAAACAAGACTCGCAAGAGATTGGGCGAGAGAAGCGAAGAGAGTTTTCGGAATGCCGAAGTTGCTCAAGCGCAAAGAAGAACAAAGAGAATGCAAGAGAGATGCCGAAGCGAAGAAAAAATATTTCGGAGATGTAAAGTTTTCAACACAGATGTTGATAAGTTTGTGGAAAAGACGTGCCGGACGAAAGCTAACTTGTCATTCTTCAACGAAGTGATACAGATTGCACAAATCTTGTGCAACAGTCTGTTAACAAAACAAAACTTTTCTTTGCGCACGGAAAAACAAAAACATGAAGTGCTTTGTTTCGTGTGAAATGCAAAGAACGGCAAAATTTCAGGAATATTTTCATCGCAAACTGCGAAAATATTTTGAGGAAGAGAGGCGGTCTTCGCGCGTTGGCGGTCTATCAGTACCAGTGCGGCGGTTTTTCGAGTTTGACGCGGATGGTTTGTCGCGGGTCGGTGATTTCCACCCATTTGCCATACGTTTTCCAGCCTTCAGCGATTACCTGAATAAGAGCTTTGCCGAGAGGCGCGTCCGGAACATGCGCGACACCTTCGCGGTTTGTCTTTACATTCAGCTGGACTTTCTTGTCTTTGCGCATTTTGTGTTCTTCGGTGTACTTGAGGTACACGCTGGCGTTTTCAACGGGAGCTTCCGTATCGCCGCCGACCACTTCAATTCGTACGCGATTGGATTGCGCTTTGGAAGCTGCGGAGGCGTCGTTGGATGGATTGTCTTGCGCTCGCGCGGCGACAGCAAAGAATAGGCACAAAAGGATACCAAGACCAGTCGCCAAAAATCGTTTGGGTTTCATAAGCCGGCAAGAATTATAGTCCACGCAAGCACCTGGTTAGGTCAAGTGTCCGTCTGGCAAGATTGGATGCGCATTGCAAATAAAACGCTGCACGAATGAGCTCTGCGAGAGAGATACACGGGCAATGAGATCAAAAGGGTGTGGCTGGCAAGTTCGCATGAGAGGAGCGCGGCGCAATTGACGGCATGAAAGTGCTCCTGTAACGTGTAGTGAATCCGCGCGGAAGAATTTTCGCGTAGTGTGTGGTCGAGGCGGGAGAAAAGACCGCGTTCATTGCATTGATTCCATAAGAGATCAAAAGAAAGAAGGACGGCGCGCCGAGGCGCGTGTGTCCGAATGCCGCGAGGAGAACGACATGGGGTTTGCGACAAACGCGATACACGTTGGGCAGGAGCCTGATCCAGGTACTGGTGCGATCGTCGCGCCGATTTACCAGACGTCGACTTACGTGCAGCAAGAGTTTGGAAAATACCGGCAAGGGTACGACTATGCGAGGACAAATCATCCAAACCGGAAGGCACTAGAGAAAACGCTGACTAAATTGGAGGGTGGGCACAGCGCGTTCGTGTTTACATCCGGGATGGCGGCGATTGACTCTGTGTTTCGTTTATTGCGGCCTGGCGACCATGTGATTTTGTCTGAAGCGGTGTACGGAGGCGTGTACCGGCTTTCGACGCAATTGCTGGTGCATTTTGGACTTGAGTTCAGCTTCGCGGACACGTCGGCTCCAGAAATTGTGATGGCGTCCATGCGGCCAAACACGAAGATGGTGTACGTGGAAACGCCGACAAATCCGACGATGCGCGTGACGGACATTGCGGCAATCGCAAAGCTCGCAAACGACCGGAATGTAACGCTGGTGGTGGACAACACGTTTTTGAGTCCGTATTTGCAACGGCCGATTGAGCTAGGTGCGCACATCGTCGTGCATTCGATGACGAAATATTTGAACGGGCATAGCGATTCTACTGGTGGAGCGGTTGTGCTTACACGCCCGGAGGATTCGGAGAAGATTTATTTCATTCAGAGGTCGGCCGGGGTGGGACTGGCGCCGATGGATTGCTTCCTGGTTTCGCGCGGGATCAAGACGTTGGCGATACGAATGCTGCAACACAACGCGAATGGGATTGCGGTGGCGCGTCATCTGGATGCACATCCGAAGGTGCGAAAGGTCTACTACCCAGGCTTGCCGACGCACCCGCAACACGAAATTGCGCGGAAGCAACAAAAAGGGCCGGGTGCGATGATCTCGTTTGATGTGGGGTCAGGAGAGGCGGCAAAGAGGTTTTTGAATCAAGTGAAACTTTGCTCGCTGGCGGAGAGCCTGGGTGGAGTCGAAACGCTGATTTCCCTTCCCGCGGTGATGACGCATGCTTCTATGCCGAAGGAAGTGCAGGAGCGAATTGGAATTACGGAAGGACTCGTACGACTGTCCGTTGGAATTGAAGACGTCGAGGATATTGTGGCGGACTTGGATCAGGCTTTGTTGTACGTGTAAGGCAAAGATTAAAGTCTGCTTCTACGTAAACCATCAAGAGTTCATGAAACCACGACCAAGTGGGATTCGATGATCAGAGACTGCCCCTCAAAATGCGGGCACAGGCAAGCGCTGCAGCACCACCAGGGCTCCGCTCGCAATTATTTCGAGTTCTCCGTGAGCCAGTTCAGGTAGTCGGCCGAGCCATAAATGGCTGGAATGGCGATGAATTCGGGTACGTCGTAACTGTGCAGGCGCTTGATTTCCGCTTCGAGGGCCGGAAGCCGTTTTTCGATGGTTTTGATCAGCAATAGCTGTTCGCGCGAGGTTTGAACTTTTTTCTTCCAGCGATAAATGGATTGCACCGGGCCAAGAATGATGGTGGCGCAAGCGGCCAAGCGTTTGCGGACGACTTTGCCGGCGATGCGACGAGCTTCCATGAGATTGCCGCAAGTCACCAGCACGATGCGAGTGGAATTCGAGCGAGGCATGGCTTCCTCCAAATGGTGCTGGGATGAGAGGCTGGCTGATTCAGCAGGGACTTTCGCGGCGGCGGGCGCAGGACTAGAATAACGCGTCATGGCAACTCCTACAAATGCGACCGCCGATGGGCGGTCACCCGTAAAGTTCGGCACATCCGGTTGGCGAGGGCTGATCGCCGATGAATTTACGTTTGCGAACGTGCGACTGGCGGTTACCGCCATTGCGGAACACGTTAAATCCAAAGCAAAACAGCCAAAGATTCTTGTTGGGTACGACACGCGGTTTTATTCGGAAGAGTTTTCGCAGCTGGCGGTGGACGTTCTGCAGCATCACGGGATAACTGCCCTGCTTTGTGAAACGTTCACTCCTACGCCCGCAGTGGCGTATGAGATTCAACGGAGCAAACTCGACGGCGCGGTGAACTTTACGGCGAGCCATAACCCCGCGCAATACCACGGATTAAAATTTTCCTCGGCTGACGCCGGTCCGGCTCTGCCTGAAGTGACGAAAGACATTGAGGCGCGATCGGCGAGGCTGTTTGCGGCGGGCGGAGTCCCGGCGCTCGGTCAACACGAGAAAACGAAGGCGCAGATGGTGAATTTGCGCGGAGACTATTTGAAGCGAATCGAAGAACTCGTGAGTTTTGATGTGTTGCGGAAGGGCGGCACGAAGTTCGTGGTGGATGCGCTGCACGGATGTGGCGCCGGATATTTGGACAAGATCCTAATAGACAACGGTGTAAAGGTGGAAGCGCTGCGCACGAATCGTGATGTGCTTTTCGACGGAACGGGGCCGGATGTAAGCGAAGAAAACCTGGCGCCACTGCGGAAAGCGGTGCAGGAATCGAAGGCGGGTGCGGGACTTGCAACGGATGGAGACGCGGACCGGTTCGGAATTGTGGATCGCGACGGAAGCTGGGTGGCGCCGAACCACGTTTTGGCACTGGTATATGACTATTTGGTGGAGACACGGGGATGGAATTTGCCAGCCGCGCGCAGCGTGGCGACCTCTGAATTGGTGGATGCAGCAGCAAGGGCGCATGGACAAACGACATATCAGACTCCGGTGGGTTTCAAGTACATCGGACAACTGATTCGCGAAGATAAGATTGCGCTCGGCGGAGAAGAGAGCTCGGGACTGACGATTCGCGGGCATGTTCCTGAGAAGGATGGAATATTAGCGTGCTTGCTGGTGGCGGAGATGATGGCGGCGCGGGGAACGTCGATTAGTGATCAAGTGAAGGCACTGTTCAAAAAAGTGGGACGCGAATACTGGCCGGTGCGAGAGAATTTGCACTTGACGGACGAGCAGAAAAAGAGCGCGATCGAGAAATCGAAGACGGATGGTTCGACACTGCTTGGAAGGAAAGTGAAGTCTGTGGACCGGACGGACGGTGCGAAGTTCGCGTTTGAAGATGGGACGTGGATGCTGTTGCGGTTGAGCGGGACCGAGCCCCTGCTGCGGTTGTACGTGGAAGCGGAGACTGAGGACGCGACGAAAAGGCTTGTTAAAGAAGCAAGCGAATGGATTTTGAAGGGATAAGTGAGTGAGCGATCAGACGATATTCGAACGGATTTGGCAAAGTTACGGACGCATTGGACTGACCGTGTGCATTGCGGCGCTGGTGGTACACGACGTATTTGGAACGCACGGATACTTGGCTTTGCGGCGGACGAAAGAAGAAATTGCCAAGGTTCAAAAGGACTTAGAGCGGCTAAACAAAGAGAATGCGGAATTGCAGGAAGAGGTAATCGACTTGCGGACGAACCCCGATAAGATTGAGGCGCTTGCAAGGGATGGGTTGGGGTTGACGCGACCCGGCGAAAAGATTTTCAAAGTGCCGCAACCACAAACGGAGAAGAGCTCCAAGTAATTTCCGTCTTCGCTATGCAGTCGCGGGAGTTGGTAAGCCTGGTTTTCTCCACTTCTGCCAGTTCGTCCTGATTAATGAAAGAGCGAGCATCGCAAGGAAAATAATGACAAGGCCAAGCGTGGCCTTGACGACGCTGCATTGATGCCGCGGAAGGATGGAAAGGCCACCGTAGACAAATTCGATGTGAACCCAATAGACGAGCAATGAAGTCTTGCCAAGCTGAATGACCGGACTGAAACCTGTTTGTGCGAATCCCCAACGGCACCAGGCATAAGACAGAAAGAGGATGACGAGCAGCAAGCCGGTGCGCATGAGAAAGAAATTCGGATTGGAATGCCAATAGTCGTAGACGGCATAAAGACGGATGGGAGATTTGTCAAAGAGTTGCGAGAGTGAACTGGCTGCAACACCGGCGAGACCTAAGAGTACGAAACCCAAGGATTCGTGGCGCTGGGCAAAATCGGTGTGCAGAAGAAACCCAACAGCAAGGCCCGCAAATGCAAACGCGCTCCAAGGAAAAATTGGAAAAAGCCATGGTTGAGGCTGATTGAAGATGTGGACGCCGTTGATATAGGACTCGAGCGGCCAGGGAAGAAAATTGGGCCGAAGAGTTGTCCACAAGGGTGGCGTGGCCATGGCGACGACTGCCACAACGGTGAGGGCAGCCACAATGGTGTGGGTTCGGGCAGAAGACACCGAATCTCCAGAGGCAAAGAAACAAAGAACGCCCATCAAAACCATGGAAAGACCGAGGATATTGAGGACATCCACGCGAAAGAGATCAGTCCAAGGGGCATAGCCAAACGCAAGGGCATACTCTTGAATGCGGAAAAGAATTCCGAAGGCAAAGATTTCAGCTCCGCGGCGAATGGTCCGTTTGGCGATGGCACGGCGGTCGGATCCCTTTTCGCGCAAGCGTTCGGTAATGATCGCGAAAGAGACTCCCGCCAAAAAAATAAAAAGTGGTGCGGGAAATGTGCCGCCGAGCTGGGACCAGACAAGGATGGGAGATTTGCGCGCTTCCGGACTAAGCCATGAATCGTAGCAATGCGTTTGAAACATGAGTATGCAAGCAAGGCCGCGCATCCAATCGATGTAGGCGAGGCGTTTCATCGGGCCACGTCGTCAACAGGGTTGAGTTGTAACCATCGGTGTGGCGAAATTCGTCCTTCGCGGCCGCAGAGCGGCCGACACACCAAATTGCTGTAAGCAAGCCGCCTGACTGTAGGAGTCATCGAAGATCGTTACGATACAATACCCGCTTGCCTGCCACTCGCCAAATCGGACCAATGCCAATGCTTGGATTGTCGGGCGTGCTGTGTGTGGCGTTGGCGATTGCGGCTTCGCTTTCGGGAATGGGATATTCGTACGGCGGGCGGGCCTTTGTCGCGACAGTCGCCACGTTTGGATTGCTGCTTGGCAGTGCGCTGATTTTTGCGGCGCAAGGAGTTTTGGAGCGCCTCGCGGCCGTGGGTTCGGGCAGCGGATGGCTGCTGGGAATAGCGGTTTTCTTGACGTACCTTCTCTACTCATTCGGAACGGGAACGCTTTCCGCGGCACGCATAGGAGCGGTGGCGTTGTTTTTGTTCGTTCCGCTTGCAATTCTTTCAACGGCGGGAAGTGCCCCAGCAGGCTCACTGCAAGATTTTTTGGCAATTACCGGCGTTTGGGTCGCGGTAAAGTTCGGCCCGGCGCATTGGATCTGGCCCTTCCCTGCCGGAACGCTTGCTTACATTTTTACGATGTTGGTTGCGGTGAATCTGGCGGTTGCAGGATTTTTGCTGTTGAGGCGAATCAAAGGCGTTGGATACAGCATTGGATGGGGAAACGGTTGGACCTTTTCGATTTTGGCAAGTTTGCTGGCGTTCGCGTGCATTTCGATTCCCTTGGGGGTAAAGCTTGGTTTCATTGCGTTTGATTTGCACCACCAAAAATGGAACACGTTCCCGCTGAATGCGATTGCGATTTTGTTGTTCATTGCCTGGCCGGAAGAGCTGCTGTTTCGCGGGCTTTTGCAGAATTGCCTGGAGCGAGCAACCAGGAGCGATTGGTTTGCGTGGATTTCGGCGTCTGTACTTTTTGGCTTTTCACACATTACGAACGGCGGGTTCCCGAACTGGAAATACGTTTTGCTGGCTTCCATTGCAGGGTTTTTCTATGGATGGACATGGCGGCGTACGAATTCAATTTTTGCTTCGGCCTTGGTGCACGGGGCGGTGGACCTGCTTTGGCATTTTTTGTTTAGAACACTGTAGCGGCGCCAAGGGTATAATTCCGGCCCAGAATGGTCCTAGCCGAGGAGGATAAGATGGCCGAAATGACCGGTGATCAAGCGACTTTCTTGTTGGGCATTTTCATGGGAACCCTGAAACAGGAAAGCGTGGCGACAAAGAACGTGATTGCGGCGATTCCCGCGGACAAGGGAAATTACAAACCGGATGATTTTTCGAAGTGTTCCCTGGAATTGGCACGGCATATTGCCGCAGCGGAAGCGCGACTGACTTCGATTCCGATTGAAGGAAAATTCGATCCCAGCGGGCCATCGCCAATTCCGGAGAATGTGACGACGCCTTCTGAGCTGGCTGCGTGGTATGAACAAAGCATTGCGGATAAGCTGCAAAAGCTCAAAACGCTCACTCCCGAACAGCTCGCGATGCCCGTAGACTTTCGCGGATTATTCAAACTTCCGGCCGTGATGTATCTGGAATTTGCTTCGAACCATTCGATTCACCATCGCGGGCAGCTTTCGGCCTACTTGCGAGCGATGGGCGGCAAAGTGCCACCGATTTACGGCGACAGCCACGACAGCGCAGCAGCGAAGAAAGCAGCGGGAGGCTGAAGACTTGGCAGACGCCACCGGAGAACGACTGCATTTCGCGTGGAAGAATTTTGAAGACCAGCAAGCGATCATCCGCGCGGCCGATTTGAAGGCCGGTTATCTCGTTACATTTCTGCTGTTTTTTGGAGCGAGCACGATTCCGCTTGGGCGGGAGGTGTTCCCAAAATTGCGATGGGATGCGGCTGGCGGACTTGCAAGCGGAACTTACTTGGCAAGTTACGTTTTGTCTGTGGCCGGGTTCGTGTGGTCGATGTATTTGATTTCGCACGTTATGACGCCGAGAGCGAAAAAACACAACGCGGAACCGAAACCAGGCGCCAATCTTCTCTTCTTTGGGCATGTGACCGGATTCGAGAGCAGCGAAAAGTATTTTGAAGCGGTTGCACGAGCTGAACCAGAACAGATTCTGAGAAACGTCACGGATCAGATTTACGAGCTGGCGCAAATTGCGAAGGCAAAGCTGGACAGCCTGAAAGCGTTCTCCAAGTCGTTTAAGCTGACGCTAGTGGCCTGGTTTATCAGTACAGCCATCGGCTTCTGGATCATGAACTGGAAGTGAATGGGAACAAGAGGCGGGCTCAGAGTTTACAAGAAACTTAAATATACTGTACAGTACACACCGCGAACGGACGGGCAAGCCACCCAGGGGTTCCCGCCGTTAGCGAAGCAAGAAATGCCTTGAGCCAGTTCCCCCCCAGCAGCGCAAGGCAAGGGCCTAGTCGCAAAGAACGACGGCGAGGCGAACCATCAATGCATAACACGCAGATTCAGAGGTGCACTTGCGGGCACGCGAAGAGCATTCACGTGCGGATGTATGGACCGATGTACGAAAACACGAAGCTGCCCCAGACGTGCAATTTCCCGGGTTGCAAGTGCAAGGGATTCAAACTGGTGAAAATCAAACCGAAACAATAGCCGGCAAGGATCGCTTGAGTTTGCACTGGACACAACTAGCTAGCCGCTGATTGCAGCCGAAGGAAAGAAGTCTGGCGATAAATTAGAAGATTCCAAAAAGGTAAATTCAAATGCTAACGGACGACGCCGGTGAGAGGCGAAGAGGCTGACGCGTAAAGACGTTTGGGCATCCGTCCGGCG
>Ga0126371_10001744_pt1 | contig 18463 bp, 14 predicted proteins | sample PanSoiMetaPlot_4_FD_110145 | JGI IMG/M metagenome (GOLD analysis project Ga0126371, IMG submission 110145) | Tropical forest soil microbial communities from Panama - MetaG Plot_4 | ecosystem: Environmental > Terrestrial > Soil > Tropical forest > Bulk soil | place: Panama | collected 2016-02-17 | reverse complement strand
TTTATCCAGCAGCAGCGTGTTCACGTCTCCCGCGGCTTCCACTGCGCGCCCCGACATCGCGAGCACGTTGTGTTGAACAAGGCGATCCATGCCCGCAATGCCAATGGCTGAAAGCAGCCCGCCGATGGTGGTCGGAATCAAGCACACAAGCAGCGAAACCAGCACGAAGACAGTCTGCGGCGAACCCGAGTAAATGGCGAAGGGCTGCAGCGTGACCACCGCAAGCAGGAAAATGATCGTCAGTCCGGCGAGCAAAATGTTGAGCGCAATTTCGTTTGGAGTCTTTTGGCGCGCAGCTCCCTCAACCAGGGCGATCATGCGATCCAGGAAGGTCTCGCCGGGATTCGACGTAATCTTCACTTTGACCTGATCGCTCAGAACACGCGTGCCTCCCGTGACGGCCGAGCGGTCTCCTCCAGCCTCGCGAATCACTGGGGCGGACTCACCGGTAATCGCAGATTCGTCGACCGAAGCGACCCCTTCGATGATTTCGCCGTCGCCGGGAATCAGTTCTCCTGCAGAAACAGTGCACAGATCTCCAGCCCGTAACTTCGCACTGGCCACCTGTTCAATCTGGCCCGAGGAAGCAATCCGGTTAGCCATCGTTTCCGAGCGCGCTTTGCGTAGGGTCTCCGCCTGGGCCTTGCCGCGCCCCTCGGCCATAGCTTCCGCGAAGTTCGCAAACAACACGGTGAACCACAGCCAGAGCGTGATCTGCAGGTTAAAACGAAATGCCTCGTGGGGATGCAGGATCAACAGAGCTGTCGTGATCACGCTCCCAATCTCAACCACGAACATGACCGGGTTGCCCATCATGTAACGTGGATTCAGCTTCAATAAAGAGCTCCACAGCGCACCGCGAATGAGCTTTAGATCCCAGATTGATTTGTGATGGCTCGCCATACGTTTCCTAGAAGGTCTTTCCGACGTGAAGGAGTAAGTGTTCAAGAATCGGCCCTAGACTCAGAGCCGGGAAGAATGTCAGTGCTCCCAGGATCAGGATCACGCTGATCAGGAGGAAGGTGAACAGCGGCGTGGTGACCGGGAACGTTCCTAACGACGGCGGCACGTACTTCTTCTGCGCCAGATTGCCCGCAATCGCGAGCATCGGAATGATCATGAAGAAGCGCCCGATCAGCATGGTCAAACCGATCGCAGCGTCGTACCACAGCGTGTTGACTGTGAGACCACCGAACGCAGAACCGTTATTCCCCGCGGCCGACGTAAAGGAATAGAGAATTTGGCTGAGCCCGTGGGGCCCGGGATTACTGATGCTCGATGTGCCAAATCCCTTGACGATCGAAATCCCGGTCAGCGAAAGGATGATGAGCGGGAATACCAGCGACACTAGCATCGCCATCTTTACGTCGTAGGCTTCGATCTTCTTGCCGAGATACTCCGGGGTGCGGCCAACCATCAATCCGGCGATAAAAACGGCCAGTACGATGTAGATCAGAATGCCGTACATGCCCGCTCCCACGCCGCCAAAGATGACTTCGCTGAGCATGATGTTCACAAGCGGAACCATGCCGCCGAGTGGCGTGAAGGAGTCATGCCAGCCATTGATCGCGCCGCAACTCGCGTCGGTTGTGACCGTCGCAAACAAGGCAGAACTGGCGATCCCGAAGCGCGTCTCCTTCCCTTCCATGTTTCCGCCGGGCTGCAAGTTGGTCACATGCTGCCCCACCGTGGAGGGATACAGCGGGTTACCCTTCGATTCCGCCCAATAGCTGACAGTCACACCAGCAAGGAACAGGATGGCCATCGCAGACCAGACCGCCCATCCATGGGCGCGCGATCCTGTCATGCGGCCCAGCGTATAGGTCAGGCCTGCCGAAACCGCAAAGATCGAAAACATCTCAATCAGGTTCGAGAAAGGAGTTGGGTTCTCAAATGGATGTGCACTGTTGGTATTGAAGAATCCGCCACCATTGGTGCCCCACTCCTTAATGATTTCCTGCGAAGCCACTGGGCCTTGCGCGATGGTCTGCGTCGTCACCATGTCCATCACAGGTTTGCCGTTCGTATCCATCGCTGGTTTGCCGTCAGCGCCTAGATGCGGCACCTGCTGCGGTTCCACGAGTTTTACCGTGTCGTATGGCTTCAGGTTCTGAACCACTCCCTGCGACACCAGAAGCAATGCGCCCACGATCGAAAACGGCAACAGTACCCACAGACTGGCACGGACCATATCCACCCAGAAATTACCGATTGTCTCCATCTGGCGGCGGGCAATGCCGCGGATAAACGCGATCGCCAGCGAAATGCCGACAGCCGCCGATACAAAATTGTGATAAGCGAGGCCGGCCATCTGCGTGAAGTAACTCATGGTCGTTTCGCCGGAGTAAGCCTGCCAATTGGTATTGGTCGTAAACGATGCCGCCGTATCGAAGGCGAGGTGCTCCGGCGTAACTCCCGCAAGATGCTGCGGGTTAAACGGGAGCATTCCCTGAATGCGCTGAATCAGGTAGAGCACGAGCATCGAGACGGCGCTGAAAAGGAGCATCGCGACCGCGTATTCAGTCCAACGCATCTCGTGCGCCTCGTCCACGCCCGTGATGCGATACAGGGCTCGCTCGATGGGCCGCAGGACGGGGTCAAGAAACGTGCGCTCGCGCGAGAACACTCGCGCCATGAAGATCCCCAGAGGCTTCGTGACCGCGAAAATCAGCGCCAGGAAAACAAAGATCTGTAACCAGCCGTTGATAGTCATTTCAGAACTTCTCCGGACGCAACAGCGCATAGAACAGGTACACCGTTGCCGCCGCGCTGATGATGAGCATAATGAGAGACTGTGTATCCATCGCCCTCTCCTATTTCACCCGATCGCAGAAATGCACGTATGCGATAGAAACTCCGAAGAATGCGACCGTTACCGCGATCCAAATCACATCTTGCATAATTCATCTCCAAGTCTTCACGACCACGACTACCAGGAACCTTCCTTTTGCCCCCACCACCAGACCAAGCCGAGCGTCGCGGTGGTCTGATCTTTTTTGAGAACACCCTGAACGTCCGACAAGAACGTTGGCTGATTCGAGAAATCACGACGCCACTCGTAACGCATGAGAAGCCCATCAGCGACCTTGTAATCAAAGGTGACGGTGTTCTCCTTCAGCGCCTGGGAAATGCCACTGAACAGCCCGCTACGGTCGGACATGTATTCTGCCCGGCCACCGACAGCTAGCTTGGGCGTTAGCTGATACTGGAAATACGCCGCTCCTCCGTCCGTGTGAGCAGGCGCCGATGATTGTCCGGGAGCGGCATTTGCCCAGAGGCGCTGAATGAAATAATCCCCTTCCAGCGCAAACAGCAACTTCGGAGTTGCCTGCCAGCTCACGTAGCTATCGAAGATATGAGTACGGCCATTGGGAGCGGGCGTGATCTCCGCAAAGCAGAGCCCAGGTTGTACGGGAATCGGACCACAAGCTGCGACGCTGCGATCCGGATGCTCCTGCCCCAGGTAGTAGTTCATCGTCCAAGTCACAGTTTTATGCGGCTTTGCTGTAAACCCAAACAATTGATCCTTGAACCCGTTGGTGGCCTCGACCTGGTTTGTGCCGTTCACAACCCAGTAGTTCAGGGTGAATCGATCATTCAACGGAATCCCTACACGCGCCCCCATGTGATAGAAGGGCAAAAAATCGAACCAGTAAGAGCGCGAGTAGTTAATCTGGTCCTTCGTGTAGTTTCCCTCGATGCCCAACGCACTTCCCCACTTGCCCACGTCGACATTGATCCCTTTGCCCAGAGGAACAACATACGTGCCATAAGCCTGAAAGATATTGCGGTAAATCTCGGGCCTGGGTTCATTCGAAGGATTGCCCTGCAACGTATCGGTCGCCTGACCGAACTGCAAATCCAGGCGGGCACCCCATCGGCGGCCGTTGCTGACGTCAGGCGCGTGCTCGAAAATCACACTCGCCTGGTTCAGGCTGATTTCATTACTGAGAATGTCATACGCTCGCAGAACATTCACCCGTCCTACAGGATCGTTGAAGTTATATGCGTAGTAGGTATCGAGGCCGAGATTGATGGTAGTGTCCCTCAAGAAAGCCAGGGACTTGCGATCGTTCGCACTCAAGTTGGAATTCTCTTGACCGCTCGCCAGGTGAGTCGTCGACTGCGATGGCGGGTCGGAGTCCGAATTTACGATCGCATCACTGGCACCCACCACGACGTCTTTGGGGGGCGAAGCAGCCTGCAACTGCTTCAACATTTGTTTCAGCTCACTCACCTCTGCTTCCAGTCGTTGCACACGCATTTTCAAGTCCTCGGAAGGCAGAGACGAACCAGTCGTGGAAGCCGGCTGGTTCTGCCCGTGACACAATCCGGAACTCGCCACCAATATGCAGATGAAACCAAACCGCATGATCTCTCGACCTTTCTCGCCCGTTCCCATCCTCGTTCCCGCGAACCCTGCCTCAGCTAGAACTTCACCAGCATCGCCATCGTGCCGCGATCTTCGGTGTAACGAAGATCTGGCGACCAGCCTGCAACGAACGACCCCGGAGCACCGGTGTTGCCGCCAGGAGGCGTGACGCCACCTGGCCCGCTCCAGTACGGCACGTTCGAGCGCCGGTGATTAAACTCCCAACGAAAGGTGATGTACTGGCTGGGCATGTAGTCGTATGTGCCGGAGATGTCCCAAGCCTTGAATGGATCCCCAGGATTCTCGGTGAAATAAGGAGTGCCGGAAGTGGCCGTCGCGCCGTTAATAGGCGGCAATAGCACTAGATACCTGCCAGGATTGTTGATCCTGCCGCCGCCCAGCGTGAAAGCATATCGATCTTTCTTAAACCACCAGCGGTTGTACAGCATGAACCCAAGAAAGCTCTGTTTATACGAGACAATCTGCCCCGCGGCGTTCTTCTGATTCGTTGTGCAATTTACGCCACCACCGCTCTCGCAGCCCATGTCACCGGTCAAGCTGAAAGCCATCTTGTCGAGAAACCGTTCGGGATGGTCGTAGTACTTCACCTCGACGCTGTTGTCCGTGTGATAGCGCGTGCGATTTGGAATTCCGATCGCGTCCGCTCCCGCACCATAGTTGTTCGATAGCATCGAAAGCCACGGCTTCGGGCGCCACAATACCTGCCCACCGAATCCCAGTCGGCCGTTTGGCCTCGCGTAAGACTGCCATCCATTGATAATCCACGGCTCGATCTTTAACTTCTCAGTTGGAAACACCTGAATGCGCATCCCGGTGAAAAACCACGGAGTGTTGGAAGATACGTATGAGGGCTGATAGGCCCAGTTATCAAAGTTGTAAAAGCTGAACAGCCCAACGTATGACAAGAAGATTCCGGCGTCGACGTTGATTCCATGCAAAGCGTCGAAGTGGTAGCCCCCATAAGCCTCATTCACATATCGGTAGGCATTGTCCAATTGCCACTGCCCACGCGAGTAGCTGGCGTCATTGCGCGGTGTTGCCGTCGAATACAGACCTATCTGGCTGAGCACACGTGCACGAACATGGTCGTAATGAAAATCTCCACCGATACCCAGGTGTGTAAGGCTGATTTCATTCGAACGAAATACCTCGCTCGAACCGCTGATCGTGTCGTCTTTGGGGTGATTGAAATCGTAGTGATAAGCGACGTCCGCTCGAATCTCCGGCGTGAAGAACTTCGAATCGAATGCCGGTTCCTTCGTGCGCGGGTTGCCGTTCAGCCAAGTCCAGTCGGCAAAAGCAAACGGCTCGCCTCCGCCAGAAGGACCAGGCCCAGCGTCCTCAGATGCCGATGTTGAAGGGGGAAGCACGTTACTAGGTGTGGTTGCATCGGCGCTGTGAACTAGCGGAATGGGCTCGTCGTCAGCTACGCGCTGTTTCAACTGAGCTTCGAGCTGTTCAATGCGATGCTTCATCGCGTCAAGTTCTTCGAGGACCTCCCGTGGGACCTGCGGATTTCCTGAAGCGTCGGGCTGACTTGAACTTACAGGCCCTGGCGAAGTTGCCTCTTGCCCACGAGCATGAACCGATACGCCAACCCATAGAAGCGCTAGCATTGCGATTCTCTCTCCTCTTTTTTTCAGCACTCTTGTCCGAGGCGAATCGATTGGAGTCACGACCAGATCGCTTTTCCTGTGCACCGGCTGAAGCGCGGCCATGTATTCCCGATGCCGGCGAACAACCGGCCCTAGCAATTCCGTTAGGAACCCCGCCAACATGAACGTGAACACGGTGACAATGCCGACGCAACCGATCGCAAGCGCCAAGTTCACAGCGCCTCCCCAAATACTCATCATCGGAAATTGCTCTATCGAAAATTTGACAACACCACGCGTAAGAGTGGGATCAGGGATTCGTAAAGAGTCCATAAAGACCCACCACCCCAATTCCGTTGAATTGTTTGAAAATTCAGAGTGTGCCGGGCGTCAGCAGCCCCACTCTGCTTCGCCGGGCTCGGCGAAGTATTCGCGATTGGGTTTCCGAGGCTCAGGTGTCGTCGAAAGTTCGAGCAAGGCAAGGCGGATGGCGGCTACCGTTAATTTCCGCTCGCTTTGCGGAGCCCGTTCCCACGCACTGGAATTGTGCTCTCGCGGAACTGCGCAATCGTGCGCTAATGCTTCTTTGTAGTGATGAAAAAGTCGGGCAAGATCCTCTACGTTGACTTCCTGAAGCGTTTGCATAGTCTCAACCTCCTGCTGTCCCAATTTCGGCAGCGGACCACTTCGTGGTGGTCTCGTTTGCTTTGCTGATTGGATTGCAGAAGGCGTAAAGACTGAATAAAGAGTTCGTAGATTGTTCGTAATCTGAGGATTACTCTCCCGGTTCAAGCCGGTATCCGACCCATGGTTCCGTAACGAGATAGCGTGGCGAGCCAGCATCCGGTTCCAGCTTTTTTCGCAATTGTCCAACGAACACGCGTAGATACTCCACCTGCTCGGTGCTTTGACCGCCCCAAACGGCAGCCAGAAGTGAGCGGTGCGTGATGACTTTCCCCGGGTGCCGCGCCATGTAAACGAGAAGATCAAATTCTTTCGGAGTTAAGCGTACTTCCCTGCGAAGCACGGTAACTTTGCGGGCCGCCGTATCGATGCGGAAATCGCCGACCTGAATCACGGGGTTTTCTTCATTCTCCGCCGGCGATCGACGCAGACTCGAGCGCACTCTGGCCAGCAGTTCATTCATGCCGAAGGGCTTCGTCACATAGTCGTCGGCCCCTGCATCAAGAGCTTCGACTTTCTGCTGTTCCTTATCACGAACCGATAGAACGATAATCGGCACGCTGGAAGCTGCCCGCACAGTGCGCGTAAGTTGCACGCCATCAATCGATGGCATCGACAGATCCGTGATGATGAGGTTCGGCTGCCAATCTTTCATGATCTCCAGAGCCATCTCCCCACTGTTCGCCACGCGAATGTCATATCCCTGAGCCGAGAGACTAGTCCGTAGCACGCGCGTGATCTGCGGTTCATCGTCCACAACTAGGATGTGAGGTCGATCGGGCATCAACGTGCCTCCTGCGTGACGATATGCACATCGACCGACGGCGAATCACGCAGAAATCGCTGGATCGCCGACATATATAGATATCGCTGCCAGCCAGTTCGCGCCGAGCGTCCGAAAATCACCTGCGTGATGTGATGCTCACGCACGAGTTGGGCCAGACCATCAGCAATGCTACGCCCCGAAGTACGAACGACCCGAGCGCCCAGATTCTCCGCGAACCGGATATTTTCGGCGAGTGTCTTCTGGTCTTCCGGCCGGGTGTCGCGACCCACATCGATGTAGAACACAAAGAACTCTCCTCCCATCGCCTGCGCCATGCGAGAACCGCGGGCAATGATGTACTGCGCCGCCGGGTTTGAGCTGACGCAAACGGCAATGCGCTCGCGCACCGTATGGGTAGGCTTCGTGCCATCCTTTTCGAGAAATGCGTCCAGACTGCGGTCCACTACACGAGTAACCTGACGTAATGCAAGTTCACGGAGCGCGATCAGATTCCCGGGCCGGAAGAAATGAGACAGAGCGCGTTGCGCGCGATCGACCGGATAAATATCGCCGCGCTCCATGCGCTTCTGCAGTGCTTGGGGCGTCAAATCTGCAAGAACAATTTCATCGACGCGCTGCATCACCCAGTCCGGAACGGTTTCTCGCACCTGCACACCGGTGATCTGCTGCACGGTAGGTCCCACACTTTCCACGTGCTGCACATTCATCGTCGAGAGCACATCGATCTTCGCGTCCAACAGTTCAATCACATCTTCATACCGTTTTCCGTGCTTGCTCCCCTCGATGTTCGTGTGGGCGAGCTCGTCGATCACTGCCACGGCCGGACTCCGCGAAAGGATGCCATCGACATCCATCTCATCGAAGATCGTGCCCTTGTATTCCAGCTTGCGCGGAGGAACCCGTTCGAGTTTGCCGGCAAGTTCTGCGGTCGCCTTGCGGCCGTGAGTTTCGACTACTCCGATCACAACGTCTTCGCCGCGGCTGGCCCGCCGAATCGCCTCGCTGAGCATGCTATAGGTCTTGCCTACTCCGGGCGCATACCCCAGAAATAGTTTGAAGATGCCCCGCGCTTTATCGCGAGAAACTTCCTGCAGCCACTCCTCGGGAGTTTTGGCCATCGCAAGCTATTGTGCTAGGAGACGGTCGAACTTGTCATCTGCAAGTACAATGCGGTTGTGAAAACCCCCGCCGAGGTCCAGGCACTGCGGTATTCGTTCGTTGGCATTTCCATCGCCGCAATCACGGGCATAGCCCATCGCTTGCACATCAACCAGACAACGGTCGCGCTGATGTTCCTTGTCATGGTGCTGCTCACATCGGCCTACTGGGGACTGCGCTACGCCTTGCTTATGGCGGTCATTGCAACCGCCGCCTTCAATTTCTTTTTCTTGCCACCGGTCGGAACTTTCACCATCGCCGACCCACAGAACTGGGTCGCCCTGTTCGCGTTTCTAGTGACCGCCTTAGTGGCTAGCAACCTCGCCGAGCGGGCGCGCCGCGAAGCCGAAGGCGCGAAGCAGAGGCGCCGCGAAGTCGAGCGTTTGTATGGCCTGAGTCAGCGCCTGCTAGCCTCCGATAACGTGCTCGAGCTTCTCAACGCCCTTCCGGGCTATGTTCAGGAAACGTTCTCCGTCGGCAGCGTCGTGGCCATGGCCGCAGATCATCCCACCGTCTACCGGTCGTCGCTCGACGCGGTGTTTGAAGAAAGTGTCTTACGCTCTACCTTGCTACGGGGCGAACCGATCACACAGGGAGGAGTTTCCTACGTTCCTTTGCGCCTGGGGATGCGCACGGTCGGAGCGCTCGGTATCGCGGGAGCCGAACTCTCCCGAGAAACCCTCGATGCGCTGGGAAGTCTCGCCGGACTCGCCATTGAGCGCGCGCGAGCCTTGGAGGCACTCAGCAAAAATCGAGCCGAACAGGAACACGAACGCCTCCGAACAGCTCTCCTGGATTCGGTCACTCATGAGTTTCGGACTCCGCTGACGTCTATCAAAGCCAGCATCACGACCCTTCTCTCAGGCAGCAGTCTCGACGACAGTGGACGCCGCGATCTGTTAACCGTGATCGATGAAGAAACCGACCGCCTGAACCGCTTGGTCGGCGAAGCAGCGGAAATGGCGCAACTCGATTCCGGTAAGGTCAATCTCCAACTCGAGCCGCATTCGATTCAAGATGCACTTGAGCCAGCCCTGCAAGACGCCAAGGCCACTTTGGAAAACCATCCCGTCGAAATAACAGTCCCATCCGACTTACCGAAGGTCCCCATGGACGTGCAGAGAATCCGAGAGGTACTGATGCATTTACTTGAGAATGCCGGCAAGTACTCGCCACCCGGGGCCCCCATCAAGGTGACCAGCGAGGTTCAGGGCGACTTGCTGGTGACCAGCGTTGCCGATCGTGGTCCGGGTATCGACTCCTTCGAGCAGAGTTTAATTTTCGAAAAGTTCTACCGCGGACAGCATCAGCGTTACACCGCCCCCGGCACAGGCATGGGATTAGCCATCGCCAAGGTCATCATAGAAGCCCACGGTGGCACCATCGGAGTTGTAAGCCAGTTGGGACACGGCTCCGTATTCTCCTTCAGCTTGCCGCTGGAGAAGTGACGCCGACAAAATTGCCCTGCACATATAGCACTTTCGACCGGATTGTGCGCTCCTACGCTACAATTCAGGGTGGTTTTTTGGTGGCAGATTTCATAAAACTGCGCCACGAGCCCGGTCCTGTCCAAACCAATGACTGCTCAAACGGCAAGCGTTTCTCCCGCTGTGCTCGACGACAAGAAAGTCTTCTATAACAGGTTTCTTCTCATTGTCGCTGGTCTCGGAGGTCTGCTCTACGGCGTTGATGTCGGCATCATCGCCGGAGCTCTGCCGTACTTGGAGGCAACTTCGGGCCTCAACCGCAGCGAACTCTCCATCGTTGTGGCCGCCGTTCTGCTCGGCAGCGTGTTCTCCACCCTGTTCGCCGGACTGCTGGCTGACTGGATGGGCCGGAAAGCGTTGATGGCAGTGAGCGGTGTGATGTTCGTCATCAGCATTCCGATGATTGCGCTGGCCCACGGTTACGGTCCGTTGGTTTTTGGGCGATTGCTGCAGGGGACTAGCGCAGGACTGATCGGCGTCGTCGTACCCCTTTACCTTGCCGAATGTCTGACGGCGGCGAACCGCGGTAAAGGCACCGGCATCTTTCAGTGGCTGCTCACCGCTGGCATTGCGATCGCTGCGCTGATTGGGTTGCTCTTCAGTTTTCGTCTCGATCACATCGCCAAGCTCGGCAACCCTAACGCGATCCTTAGCTTCGAGAATTCAGCTTGGCGGGGCATTTTTTGGGTTTCGCTGCCTCCGGGCATCCTGTTCGTCATCGGCAGCCTCATGCTGTCCGAATCTCCCCGCTGGCTACTGAAGCGCGGAAAAAGCGAAGCGGCATACGCAGCGCTGCTGCGCTCTCGAACGACTGAACAGGCCGATCTTGAACTGAAAGAGATGCGGGAGTTAGCCACATCGGACGGCTCGAAAGATGCGTCAGGTTCCCGGGTGAAGGATTCCCTGCTCCGCCGAAAGTATGTAATCCCGTTCGTGCTCGCCTGCATCATTCTTGCGTGCAACCAGACCACCGGAATTAACTCGATCATCGCCTATAACACCAACATTCTTCTCCAAAGCGGATTGTCTGATCTCGCCGCCCATGTTGGCTACGTTATCTTCACGTTTGTAAATTTCTGCGTCACGCTTGTCGGGGTTGCGTTAGTTGATCGCAAGGGCCGCAAGTTTCTGCTTGGAATCGGTACAGCAGGAATCATCGTCGCAATGCTCGTTACAGGAACTCTGTTTCGGCGCACAGAAAAGCTGGGCATTGATTCGCGGGCTGCCGTTCAGTCGATGGTCACAGCGGACCAAACAGCAAAACTCATTTACAACCAGCAACTGGCACAGTCTCTTCTGCAAGCATCAGGAACGACATCGATAAATCCCGATGTTCCTACTTCACTGGTTGTCATCTACTCCTATGGAGACTTTCGGACCGCGAGCCAAGCCGTTCGGTCCGATGACCCTGCGGCGAAGCCGATCGACATTACTCGCGAGAGTTGTGTCCCAGCCAACAAAATTGTCGCCTTCTTCTCCAATCCATTCGGAAATCTGGATGCCGCACGACAAGCTCCCTTGCACATCGAAAACGCTTTGATTACTCCCGTGCCTTCGGAGCAAAACGGCTGGATCGTCGCCGTGACTCTGTTCGTATTCATGGCCTTCTTCGCTGTTGGACCGGGAGTATGCGTGTGGCTCGCGCTTTCCGAACTCATGCCAACGCGCATTCGATCAAACGGCATGAGCATTGCCTTGGTGTTGAACCAGGCTGTCTCGACCACAATCGCAGCGATCTTTCTGCCCACAGTGGGCAAATATGGATACTCGACGATGTTCTTCGGTTTCGCAGCTTGCACCGTCATCTACTTCGTAACTGCGACGTGGTTCCTGCCCGAAACAAAGGGGAAAACGCTTGAAGAAATCGAAGCCCATTTCGAAGGAGCTGCGGCGAAATCCTAGTTCATATGCAGGGCTAATTCCATCATGACGACAGACAAGCAGAACGGCTCCAACGAGAAATTCGCTCACGCCATGCGGCGCGAGATCTACGAGCAGCCAAGTGCGATCGCCCGCACGGTCGAAAAGCATCTTAAGAACGACGTAATCTTCCCAGGAGAACTGCACGCGATCGAGAGCGCGCTACTAACGTTCGAGAAGCTGATCATCGCAGCCAGCGGGTCGAGCCGCCACGCGGGCTTGGCGGGCGAAATCATGATCGAAGATCTTTCCGGCGTTGCGGTCGATGTCGAATATGCAAGTGAGTATTGCTACCGTTCGACGCACGCAGCGATCGATCCGATCGTAATGGTCATAACGCAATCCGGCGAAACCGCCGACACGATCGCGGCGCAGCGCGAAGCATTGACACGTGGCGTCAAAACGATTGCCATCTCGAACATGCCTGACACGACGATCCCGCGAGAAGCCGGCGCTTCGTTGATCACAGGAGCGGGACCCGAAAAATCAATCCCGGCGACGAAGAGCTTCACGACCCAGGTCACGATTCTTTACCTCATGGCTCTATTCCTCGCCCGCAAGCGCGGCCGAATGACTTCAGAAGTAACGCGCTCCTATCTAAAACGTTTGCTGGACCTGCCTAAGGCAATCGACAAGAATCTTTCTGCCTGGGACACGCTGGCAGAACAGTTCGGCGAAGTCCACTATCAGGCGGAGAAGTTCTTGTACCTCGGACGTGGCGTGCATTACGCGATCGCGCGCGAAGGCGCACTAAAGCTCAAGGAGATCTCCTACGCGCACGCCGAAGGCTATCCTGCCGGAGAGCTCAAGCACGGTCCCAACGCTTTGGTGGACGAGAAACTTCCCGTCGTCGTGCTGGCAACCTGCGACAGCCACGATCCAGATTCGGTCTTGCGCTATCGCCGCACGCTCGATGTCATGAAGGAAGTGCGATCTCGCCGCGGACAACTCGTCGCGGTAGCGACGGACGGCGACACCGAAGCAGGCGCGATCGCTGACCAGGTCTTTTACGTTCCCGCCGCTCCGGAATTATTATTGCCGATCCTGGAGGTGATACCGCTGCAGTTATTCGCCTATCACGTCGCCACCAAGAAAGGCTACGACGTCGATCACCCACGCAACCTCGTTAAGGCGGTAGTAACCGAGTAGGCGAACGGCGATCTCTGATGAGGCCCGAGGCAGCGCTCGTGCTGTCGCGCGTGTGGACAATCGGTTACGGCTTCCATGGACTGATCGGATCGTCGTCACGACATAAACTCCAGCAAGTCAGTACTGCTGCAGTGCCTGCGCCTATGCCCACAGCCCATGGACCGTTCAATACAGCACCAAGTGCGGGGATTTGTTGCGCCTTCATCACAGCCCCGGCGCATTTCTCTTCCCGCGACTTTTGCTCGCCCTGGCGGACGATGTCGCGCTTGGAACGCGAAGGGCTGCGAACATCCTTGGACTGCTTTTCCTTTGCGTCAATGTAGACGTCACTCCTGCTCGCGTGGACTGTCACTTTGCCGTCGCGATCGATTACTTCATACAGCGTCTCGCCTGACGGATTCACGGGAGTGATGGCGACGCAGCCAACGCGCACGCGCAATCCAACACTCGTGTACACCGACAAGCTGCCATGATCGAGAGCCAGTTCCTCAACCTGAAACTGCAGAACTGTCTCCGAATCGATCGTGGCAGAGGAACCCGTCATTTCGATCCGCGCCGGAGATGCTTTTTCGGTCTGGATCAAGTCGTTGTCGAATATCGCAGCGGATGCAGGGACAGAGTTTCCGTTGACGAGAACGCCTTGTCCGCCGCTGCGCAGTATTGCACCGCCGGGACTGTCCGGAAAAGCAGACACGGGCAGAACAACACTCATGCACACGCCGACGAAATTGCGCCATGAAGACAGAAAACTCCTCAAGCTTCCGCACTCACATCTGTAAAAAGCTTAGCGTTCCATAGAGAGCAAAACTATTGGCGAGCGAGGTGACCTTGCTGGGAATTGGCACCGCTCGTGCGCAGGTCAGGCGCGAGCAAAGTCAATGAATCCCTTACTCGGATCGGTGCGGATGAGCTTGGCACGCAGCTTGTCGCCGACGTCGCATCCTTGCGCGCCTTGCGCCAGCAAGCCTTCAACATGGGGTTGGAGAATGCGAATGAAGGTTCCGTGATCGGTGACTCCGGTGACGATCGCGTCGAAGACTTGCCCGATTCGAGATTGCATGGCGACAGCCGCGAGTCGCTTTGACATGTCGCGCTCGACCTTCCGAGCCGCGTCTTCTTTCTGCGTACAGTTCGCAGCGATAGCCGTGAGTTCGTCTTCCGAGTACGGATTGCTTTGGCCAGCAAGTTTTGCCTTGATCAGACGTTGCGTGACCATGTCGGCGAAGCGGCGATTCGGTGCGGTTGAATGCGTATAGTCCTGGACGGCAAGACCGAAGTGTCCGGGAGCGACTTCGCCAGCGCGCTCCAGAACGTATTCACCGGGACCTATAAGTTTGATGATTGCCAACGACAGGTCGGCGAAGTGATCCGGATCGGCAGACTTTTGGCTCACCAGGAAATCGTTGAGAGCTTTCGAATCGGGTTCCGCGGGCAGCTTCGCGCCTTTGCTTGCGGCGAGTTCGACGATGCGATCCCAGCGCTTGGGAGTGCGCACGATGCGGCGTAAGGATGAGACGTCTTCGAGAAAGCGAGCCACGACTCCGTTGGCTGCCAGCATGAAATCTTCAATTAAGTCGGTGGCGCGATTCCTCTGTTGCTTTACCACATCGACTACCTTGTCATTGAGCACCAGCGGTCGCGTCTCATCAGTCTGGAGATTGAGCGCTCCGTGCTGTAGGCGTTGATTCCTGAGCTTCCTGGCAACATCGTCTTGAAGTTTAAGTTGATCCTGCAGGTCTTTGGATTCAGAGACCTTTTGCGGAGCTGCCGCGCGCGCTTCAAGCCATCCTCCGGATGAGTTGTACTGCAATTGAGCCTTGTTGCAGACAAGAGCGCGATAGACATCGGACGACTTCAGGTTTCCGCCGGAATCGACAACGAATTCGATGACGAGGCTCGCTCGGTCTTCGTTCTCAAGGAGTGAAGTGATTCCCGTCGAGAGTTCTTCGGGAAGCATCGGGAAGTTGCGGATGCCTGTGTAAACCGTGGTCGTCTCGCGCGCAGCGTGCTGATCGATGGGCGTCAATTTAGAAACAAACGCATCGACGTCAGCGATGCCGATCATCACTTTTACATCGCCATTGGAAGAACCTTCCGCAACTTCAATCTGATCCAGATCACGCGAGGTGTCATTGTCAATCGACGACCAGAGCAGATTTCGCAGGTCACGCAAACCATTGCTGGGAGCAATTTGTGGGTGTCCCTTGAGACTGGCCAATTGAGCGGCTACTTCGGCAGGAAAATCCGGCTCGAATCCGCGTTGTTGCATGATCTGTTTCGCGGTTGCCTGGAGGTCCAGCTGAGGGGGATTGTTGTTGGGCATTCGTGAGTCCGGAATCGACTTCAGGCTATCACGCGAAGGAACTGATCAACTGTTGTAGCTTGGCGCGGAGTTTCTTATCGAAACTGATTTTGGAAATCGTGGAAGAATCGAAACCTCTGGAGCGAAAAATCACCGACTTTCTCGCTGAACCAATTCGCGAAAACCGTTGGGCGGCGGGGTACCCCTCCCCCCTACCGGTCTAGTGAAATCATGAAGTTAGGGGAGAATCTCAAAGTAATCTATGGGGCTCAAGCACTTAGGGGCAAAATCTTGAGCCGCAGGAACTTAGGTCGCACGATCGAACAGCGGAGCGCGCCGAAACGAACCCGCAAGGAAAAGCTGATTCTTCTCCCGGAATTTATTGAACACAGGGGAATCCCTACTCCTCGGCCTGAATCCCGTGATAGCGGGCTTCCGCTTTCAATCTCGCTGCCTGGCGCTCGCTTCCTTCGTGCATCCGACAAGGCCGGAATGTATTCAATTCCGCTTCGCATCCACAGTTCTCGAATGCAATGATCCTTCCCTCGCGGTTCCTTCGGAAGTTCACGCGGCTGTACTTCATTCTCTGGGAGCGCGTCCCAAGTGTTGGTCCGTCAATTTTGCTTGCGTTTAACGGGGAATAAACAACGGAAGATGATGAAGTCAACAGCAACGTCAAGAACCTCGGATTGGGCTGGACTGCCTTAAGGGCATAGTCCTCCAATGACGAACCCGATCAAGGAGTTTGGAAACGGGATAGATAACTAAAGTAACCCCGATTCCGTTTACGGGAAGCCCAGCATTTCGTCCGAGGTTCTCAGTTTTCGAAATTGCGATGACTCACCTTTCTTCCGTCTTTTGCAAACAGGGGGCATCATCCCAGAACCGTAAGGAGAGCCTTATTTCCGCCGCAGATCCTCGTCCGTGATCACATGCGAGGTATGGCGCTTATGAGCTTTCCAGTAGGCTGCGACTTCACCGAGGGACAGGCCGTACCCGCCCTGCTCCACCACTGCGGGGTTGGTCATCCCGGTCACTCCGGGATCAAACATGCTTGCGGGCAAATTCACCGGCAGAGGGGTCCCTGTAAGTTCGATGACAGTCGATCCGCCGGTCAATTCTGAAGAAGAAGGTGCGGATTCGGCACTTTCGGGATTCGGAAGTTGAGAGGGAGTGGCAACCTGATTTGCGACGTAGTTCATGTACCAGGCCGTCTGATCGGGCGCCATGTTGGGAGGTTGAAGGCGCGGCACAAAGCTTTCCTCCGGATTATGCTCGCCCCAATAGACATCATGGAGATAAACGATGTTCTCCGCTGACGCCAAAGACGGAAGCTCAACAGGACTGGGGACCTCCGTCGTCCCTGCGAGCGTCTCCGCGCTCAGGTTCAAGGACGGTGTCGCGATGGAACGGAGAAACATCGGATTTCCAGTTGGGATCAGGTATTGGGGCCCGGTTGAAAAGCTCGTGTCTTGCGCGAACGTAGGCACAGCAAGCAGGAGCAAAAGCGGCAGGTTTTGAAGACGCATGGCAACCTCCACATGTCGGAACGGTGGCCATTATGAACCTGCAGCCGAGGATTTGCCAGAGGATTTCGGCTCAAAACCCGCTTCCGGAGCCTCATTTGGCGTACCGGGCCGAGACTGCGCCTCCCGGCGTTCGCGTCGGTTTTCGAGGATGACGTAGAGCATGTAAGAAATAATCGCCAGATTTCCAATCAGCAGAGCGCACCGCCAGAAGGTGATCCCGCGAAAAAGCTCGCGCACCTCCAGCGGAAGAAGAAGCGTTCCAGAAAGAAAAGCCACCCACTCGGCCCAGGTCCGTTCCTTCCACAACCCGTAAGCTTCGGTGAAACGAAGAGTCGCATAGGAGAAGGCGATACCGGCGGCGCCCCATAGGCGGGCATCGGTGATGCTGTCAGCGAAGTCGAGAAACATCTGCGCCGGCCGGCGGTCGGTACTGATGTGAAGTAGCGACAACAGGCTCTCGGCGATCAGCCAGGTATCTTTGTGGACGAGAGCGAGGGCACAGAGTCCCATGAGCACGACGAACACACCTTTGAAGAATTCCAGGCTGGCAACGGCGCGGAGCATGCGCCGTTGGGTGATATGGGGATCTGTCTTCTTTCCTTTCTGTCGCATGAAAGCGGGTACGAACGAACATGCAGGGTATCACGGCGGAGGAATCGTCGCCCATCCGGAATTGTCCAAGGGTCGCCCCTGGACTTACCTCAGTAACTGGATGGTAAAACCACCACATGTCACGATCACCGCAGAGAAATCATTATGCGAATCATCGCTTATGTGCTGGCCGCCGTAGGCCTTTGTAGCACCGCCGTATCCGCGCAAGAAACGCCTCAAACCGCACGGCAGGCATTACTTGAAATGTTCTTCAGCAAGACGCCGGGAACGTTTGTGAAGCACCTTCCGGCGGCAACACGCGACGTTCTAGAGAAATCCGGGGCCCTGGCGAACCTGCAGCAATATTCGTTGCTAGCCGGCCAGATGCAGGCAGAAGGGCAGAACCTGCAGACTTTCGAAACAGGGTCCGTGCTTTTGTCGGGGGAAAACCCTAAGACAGGGCAGAAAATTGAAGTCACGGTGGAGAACGATGCGCTCCGCGCGGACGAGGACGATATCGAGTTGTCGTTCCTGACCTACAAGAATGGACAGGTGCAACGGACTCCGTTCATGCCGCACATGACATTTTCCATGAAGCAGGAGGCGCGGGTCTGGAAGCTGAATGAAATATCGGTCACGATTCGTTTGCCGCTGTCGGATCCGGATCTGTTGAAGGCAATTACTGACGGCATGAAGGCGCGGCAGAATGCGAGTGCCACGCTTACGCCGCGTAGCCAGCCTGTTGCGTCTCCGGCGGGAACTGACGCGCAGGTGCTCGCGGCGATGCGGACGATTCTTACGGCGGAGATCACCTACGCGACGACTTATCCGAGAGTTGGGTACACCTGCACGTTGTCCGACTTGGATG
>Ga0126371_10001743_pt1 | contig 18464 bp, 19 predicted proteins | sample PanSoiMetaPlot_4_FD_110145 | JGI IMG/M metagenome (GOLD analysis project Ga0126371, IMG submission 110145) | Tropical forest soil microbial communities from Panama - MetaG Plot_4 | ecosystem: Environmental > Terrestrial > Soil > Tropical forest > Bulk soil | place: Panama | collected 2016-02-17 | reverse complement strand
TGGCCCTGTTGAAACCTAACGAATCAGGTTACAATTTGATGAAGAACATGGATGCCAGACGGTGCGCTCCGGGATGCCGAACGGGTACTTCCGGTGCAAAATCGGACGGAATTGAAGCAACTTGTCGCAGGTGTCGCTCATCTTTGTAAAGAGCGGGTTCCAGAGTATTTAGAGTAATCTTCACACCGAGCAACAAGGAAAGTCTGTAGCGGGGAATATGGGATCCCAAACAGTGAATACGAATCTCCCCGGCCAAGAGCCGGAACTGCATCTGCTCATCGCGGATAAGCAGTTGGACGAGCCTCTCTATAAGCATCTCTTCCGCGAAATTGATGAATTCTTTTTCCCGAAGAAGCTCCCACCTCTCAAGCTCGAGTCGAAGCCTGAACCGGTCAAGGACATCTGGGGCTTCTACGACAACAAGAAGAATGGCGTTCTAGGATCCACTGGCATACACGTTCTGATCGTGGGCTTGATTGCGCTTAGTTATGTAGTCTTCAAGCACACCGTTACCGTTGCTGCTCAGCCGAAGGTGACCGTCGCGTTGGTGGATCCCTCCGATCTTCCGCCCTTGAAGCCCTCCAAGACGCAAGTTGGCGGTGGTGGCGGCGGCGGCGACCGTGACGTATTGCAAGCCAGCAAGGGCAAGTTACCCAAGTTCTCGCTTCAACAGATCACTCCTCCAGTCGTTGTTATTCGCAACGAGCACCCGAAACTCGTGGCCGAACCGACCGTGATTATTCCGCCCCAAGTTCAGTTGGCTTCTAACAATATGCCCAACCTGGGCGATCCGATGGCGCACGCCGTCCTGCCTTCGAATGGTACGGGTTCCGGCGGTGGTATTGGAACCGGCTCAGGTGGTGGCGTGGGCTCCGGCACTGGCGGCGGTTTTGGCCCCGGTGAAGGCGGAGGCACTGGTGGCGGCGTGTTCCGCATGGGTAGTGGCGCAACTCCTCCGCGTGCAATTTATTCGCCCGAGCCTGAGTTTTCCGAAGAGGCCCGCAAGGCCAAGTATCAGGGTGTGTGCACGCTGGGCGTGATTGTTGACGCTCAGGGCCGTCCGACCAATATTCGCGTTCTGAGTAGCCTGGGAATGGGTCTGGACGAGAAAGCGATTGCCGCCGTGAAGACTTGGCGCTTTGAGCCGGCCATGAAAGACGGACACGCGGTGCGCTTCGAAATCGCCGTCGAAGTCGACTTCCACCTGTACTGAGATCACCTCCGATACCGAATTTGCATCCCCGTCCGATGTCTTCCTGAGCAGCGGCAAAGCCGCTGCGAGGGACCGTACGACGGCAGGCGGCGGAAGGCTGCCGAAGAAGAATAAGTCAGCGGCCCTAACCAGCAATTCTTCGAAGCACGGCGAAGTGCCCTTCCCAGCGTTTGCCGAATCCTAATCGTTCGTAGAGGGAAATCGCTCGTGCATTATCGCTGCGCACGTGTAAGAACGGTTTCTCTCCACGCTCGCGAATACGTCGCATCACCTCGGTCATAAGTTTCGCCGCATAGCCCTTTCCCAAATGATCAGGATGCGTGCATACGGCACTCACTTCTGTATGGCCTGGGACCTTGAGTCGCTCGCCCGCCATCGCCACCAGCCTCCCGCCCTCGCGAATACCGACGTAGTAACCGAGTTCGTGCGTGCGCGTTCCAAATGGGCCGGGCTTCGTCATGGTTGCGAGTTCGACCATTTCCGGAGAATCCGCGTCGCCCAATTCGAAGATCGCCGGCCGCGCCGGGGTCGAGTTCTTCGATACGGCCCCATTTTTACAGACCATTTGCAGCAGTGGAGCTCCCGCGACATACTCCCATCCTGACCGCGCCTCATAAGCATGATTCAGAAAAACAGCGACAGTGCCGCCAGAACCGACGAGCTCCGCCAGCGATTCATAGCCAGCATCATTCGGCGCTTGAAACCCGGCCAACAGCGTGACCTCAAGCGGAAATCGACGAGCTTGCCGGGCTATTTCCGCGAACGATGCCTGCCGCGTCGTCAGCGCCCGCAAGATCACATTCTCGAGTGGATGCATGGGTAAGCTGAAGAACGTTGGATTGCTTCGCCCTCCAAAAGACACACTAATTCTCTGCGGGACGAGAAGGCTATCCGATTCTTGCATGCAAAAGCTGACGGAGGAAACGGATCATGTGAGAACGGCCGCCTCGGCCGTCCGGCCAAAGAGAAGCGAGGCCGGGTCAGAAAAACCAGCCTACTCCTTCAGATCGACATGCTCCACGCCTTCGATTGGATGCCCCAGAAATCGCTGCCCCAGCCGCTGGAACTTCTCCGTGGAATCCGTGGCAAAGAACTTCAATCTTGGAACCCGTCGCCGCTCTTCCCCTTCCGCCTCCGCCACCAACTGCTGAATGCGATTCGCCACTTCGCGCGCCGTCGATTCCGCTGAATCCACGATCTTCACGTGGCCCGGAGTAACCCGCGCCAGCAGCGGCTTCAGCAATGGATAGTGCGTGCACCCCAGCACGATCGTATCGGCGTCGTGGAAGCCATCAGAAAACGCCTCGCCGAGATAGATCCGCGCCACCTGCTCGGTCACCGGATGGTCCACCCATCCTTCTTCCACTAGTGGCACCAGCAGGGGACAAGCCTTCTCCCGCGCCTGCAACCCGCGCGCCTCAAGCGCCTTGCGATATGCATGGCTGCTCACGGTTGCTTCCGTCCCAACCACTACGATCTTTCGATTGCGTGTGGCCAAACCGGCTGCAGAAGCGCCGGGTTCAACCACTCCGACAACAGGCACACGAGCCGCGGAAGTGATTCGATCCAGTGCCAGCGCTGTCGCGGTGTTGCAGGCAATGACAAGCATCTGGGCGCCATGCGATTCGAGATAATGCGCGGCCTGTACGGCGTAGCGAGCGACCGTTTCTACTGATTTCGAGCCATACGGAAGCCGCGCCGTATCGCCGAAGTACACGTAGTCGGCATCTGTAACAAGTTGAAGTAAAGCTTTAAGTACCGTGAGTCCCCCAAAGCCAGAGTCGAAAACGCCGACGGCAGGACGACGCATGTTTCTATGCAATTCGTTCAGAATGGGAGTGCTCCGTCATGTTTGTCGTGCACACTATAACAGTGTACACTGTACTTGATATGAGAAACGTCACTCTAAGTGCCGACGAACACCTCATCGAGCGAGCGCGACAGACTGCCCGTTCCGAGCACCGGACGCTAAATGACGCGTTCCGTGAATGGCTTGAACAGTATACGGCTCGGAACGGAGATGCCGAGGCTTATGACCGCCTCATGCAACGGCTGCGGGGCCACGTGGTCGCCGGTCGAAAGTTCACGCGAGAAGAAATGAATGAGCGGTAGATTCTTCCTCGACACGAATGTATTCGTTTACGAGTTCGCAACGCGTGATCCCCACAAGGCGGATCGGGCATCGAAGCTGATTCGCAGTGCGATTCTCAGCAGACAAGGAGTCGTGAGCTATCAGGTCGTGCAGGAATTCTTTAGTGTTGCCTTCACTCGTTTCCAGAAGCCGCTGGGGCTCACTGCGGCAGAGGAATACTTTTCTACCGTTTTCAAACCCTTGCTCGCCGTGCACTCTTCGCCGCGGCTATTACTGGAAGCATTACGAATCCGTGCTGAACATCAATTCTCGTGGTACGACTCGCTGATCGTGTCCGCTGCGAAGCAGGCGGAATGTTCTTTCCTATACACGGAAGACATGCAGGATGGTCGCCGCATTGGCAATCTGAAGATACAGAATCCCTTTCGAAAACCCACAAGCTAAGCTATTCAGACCGGACAATCTCCCGCAGGTTGACAGGCATCAATCCTGCTGCACGACAGCACGGGCCCGGAGGAATCGGTGCTCCATGCGGACATGTCCGTGGATGCCCAAGGAACGTGCAGATCTTATCCGTAGCTTCAGGCGAAAGAATGTGCTCGAACTTGCACGCCTGCTGCTCGATTTCGGTCTCGCTATCCATCGCCAAACTATCAGTGAAGAGCCGCTCAGCCAGGCGATGCCGCCGGATAATGCTGCCAGCCTTTTCTCGTCCGCGTGGCGTAAGTTGAACGACCAATGTTCCATCACCAACAGACGCCGATACAGGCTTCAGCGCGTCATGGCACGGATTCACAAATGGCTTGTGATCGTGCGCCTGCGGGGGATGCGGCGACGAAACCACCAATCCCAACTCGATCATCGTCTCGATCGCCATGCTCACCGGCAGCGCCCCGTGCACTTCCATGCGCTCCACTTCCGCAACCTCTCCATGCTCTTCCAGCACCCAGAGCTCTTCGAGGACTTCGTCGAGTTGCTCTTCATCCGCCATCGAGAAGACTTCCTGCGAGGCAATCTTGCCGTGGTGCAATTCGATTCGCCGATCGGCCAGCCGAGCCACCACCGGATCGTGCGTCACCATCACAATCGTACGTCCCTGCTGGTGAAATTCACGTAGCAGGCGCAGCACGATCTCTTCGTTCTGCGCATCGAGATTTCCTGTTGGCTCGTCGGCGAGAATAATCCGCGGATCGTTGATCAAAGCCCGCGCAATGCACACGCGCTGCTGTTCGCCGCCCGACAACTGAGAAGGCAGGTGATGCGCCCGGTCTGCCAGACCGACGCGAGCCAGAGCTTCTATGGCTTCCTTCTCATCAGTCATGCTGTGGAAGTACTGGGCGAGCATCACGTTCTCAACCGCGGTCAAGAAGGGAACCAGGTGGAATTGCTGGAAGATGAATCCAATTTTCTCCGCACGGACGCGGTTCAACTCGGACGCGGAGATTCCGGCAACATTCTGTCCATCCAGCCAGATTTCTCCCGAGGAGGGTTGATCGAGGCATCCAATCAGATTGACGAGCGTCGACTTGCCAGATCCCGAAGGCCCCATGATCGAGAGCCACTCTCCGGGCGCGACATGCAGCGCGATGTGATCGAGCGCATGAATGGCCCCATTTCCGTTGTCTTTGCCGGCGCCATTTCCCGCTTCCTTGGCGGGGTAGAGCTTGGTCACATCCTTGATCTGAATCATGTCACTCTCCCCTCAAGATTACCGCGGGTTGCACCCGGCGCAGCAGGGAAATCGGCAAAATCGCCGACAGAAGTGTTACTACCACGCTGCCAACCAGCACCACCGGGAGCACGCTGAAACGTGGCACAACCGTAGCCTGGAAGTTCACCCGCCCGATCCAGGCAGCGATCCCAATCCCAAACAGAAATCCGATGACAGCGCCGGTCGCCCCCAAGGCAGCAGCCTCCGCCGCAAAAAATCCGTTCAGCAGCCGCTCTGACGCGCCTAGCGCCTTCATGATGGCAAAATCGCGGCGGCGGTCGAACACCCATCCCATCAAGGTGGAAAGCACGCACAAGGCCGCCGTCAGAATGATCAAGGCCGCCGCCGCAAGCAGCGTCGCGCGAGTCTTGCCCAACACGCGCGCCTCCCCCTCCATGATTTGCCGCACCGGCCGCACATCCGCAGAAGGAAGCGCCTGCGCCAGTTGATTCATCACGCCCGTGATCTCGCTCGGAGAGCCACTGGCGGCGACTTGAATCGTGAAAGGCTGTACACCCGTCCAAGACACGAAATCACTCAACGAGAGATAAATCCGGCTGTCCTCAGCCGCTCCAGTTTGCACCGTGCCCGAAGGAGAGACGCGAAGCATTTTTCCTTGAAAGGCAAGGTCGAAGTCCTGTCCCTTGGGCGATACAAGCGGCAGAGCACGTACTCCAACTAGAGATGGGTGCCCCACTTCTCCCTGATTTTGGGAGAAGTGGGGATTTTCTGATGTCGAAGGCCATAAGCTAACCGACCACCAGCGATTCAACTGCTTCACTCGCTCGAAATCCGTACCCGCAACCACGATCGGCTGGCCGTCGCTGGTCCGCGCCACAATCAATCCGAAGGACGCCGCCACTCCGCGCCCAGCGAGCACAGAATCGACACGGGCAAGCGCCTCGGCAGGAAGGGAAGCGCCATTCTTCCCCACAACGATGATGTTTGCTCCGTAGTTGCGGAATTCACGCTGCAGCTTCGCCTGCACATCGACATACAAATTCAGCATCGCCGTGGCTACTGCCGCGGCAACCACCATGGCAAACAAGGCCGAAGCGGCCCGGCCCCGCCGCAGCACAGCAGCCCGCAGAAGCATCCGCACAAACATCGAAGTATGCGGGGCATGCGCGCGACTCGCCGCCAGATCCCTTGCCTGATGCGACATCGGAGCGCTCACAACTCACCTCGCAAGGCAAACACCGGATCCATCGCCACGGCCCGCCGAATCGCCATCGCGCTACCGGCGAAGGTCACAATCACCGCAATCGCCAGAATGACGGGGAACAATACGGGCGAAATCGAAATCTGCGAATTGAAGATCGACTGGCCGATTTGGTGCGCCAGCAAGGAGCCAACTCCAAATCCGATCACTCCGCCCAGCAGGGCAAGCAAGGCCGCCTCGGCGAAGAACACCGACGCAACGGCAAATTTCCCTGCACCGAGCGCCTTCATGAGCCCCACTTCCGCTCTGCGCTCGAAAATGGCCGTTGCCATGGCCGCCGAAACAGCCAATGCCGATGCAAACAACGCCGCCAGGGTGATCAGGAAAATAAGTCCCTCGATCCGGGTCAGTACTGCACCTTCATTCTGGGAAACCTGGCGAATCTGCTCGGCATGCGAATGCGACATCGCCTCGGTCAATTGCAAGGCAATTGCCTGCGGATACGGCGTGCAATACCAGCGGTCGTAAACCGCGCCTGACATGCTCTTCGGATCACGGCGCCCAAACGCATCTTCCGGCTTGGTCAAGGCGCTGACATACACGCGCCGCACCACGCCCGGTCTGCCAAGAATCTCCTGCGCCAATCCCAGTGGCGCAACGATCTGATCGTCCTCCGCTCCGCCCGTCGAGAGCACTCCATCAACATGTAGTTGCCGTCCAGAAAGGGTCAGAGTATTGCCCGCCTTTTCGCCGAGGCGCGAGGCCAGCCGCTCTCCAATCAGAATGTCGCCGGAATTGTCATCCGGCCATGCTCCCTCGACCTTCCACCACGGATGCGTATTCCGCACACCCGTAACGAACTTCTCGTTGCCATAAGAAAGTTCCTTGGCAAAGTACGTTCCGACCAGCGTTACATCCTGCTTCGTGCCCCCGTTTTCGAGAGAAACGGTCACCGGAAGCATCGGAGCAAATCCGGTGATGTTGTTGTGCCAGAAAATCCCCTTGATCTTGGGCAGTTCAGCTTCGCTCAGGAATGCGCCGTCAGTCGGCGGCTTCCAATTCACGCCACCGATCTCAACATCCAGCGTGTCTTCTTGCGGGGTTACAACCAGGTTCGCGCCAATCGTTCGCAATTCGCGATTGATCTTGTCGCCGATATCCGTCGCCACAGCAATCATTGCCGTGGCGACAGTGACTCCTAAGGCAATCGCGGCTCCAGCCAGGACTTTGCGCCTCTTCTGGCGCCGGAACGATTCGTAGACGAGCCGAATGAACATCGGCTATTGTTGCCCGAACATGCGGCTACCGGCCGCAATATCGGCCTCCTCAATGATGACGGCATCTGCAGTCTGCGTTGCCTTCAGCGGCACCGGATTGCAGCCTCCCTCAGTTCCCACCGACTGCGGATTGATCGGCGCCGCGCAGTTCTTGCACACCACTCCGTTACCGCTCTTGTAGAAACCGACGGAGCCGCAAATCTCACAAGCATCGAACACGGTCGCGATCTTGCCGTCGGGTTTCTGATACAGCCAGAATCGCACCTCGGTGCCGCCTTCCTTGGATTGGAATCGGTGCAGGTCGCCATCGTAAACCTGCGTCAGAGGGATGCTCACCTTGCCGTTGGTGAACGTAACTTCTGTTGCCGGAGACAGAACGCTAACGCTCTTGGCATAGACGAACTCAGCCGTCACCATGGCGATGAACAGGAACGAGAACGTGTAGACCGATCCCATCCATAACCGCTCCCGCCGCGCCGTCCACGCAGCCTTGCGTTTCTCGGCCGGGGATGCACCAGGATCGACCGCTGGCGCACGCCGCTTCGCTTCGAACAAAACCATCAGCGCAGCAAGCGCGAAAATCGTCACAAAGAAGAACCAGTCGTTGCTGACGATTGGTCCGATGATCGCCATCTCCCGCTTCGAAGAGGGAAGGACGCCGCTCTCGGAAAGCTCGTGCAGCCCGGAGATTACAAGCTGCGCCGCCACCAGAAACATGATCGCGGTTGTGATCTTGAAGAACTTCTGCAGGTTGATCCGGACGCTTCCTTTGACAAACATCACGCCAAATGCGATGGCAGCCAGCAGACCGAGCAGAGTGCCCAGGAAGCTCATCAGTTCGGTCGAATTCAGCGACACGCCGGCCAGAATGAGCACCGTCTCGGCGCCTTCGCGCAGCACCATCAGAAAGATGAAAATGAACAGTCCGAACCAGGCGTCATTGCCGGCAAGCAGGCCGACTTTGCCCTCGATTTCGCCCTTCAGCTTGCGCCCCGTCTTCATCATGAAGACGACCATGGTGACCACGAAAAACCCGGCCACCAGCATGATCCAGCCTTCGAAAACGTCTTCGTTTAAATGGGTTCGGGAGATGACAATCGCTACGCCAATGCTGCCCAGAAAAGCGGCGGCCAGGGCCGCGTAGACGGTCTTGCGAAGCTCCGCCCGGCCAATCTTGGCCAGGTAGGCGAGGGTAATCCCCACGATTAGCGCGGCTTCAACCCCTTCGCGGAGAGTAACAATGAAAGCCTGAAGCATGTAGAAAAGCCCCTAACAGTGCGGGAAGCTAAAAACGATTTTGAAAATGAATTTCAATTTCAACTTCAAGGATATCGTCCACCCATCAGACCCGTCAATCCGCCGCCTCACAAACGGTTGTGATTAGAATCACACGGTGGAATTGGGCGGTTGAACGGTTGTTGACAGTACGGAGAAGGGACGGGTAACGGCTGGCCCAGGTCGGTTCGTGAGCGCAGTCGAGGTATTCCCCGCCAGGCACTCCCGAAACCGCCAGCCGCTGCAATTACCCACGAAGAACCAACTACTGTGCCATCCGCTTCAACCAGATTGCGAAGCCGATGAACAAGTGGCAAGATTGCCGTTTAGAAGTGGAGTAGAAGTCATGCCGTTGTTATCTGGAAACGCAGATCTGACCAGCAAAGAGTGGGCTATCGCAGCGCTGGTTTTCCAAGGACGGACGAATGCACAGATCGCAGTAGAGACCAACACAAACGAGCAAGTAGTCGAGCATCATGTGCGCAGCATCCTCGACAAAACGGGTTGCTGGAATCGCACAGAAGTGGCTTTGTGGTATCTGAAGATAGGACTGGAAAAAGAGAGGCGCTCCGGCGATAGGCGCCAGGTGGACTCGAAGATCAGTGAGGAACGCCGTCAGGAGGATCGTAGACAACCTCCACAGCGTTCTCTCAGAGCGCACGAACAACATGAGATCAGCCTGGATGAGTGATGTCGTGTTTGCGGGAGAAAGGGGGCTGTTGTTAGAGGTTCAAGGCCACTATCGCTGGTCAATGATGAGTGGAGTCGAGAACAGGCGCAGCGGCGGTAGTCTCCCGGTGGCCGCTGACGAAGCTTTCGCGTCGTCGCCTCAGTCCGGTTGGGCTTGGCTCTGTTTCCTGTTGCCGGGTAGGCCCGGGGATTTCGCCCCGAGCCTGCCACAGATCCGGACGTGAACCTCTCGCTTCATCCGGCTCGTGCCACCCGAAAGAAGGCTGCCGCCAGCCGTCAAGACAAGCAGTTCCTCCGGTTTCCCGTGGACTCGGCCATAAAAGACGTTTTGTTCCATCGAGAAACAATAGCTCACATTTCATGATTGATGTAAGGAGGCGCTTGCTCTCACAGCCGCTTCAAGAACGCGTTTGCCTCATTGACTCGCGGAAACAGCTTCTCCTCAGCCTGAAACTCCGCCGAGTGCACGCAGCGCCGGCTTCCACGCAGCCTCACCGGATGCTTCAAGTGCAGCATCTCGTGGTACACGATGTACTCCAGCACGTACCGTGGCACACCCGGATGGTCGAAGATCCGGCTGATAATGATCGCGTTATGCGCCGGATCGTAATGCCCCAGAATCCGCCGCGTCTTCGTCTGGCTCCAGCTCATGCGTGGTCGCGCCATTAGTCCGTGGAAGAAACGAGTATTGAGGTCTTCGAAAATCCCGTCCAGGTCATAAAAATGACCATGCGCAGAACGAAGCATCTTCCGCCCGCGCATCTGCCGCACTAAGTGTGCCTTACTCACGATCTCGTGACTGGCCACATATTTTCGATACCGGACCGCATGCCCTCGATCGATCGGCTGTCGGTACATCTTCGCGAGCAGAATGTGCGCGATTGCGCGCAGCACCCCTTCTGGCGCGCCTTCCAATAGATCCGAAAGCCGTACCAATAGCTTGCCCTGGCGCAGCCGAATCGTGTTATTCACGTTCGCAAACGCAAAGAAATCGATCTTCATCTCGGGAACGGAAGTCCCGGGACGCAATTCACTATAGATTTCCTGGAAAAGTTCGAGCAGCCCTTCGCGCACGGTGAGCCCAGATTATCAGGGGTTGTGGATTGGCACTAGCGACTAACGGGGTATAGCAGAGAAGGCATTCGCGAATAACCATGGTGCCGTCACGCCTCGCTTGCGCTTCCGCGGGGCGGACGAAGGCGGCCGCTCCTACATTCCCGTCTACTCCTGCACTCCCGTCCCTGCAGAAGGATTCTTATTCAGCTTCTTATGCTTCGCCTGCTCTTCCTGATCGGCCAGCAATTTGCGGTGATCCTCGGTCGCGTTATCCACGGTTTCGATTGCATTGGTCAAAACGAATTCATACTGCGCTGCCTCTTGCGGCGTTACGCCGGCCGCATCTTTCACCGCGCGCAACTTTGACTGGAATTCCGTGTCCGCTTCGATCACAGCCTTTAGCGGCTTTCGGATGTCATCTCTTCGGTCAACGTAGGTATCGATGTTGTCATTCAACTCGTCGTACAGCAGTTGAAAATCGTCGAGCAAGTCATGCGTCTGCTTGGCGCGATCCTTGGTCTTGGGATCGGTTCTTGCCTCTTCCAGTTTCACCAGTCGGGCCCGCGCGAATTGCACGTAGAGCGGAAGGCGCAGCTTCGGCTCCCAGCTTGTATCGCGGACCTGATCAATCTCGGTTTGGGTCAGAGGATCCCGGCGATGCTGTGCCTTTAGTGTCGTCGCGCCTACCAGCAGAACAATCGCAAGCCAACGGAAAGATCTCATTTCGCACCCTTGGGAAACATCGACGAGAGCAGATCGTCTCGGACCCGCTCGATACGGTTAATCGCATCCTGCACCGGAGCCTGATCGTCATGGCCCAGGGTGTGCAGAATGTTGTTGAGTTTGCGTGTCATGTTACGCATCGCAATCTCTGTTGATTTTTGATGCTTCCGCGATTGCAGCGAGTAGTCCCGAGCCTGCTCTGAAAAACTTACGACGTCGGCCAGAGCTTCCTGACCTTTTTGGACATCGGACGCCGCATAGAGCTTATCCGCTTCGTCGAGCCTTTTCTCAGCAACCTGTATGCAAAGATGAACCCTGTCCTTCGGACTTGCCGATGCGATTCGTGCCTTGAGTTCCTCGACAGTCGGCTCCTTCCGCGGGACCGGCCTCGCACTAGCCATCGCGCAAAGCAGCAACAATGGCAAGGCACACCAAAACAACGTCCACGAAAAGTTGTTAGTCACTCTGATCCCCAAGCATGCACTCCTGTACTTAGATCTATTTCTTCGGCTGTAGCGCGATCAATCGATGTTTAGCCTGCCACTCCTGATCAGGATACTTCCCATTGGCTGTTTGCAGGAAGAGTTGATAACTCGCGACCGCCTTCTTCACATCCCGCAGATGATCGTATGCGGAAGCCCGCAAGAAGTAGGTGATAGGAATTTCTGGCAACGCTTTCGCCCGAGCATCCAACGCTTTCAGCGTCAGGCCATAATCTTTGTTCTCGCTTGCCGCGAAGGCGAGGTCACCGTACGCGCTACTGAGATCGGGTTTCAACTTTACGGCGGCCAGCAGTTCTTCCTGTGCCTTGGCAAACTGCTTCTGTCGCAGCAGCGTTTGGCCGAGGCTCTGGTGGAGTTCCGCATCCTGCGGATGGTCCGTAAGGAGCGCTCGGTAAGCCTTTTCGGCATTGTCTGTCTTTCCGGCTGTCACATAGAGGTCGGCGAGTTCCCGTTGTAGCGTGACATCCCCGGGCGTAAGCTTTGCTCCTACTTGTAATTCGGCAATCGCTTCGTCATTCTTGCCTTCAGCCTCAAGTACTCGTCCCATTTGGACATGCGCTCCCGCCTGGTCGGGATGCGCAGCCACCACCTTGCGCAACTGCGTTTCGGCCTCCGGCAATTGCCGCCCGCGCATGTAGATGTTCGCCAGGCCGATTGCCGCATCCACCGATGAAGGATCAAGCATCAGCACCTGTTTGTACTCCTGCTCGGCATCAGAAAACTTGTTGTGCTTTTCAAGCAAAAGACCAGCCGCGAGCCGGGGCTCCGGATCTTTTGGCTGCAGTGCCGCCGCTTGACGATAAGCGGCCAGCGCTTCATCAGGCCTCGTAGCTTCAGTAATGTGGGCCAGCGAGAGCCAGGCGCGCGTGCGGCCCTCGGCTGCGTGACTTGTTGGCGTTAGCTGTGTCGCGGCGCGCAGGAATTTCTCCGCATCGGGGTTTCCGCTCTTGGCGAGTTGCAATCCCAGATTCAAGTTCGACTCGAACACATCCGGCTTGGCTTCTACTGATTTTCGGTATGCTGCGATCGAGTCGTCCGTTTTGCCGAGCGCATTCTGCAGGAAGCCCAAATCGAACCAAGCTACATAGTTGCTGGGATCCTGCTCTATCACCTTATGCAGCAGTGGCTCAGCCTCCGCATAGTTCTTTTTCTGAATGAGGTCTTCAGCTTTCGTGAGGTCGGGCGCGGGAGCTTCTTCCTCGGCGACGGTAGTGTGATGAGTCGCCTTTCGATTTCCTTTTCGGCTGGAGGACGACTCGCCTTGCGACGGCTGAGTCGAGTCTGAATTCCGCGGTGAAGATTGCGCGGCCGATTGATCTTGAACGTCCGCGGCATAGGCGTACGAAAGCAGCCCCACGGTAGCGACACTCAGTGCCGCCGCGACCGCAATCCTACGAACGTCCATTCGAACCCGATGTCCCATGGCCGTTCAGCACTCGTGCAAGGTATGTCCCGGTAAAAGAGCCCGGTAGTTTCGCAATGGCTTCCGGCGGTCCAATTCCCACAATCTTGCCCCCGCGGCTGCCACCCTCCGGACCCAGATCGATCACCCAATCCGCCGTCTTGATGACTTCCAGATTGTGCTCGATGACAACAATCGAGCCCCCTGGTTCAATCAGACGGCGAAAAGCGGCCAAAAGTTTGCTGACATCGTCAAAATGCAAGCCGGTTGTCGGTTCGTCAAAGATATAAAGTAGCCGCCGCTTCAGTTTTACCCCGTTGCCACTCCCTCGGGAGCCGTCTCTCGTGGCAGGCTGAAGGTGAGCCGCCAGCTTCATCCGTTGTGCTTCACCCCCCGAAAGCGTCGTCGCCGACTGACCCAATCGGAGGTATCCCAATCCGACCTCCTCGAGGGACCGCAGCTTCTCGGTCACCTTGGGCGCCTCGGCGAAGAACTTGAGTGCCTCTTTGACGGTGAGATTCAACACCTCATGAATGTTCTTCCCGCGATACCGAACCTCTAGCACCGTAGGTTTGTAGCGCGTGCCCTTGCACTCCTCGCAAACCAGTTCCACGTCGGCGAGAAACTGCATCTCGACAGTCACCGTGCCGTCGCCCTGGCATACCTCGCAGCGCCCACCGGGAACGTTGAAGGAGAAGTGTCCGGAGCTGAATCCGCGTTTCTTGGCATCGGGCAGGGAAGCGAACAGCTCGCGGATGGAGTCGAATGCCTTGATGTACGTCACCGGATTCGAGCGCGGTGTCCGCCCGATCGGCGACTGATCCACCAGCACAACCTCCTCGATGTACTGGTCGCCGTCCAAACTCTCCCATGTCGCCGAAGTTGTCGCACCTACTCCGTTTCCGTTCCCGGACTGCTGCTTCGCCTGCGAGAGCGCCTTGTAGATCACCTGATGGAGAAGCGTTGACTTCCCTGATCCAGACACGCCAGTGATCGCTACCAGCATCCCCAGCGGAATGCTGATGTCCACATTTTTCAAATTATTTGCACGGATACCGCGGACGCGAATCTGCTGTGTCCCGGGATGCCGCCGCGTTGCCGGAAGCTGGATCCGCAGATCCTCTGAGAGATATCTCCCGGTCAACGATGCCGGATTGTGCACGATCTCGTCGAACGTCCCGCCAGCGATCAGTTTCCCGCCATTCTCGCCCGCGCCCGGACCGAGGTCGAGAATCCGGTCGGCCGCTTTCATGATGTCCGGATCGTGTTCGACAACCAGGATTGTGTTCCCGAGATTTCGAAGATCATGCAGGATTCTTACCAGCCGGTGTGTATCGCGCGCGTGCAAGCCGATCGAAGGCTCGTCAAGCACATAAAGCGTGCCCACCAACCGCGATCCCAACGACGTTGCGAGCTGAATCCGCTGTGCCTCCCCGCCCGAGAGAGTCGAGGAGAGCCGGTCGAGCGTCAGATAGTCCAATCCAACGTCATTCAAGAACTTCAGCCGCTCGCGAATTTCATCGAGCACTTTCTCGGCAATTTCTGCTTCCTGCGGACTCAACTGTACTTGCTCGAAAAACTTCAGCGCATCTTCCACCGTAAGCGCGCAGACTTCGCATAGGTTCCGACCTTGAATCTTCACCTGCCGTGCTTCCATGCGCAACCGGCTTCCGTTGCACTCCGAACAGGTGGAATATCCTCGATAGCGGCTGAGGAACACGCGCACATGCAGCTTATATTTCTTCCGCTCCAGGTGCGCAAAGAACCCGCGGACCCCCAGGAACTTGCCTTCCCCATTCATCACAAGATTCTTGTGCTCTTCGGCAAGATCGATCCAGGCCATATCCAACGGTATCCCAGCGGCCTTCGCATACCGCTTCAAATCAGTGAACAGGGGGCGATATTTCGGCTTCGTCCAAGGCTCGATTGCCCCTTCGGCTAGAGATTTCATCTTGTCGGGAATCACGAGATCGAGATCAAAGTCGATCGTGTTCCCGAATCCCTGGCATTTTGGGCAAGCGCCATAAGGGTTGTTGAACGAGAAAAGCCGCGGCTCTGGCTCTTCATACCGGATATTGCAAACTTTGCACTCGAACCGCTGCGCGAAGCGAAGAGTTGCAGGTGTGGGACGGACACTCGGGTCCGTCAAATCCTCAGCCTTTGGAATTTCGAAAATCACCTCGCCGGCCTCCCGATACGCCGTCTCAATCGCATCGACCACACGCGAGCGAGCATCAGCCGAAACCGTGAGTCGATCGACCAGGACAAATACAGGCTCGGAAAAGTTGACGTCGAGCAGCGATTCTGGGGTAGAGAACTCAAACACCTGCCCGTTCTGATAAAGCCGGTTGAACCCAGCTTTGCGCAGATCGAAAAGCCGAGCCTTCAGCGCATCCGACAGGATGGGTGCCCCACTTCTCGCCGCCTTTGCGAGAAGTGGGGATTTTCGAGCTCTCGATCCCTTCTCGGCCTTCTGAGCAGTGTCCTGAGACGCGATTCCTGACCGTTGTAGCGGAAACAACACCTGCAACCGCGTGTCCGGATCGAGTGCCAGAATCGTATCGGCGACCTCGTCGACGGTGTCTTTCTTCACTTGGCGCCCGCAATTCGCACAATAAGTCCGCCCAATGCGCGCAAAGAGCAGCCGGAGATAGTCGTAGATCTCGGTCGCGGTCGCCACGGTCGACCGCGGGTTCCGTGTCGTATTCTTTTGCCGGATTGCCACCGCTGGCGCAATGCCGTCGATAGTGTCGGCGTCTGGCTTCTCGATCCGCTCCAGGAACTGTCGCGCATATGCCGACAGCGACTCAACATACCGCCGCTGTCCTTCGGCATAAATCGTGTCAAAGGCGAGGGAAGACTTGCCCGACCCAGACACTCCCGTCACCACCGTCAAGGTGTTATGAGGGACCTCAAAATCAATGTTCTTGAGGTTGTGAACGCGTGCGCCGCGTACCACGATGCTGTCTGGCTGCGTCGGAGTTGAAGACATCGAATCAGGGCCGAAAGCCACACTGGACCCCGAGCGCAGGCGCCCAGACCGGTCCGGATGGCCAGGTGAATCTTTCTATTATAAAGGATTCGCCGGGTTGGGACGGACACTCCTGTTCGTCCCTGCTGGTTTGATGTTACTTGATCGCGAAAATTGATATGGCGGAGCGGATGTTTTCTTTGCGTTCTCGGCGAATCCTCCGCGATCTCTGCGGGCAAAAGCTTTTAACGCTGAGTTCGCCAAGACAGATCGCAGAGGTCGCGGAGAAATGCCAAGTCTCAAGATCACTCGAAGAAACAGAACAAGAAATATCACGCACCTGGGATTGTGAGAGACGTCGCTAGGGATGGAATTGAGTGAGGCTGACGTCAACGAATCGGCGCGCTCGTTTCTGCTTCCGCCGAGATCCGTTCATTCTCCTGGTCGCGGCGACGCGCATAACGCACGATCAAGGTGCTTCCTATAGTCACAGCGCCGATCGGCGGTATGACCATAAGAAGAATGGCCCCGTTGATCGCCCGTTGAGCTTCTTTCGGAGTCGCCTTCGCATTGGCCCGGCACATGGCACAACCCTGCGCAAATGCGGGCGCTGTCCAAAGTGCCCCACATGTCAGCAGTAAAGCGAGAGCGGATTTACGTCCGAATCTCATGACGTTTGCTGAATTCCAACACCATTCGGCGGAGGTTGAACGCGGTCCGCATCTGGGAAAAAGAAGAAATACATGATCACAAAGCACGCGACGACGGAAAGAACCAGTACCCACCGCATCAAGGCGATCTCGAACTTCAAATGCATGAAGTATCCGATGATCAGCGCCGACTTGATCACCGACAGGATCAGCAGAACTTCAAGCATCCGTACAGGTGAAAACACCTGCTTGTAACCGAGCACCACCTCAACGGCCGTAAGTACCAGCAGCGCTCCCCACACCCAGAAATATTGCCCCTTCGCGTCATCGTGTTTCGCGACATCGTGCATAGGTGAGTTCCTCTGTGTATCTCTGTGCCCTCTGTGGTGAAGAGGTTCGTTGCTTAGGAAACTTTGGTCGACATCAAGTACACCAGCGGGAAGATGAACATCCACACCAGGTCGACGAAGTGCCAGTACAACCCGCAAACCTCCACATCGTGCGCGTCGTAATCCTTCGGCTTGAGAAACAAAATCACCGCGGCAATCAGCAGCCCAACTCCCAAAACGTTCACTGGGTAATGGAAAACATTGCCCGAAGGAATCAAAAAGGCCGCTGCAATCCAAATCACGGCTAGGGCCGGCAAGAACCACTTCCGGAATGCGACCACGCCCAGATAAATCACGCCGATGGTGACGTGCAGCATGTGCATCGCGGTCAGCCCGAAGAACGCTTGCGGGAATTGCGGAATGTTCTTTGAAATTTCAGCGAGTTCACCTGTTGTCGCGGGTTGGGCCACTCCGAGGAGCGACACAAAACCAGGCAGGATCAGCCCTTCGCCAATGAGCTTCGACCACTCCATGCCGTGCAGCACGATGAACGCAGTGCCGAATACCATCGTCGCCAGCAACCAATTCCGCGTCCACGCCCGATCGTGCCGTTGCGCGGCAAACACGCCCAACACCATCGTCAGCGAACTCGATAGCAGGCACGCCGTCATGATGGTCGCATTCGCAATGCTCTCCGCATGAAACGGCGTCGGCCACGGATTCGTATAGATGCGGTTGTAACTGAAGGCAAACAGCAGTGCACCGAAAGTCAGCGAGTCCGAGGCCAGAAACAGCCACATGCCCACTTTCTTCGAATAGGCCCCAAACAGCGGAGCCTCATACGCCCCGGGTGCTCCATGCGGCGCGGGCAACCCATGAACAGCATCGTGCTCAATCGTAGCTTCCGCCATTCCCCAGATCCCCTTTCAAACAAGTGGTCAGTGGACAGTACCTAGTAGTCAGCGAGGAAGCGTTCCGACTGATCACCGGCCACTATCGTGCGAACCCCAGCAATGCAAACACATAAATCCACAACACCAGCATGAAATGCCAGTACCAGGCCGTAATGTCTACCGCGATCCGCCGGGCCTCCAGCGGCTTATGCAGCAGGGAAGAACTCGCCGCCCAGATCAACGCGATCACTCCTCCCGCCAGATGTACGGCGTGCGCAATTGTCAACAAAAATGCAAACGAACTGCTCGGGTTCGTGTCCACATAGAATCCGCGATTGTGCAGTTCTCCCCACGCCAGCCACTGCCCGACCAGGAACGCGAAGCCCAGAATTACGGTGATCCCGAGCCACGGGAAATTCTTTTCCTCTCCCAGCGAGACACCCGGAATCGAACTCACGGGAGCCAGCGCAGCCTGTCGTGCCGCTTTTCGCCTCGCCAGTTCGATCGTCACACTGCT
>Ga0126371_10001742_pt1 | contig 18470 bp, 16 predicted proteins | sample PanSoiMetaPlot_4_FD_110145 | JGI IMG/M metagenome (GOLD analysis project Ga0126371, IMG submission 110145) | Tropical forest soil microbial communities from Panama - MetaG Plot_4 | ecosystem: Environmental > Terrestrial > Soil > Tropical forest > Bulk soil | place: Panama | collected 2016-02-17 | reverse complement strand
CCGCCGCGCTGGCCCGTAAGATCTATCACCTGCGCATCCTGGCAGGCGAGCGGTCGTGTGCCGAGCTGGCGGCACCGCTGCTGATCATCAGCCAGTTCACCCTTTACGCGGAAACCTCGAAGGGCAGGCGGCCGAGCTGGCAGGCCGCAGCTCCTGCCCAGATCGCGCAGCCGCTGGTGTCCACGTTCGCGGCGGCACTCACCGATCTCGGGGCGAGCGTGCAGACTGGCGCGTTTGGCGCGCAGATGCAGGTCGAGCTCGTCAACGACGGACCGGTGACGCTCATCCTGGAGCTCTAGGCGCTGGCGTCAGGCGTAATGGCCACCGTCAGCGCCCGGACTGCCGGACCGAGCAGCCTCATTGCGTTCGCCATCAGCCAGATAGCGGCGGGTGAACTCAAGGGACTCCGCCAGATCTGCCTGCCTGGCGCCGAGGGTCGGCGCGCGATGCGTGCTGACCTCAAGCACGACTATTCCCTGATAGCCGGTCGAGCTAAGCCAGCCAAGCAGCTCCGCACAGGGTTGAGTACCACGCCCTGGCACCAGGTGCTCGTCTGGCAGCCCCGGCTTCGTGCCATCCCCCATGTGCACGTGCGTCAGGCGCCCGCCGAGCTGCTTTGCCATCGCAAGTACGTCGGAATCTGAGACCGCCGCGTGCGATACGTCGAGAGTGGCGTGCGGAACATCCATCTCGACTGGACTCCAGTGCGGCGCATACGCGCCGACCTCAGTCTCGCCGCGCAGCAGCGGGTATAGGTTCTCGACCGCGAAGGCGACGTTACCTTGCGGAGTCAGCCGGGCGATGCCCTCCTCGAAGTCTCTGGCGTACTCGCGCTGCCAGCGAAACGGCGGGTGCACCACGACGATCCTGGCGCCCAGCGCTTCCGCCAGCTCGCGGGACCTTTCCAGCTTGACCCACGGGTCACGGCCCCAGACCCGCTGGGTGATCAGCAGGTTAGGCGCGTGCACGGCGACCACAGGCACGTCGTGATACTCCGATAGTCGGCGCAGCACCGCGGCGTCCTGGCTCACCGGGTCGGCGGTCACCATGACCTCGACCGCGTCATAGCCGAGCCGGGCTGCGGTCTCGAACGCATCTGGAGCCCGCTCCGGGAACACCGAAGCCGTCGACAGCGCAACCTTGATGCCTGTCACCTCAGTGACCTGCGCAATCGCGTCTCCCTCAGATCTGGTGGTACTGCCAGCTTATGCCTGCCGACGGCAGGACCTGGCCTGGGCACCGTGCCCAGGCGACAGCCGCTGTGACCGCCGCCGATTGGCACCAGCGGCCGACTGTCCGAGCCCGGCGATACTTTGCCCGCATGGCGAAGACGTCGGCGCCGGCTCTGTACGAGTGCACAGAGTGCGGCTGGCGGAGCACCAAGTGGGCGGGGCGGTGCGGTGGCTGCGAAGCCTGGGGCACTGTGGCCGAACGCCAGCGCCCAGAGTCACCGGTGCGGCCTGGGTCGCGCGCGCAGCTGAGGCCAGCCCATCCCTCCTCAGCCGCGCTGCCGATCAGGCAGGTGGACGCCGCAGCGGCCCGTGCCCGGCCCACCGGCATGGCTGAGCTTGACCGCGTACTTGGCGGCGGCTTAGTGCCCGGAGCAGTGGTCTTGCTGGCGGGCGAGCCTGGCGTGGGCAAGTCGACTCTTCTGCTTGAGGCGGGTTCACTCGCCGCGGGGCATGGCCGAGTCCTATACGTGACCGGGGAAGAGTCCGCGGCGCAGGTCCGACTGCGCGCCGATCGGATCGGCGCCATCAGTGACAACCTCTATCTGGCTGCGGAGACTGACTTCGCCGCACTGCTTGGTCACGTTCAGGAAGTGAACCCCGACCTGCTGATCGTCGACTCAGTCCAGGCAATCAGCGCGGCCGGGATCGATGGGGTGCCGGGCGGCGTGACACAGGTCAGGGAGATCACGGCTGCCCTCACGGCGCTGGCCAAGCAGCGCAGCCTTACCACGGTCCTGGTCGGCCACGTGACCAAGGACGGTTCGGTAGCAGGTCCGCGGACGCTCGAGCATCTGGTCGACGTCGTGCTGCAGTTTGAGGGCGACGCACGCGGTCAGCTTCGGATGGTCCGGGCGCTCAAGAACCGGTTCGGCCCGACCGACGAGATTGGCTGCTTCGAGCTTGGCGAGTACGGGTTGGTCGGACTGCCCGACCCGAGCGGGCTGTTCCTCTCCCAGCGGCAGGACCCGGTGTCTGGCACCTGCGTCACCGTCACCCTCGAGGGCCGCCGACCGCTTGTTGCCGAAGTGCAGACGCTCGTCTGCGAAGTCACATCAGACCCGCGCCGGGTGACGTCAGGCCTTGATTACGCCAGGGTCGGCATGGTCATCGCCGTGCTGTACCAGCGCGCCGGGCTAAAGATCGGCAAGCACGACGTGTACGCCGCGACGGTAGGCGGAGTGCGGCTCCCCGAGCCCTCGGTCGACCTCGCGGTCGCCCTGGCAATTGCCAGCGCGATATCGGGCATCAGCGTGCCTGCAGACATTGTCGCCATCGGAGAGGTAGGCCTAGCCGGGGAGATCCGGCGGGTGACGGGAGTACAGCGGCGGCTCGCAGAGGCGGCCCGGATGGGCTTCCGGCGGGCCGTGGTTCCGGCTGGATCCGGACTGCTGCAAGGCGCTTTTGAGCCAGGCGCGCAGGTGCAGGCGTACGAGGCTGCGGACATCAGGTCGGCTATCAGCACGGTTTTCGGCACGGAACCGGTCGCTGCCATCGGCCGTTAGACTGCCAGCACAAGCAACGTCTGGCAGGCAGGTGCTTGCGGTGAGCAACAGGCGAGACGAGCGGCGGCGCTCCGCACTCGCGATGGTCGCGCCGGGGACAGCGATCAGGGATGGGCTCGAACGGATCGTGCGCGGCAATACCGGCGCTCTTATCGTGCTTGGCTACGACGACTGTGTGCGTGATCTCTGCTCTGGCGGGTTCGAGCTGAACGCTGCGTTCTCCGCGACCCGACTCAGGGAGCTGGCCAAGATGGACGGGGCAATCGTCCTCGACCGGGCTGGCGAGACCATACTGCGGGCTGCGGTGCAGCTTGTCCCCGATCCTGACCTGCCGACGCAAGAGTCGGGGACCAGGCATCGCACGGCGGAGCGGGTTGCCTTGCAGACTGGCTTCCCGGTCATCACGGTGAGCAAGTCGATGCGCGTGATTGCCGTATACGCCGATGGTGAGCGGTTTGTCCTGGACGAGTCAGCGGCGCTGCTGGCACGCGCACATCAGGCGCTCGCGACGCTGGAACGCTATAAGCGCCGCCTGGACCAGGCGACGGGCGCGCTGTCCGCATTGGAGATCGAGGACCGCGTCACCGTCAGGGATGTCGCGGGTGTCGCTCAGCGGCTTGAGATGGTGAGCCGGATGGCCGACGAGATAGGCGGCTATCTCGTCGAGCTCGGCACTGACGGCGGCCTGCTGACGCTGCAGCTCAGTGAACTCACCGCGGGCAGCGGCCAGGACCGCGAGTACCTGATTCGCGACTACGCCCCGCAAGGACCCTTCGGTGCCGACATGCAGCTCTCAAACCGGCTTGCCTGCCTGACTGCCGATGAGTTGCTCGACATGGCGACGGTGGCCGGGGTCGTGCGGCCAGCGGTCGCGGATGATCTCGACCAGCCAGTTAGCCCGCGTGGATACCGACTGCTTGGGCGGATACCCCGGCTCGACACGCGGGCCGCGGACCTGCTGATCGCACATTTTGGCGGGCTGCAGAAGTTGCTGTCCGCAAGTGCGGCCGACCTAGCCCAGGTCGACGGCCTCCACGTCACTCAGGCGACCCGGGTCCGTGAAGGGCTGTCGAGGCTGGCCGAGTCCACCCTCCTTGATCGCTATCCGTGACCTACCCCCATTGACCTGGCCGTCAATGGAGGCGGAACACGACCGAAGTGCTCCGCAAGGAGCCGTCCGTCGCCACCGCCGTATAGCTCCGCCGGCTACGTGATGGCCTAGGCGCCGGACAGCCAAGATTCGCATGTCCGCCATGCCAGCCGATGTGGATGATCTTCGGTACGCCGCGCATGAGCTCGGTGACGAGCGATGGCCGACTCTCCGGGCAGTCACCGGAGCTCCAGATCCGCGCGCTTCCAGCAGTGATCGTTAACAGCACGTGCCGGGAACCGACGTCGAAGGTGCAGTTCTGCGCGGCCGTCGACACGACATCTACCTCGAACTGCGGTACCTGACCGGCGGAGTACGTGCCCTGGCTCGAGAAGAGGCTCAGTATCACGGACCCAGATGGACATGGCAGTACACCGCCGGTATGCCCGGCGTCGGTGGCCCGCGGGCTGGCCGCCAGGCTCGGGTCCGATACCGTCGGGCTGCTTGCGCCGCCGCTACGAGCACCGCCAGGCGCTCCCGCCGCTGGACCCCTGAAGTGACCGTAGTCGCCAGCGCCCGCAGTTCCCGGACTCCCTGAACTCGAACCACGGAACGAACCAGAAAGAGCCCACCCGATAAAGGCAAACACAGAAATGCCAACCACCAGCGTCACGAACCGCCGACGCCAGTAAGTGGAGGCTGGAAGCCGCTGAGGCGTGACATGGCGGAGCGTACTCGTGCCCACACGCCGAGTATGCAAGTACGGCGGGCGTCAGTGCGGGAGTGACCCGCCGTCCGATCGGGGCAACGTCTGCGCAGGTAGCCGAGTTGTAGAGGTTCACGAGTAATCAGCAAGATTGGCACGTTCACTGAGCTAAGGACGCAACGCTCAGGTGGGCCGCACCGATCTACCGTGCCTCCCAGCCGACATGCGACGATCGGCTGACAATGACTTCTCCCTACCTGGCCCCCGTCCGAGACTGGTACGCGGTACATGCCAGGGATCTGCCGTGGCGGCGGCCAGACGCGTCTGCTTGGTCAATTCTGGTCAGCGAGATCATGTTGCAGCAGACGCCGGTGAGCCGGGTGCTGCCAGCGCACGCTGCCTGGCTTGCCCGCTGGCCAACACCGGCCGGGCTCGCTGCGGCAAGCCCGGCAGATGCCGTCCGGCAGTGGGACAGGCTCGGATATCCGCGCAGAGCCATCCGGCTGCACGCGAGCGCTCAGCTCATCGTCTCGCGCCACGCTGGCCGCGTACCCGAGACCGCCCAAGACCTACGCGCTCTGCCTGGCGTCGGCGCCTATACCGCGGCTGCCGTTGCCAGCTTCGCCTACGGCAGGCGCCACGCAGTCCTGGATACGAACGTCCGACGGGTACTGACCCGGCTGGTGACCGGCCAGGCCCAGCCAGCTGCCGCCCAGACGGCCGCAGAGCTACGGCTCGCGGACTCGCTGCTGCCTGCTGCTGGCCCGGACGCGGCGCGCTGGTCGGTCGCCGTGATGGAACTCGGTGCGTTGATATGCACCGCGGCCAGGCCACGCTGCAATGACTGTCCGCTGGCTAACTACTGCGCCTGGCTCGAGCGAGGCCGCCCGCCTGCTATCGCGAGCCGCAGTGCGACCGGTTACGAGGGAAGCGACAGGCAGTGCCGTGGACGGCTACTGGCGGTGCTCAGGAACGCTAACGGCCCAGTCCGGCCCGTGACGCTCGACTCGGCCTGGGACGACTCAGGGCAGCGAGCCAGGTCGCTCGCTGCCCTGATTGCCGACGGGCTGGTCACCAGGGGCGCGGACGGATCGTTCTCGCTGCCTGGCGACGAGTCGCTGGTTTAGTCGGACGACGCTGTTGCGGTCGCGCCGCTGGCCCCAGCCTTGGACTCCACCGCCTCCGGCGGAGCGTCAGGGACCTCGGCCGGCTTGGTGATGCCACGGAACACGAACGTCTCGTCCTCGCCTTCAGCCTCGGTGTCGACGATCACGATCTGCCCGGCCTTCAGCTCGCCGAAGAGGATCTTCTCCGACAGGTGATCTTCGATCTCCCGCTGGATCGTCCGTCGTAGTGGCCGTGCGCCGAGAACGGGGTCGTAGCCCTTCTTCGCCAGCAGCTTCTTGGCCGCGGGCCGGAGCTCGATGCCCATGTCGCGGTCGTGCAGCCGCTCATCCACCTTCGTGACCATCAGGTCGACGATCTCGAAGATCTCGTCCTGGCTGAGCTGGTGGAAGACGATGACGTCATCGACGCGGTTGAGGAACTCTGGCCGGAAGTGCTGCTTGAGCTCTTCGCCAACCTTGTTCTTCATCCGCTCGTACGACCCGCGCGACTCGCTGGCTGCCCCGAAACCGACCGAGACACCCTTGGAGATGTCCCTGGTGCCGAGGTTGGTCGTCATGATGATGACGGTGTTCTTGAAGTCGACGACCCGGCCCTGGGCATCGGTCAGGCGGCCATCCTCAAGAATCTGCAGCAGCGAGTTGAAGATGTCGCCGTGCGCCTTCTCGATCTCGTCGAACAGCACCACCGAGAACGGCCTGCGCCTGACCTTCTCGGTCAGCTGGCCGCCTTCCTCGTAGCCCACATAGCCTGGCGGAGAGCCGAACAGCCTGGAGACCGTGTGCTTCTCCATGTACTCGCTCATGTCCAGCTGGATGAGCGAGTCCTCATCACCGAACAAGAACTCCGCGAGCGTACGGGACAACTCGGTCTTGCCGACGCCCGACGGCCCGGCGAAGATGAACGATCCGCCTGGACGCTTGGGGTCCTTCAGGCCCGCGCGCGTCCGCCTGATGGCCTGCGATAGCGCCTTGATCGCGTCGTTCTGACCGATCACACGGCGGTGCAGCTCGTCCTCCATCCGGAGCAGACGCTGCGACTCCTCCTCCGTGAGCTTGAACACCGGGATCCCGGTAGCGGTGGCCAGGACCTCAGCGATGAGCTCCTCGTTCACCTCGGCCGGGGTGTCCATGTCGCCGGCCTTCCACTCCTTCTCCCGTGCGTCCTTCTTGTCGATCAGCTGCTTCTCGGTGTCGCGCAGCGACGCAGCCTTCTCGAAGTCCTGGGAGTCGATCGCCGACTCCTTCTCGCGGCGCACATCCGCAATCCGCTCGTCGAAGTCCCGCAGATCCGGTGGTGCGGTCATCCGGCGGATGCGCATTCTCGAACCGGCCTCGTCAATGAGGTCGATCGCCTTGTCCGGCAGGAACCGGTCGCTTATGTAGCGGTCGGCGAGCTGCGCGGCAGCCACCAGTGCATCGTCGGTGATCGTGACCCGGTGGTGAGCTTCGTACCGGTCGCGAAGTCCCTTAAGGATCTCGATGGTGTGCGAGATCGTCGGCTCCGCCACCTGGATCGGCTGGAACCGCCGCTCCAGTGCAGCGTCCTTCTCCAGGTGCTTGCGGTACTCATCAAGCGTGCTCGCGCCGATGGTCTGCAGCTCACCGCGAGCCAGCATTGGCTTGAGGATGGACGCGGCATCGATCGCACCCTCAGCCGCACCAGCGCCGACCAGAGTGTGGATCTCGTCAATGAACAGGATGATGTCGCCGCGGGTGCGAATCTCCTTCAGGACCTTCTTCAGCCGCTCCTCAAAGTCACCGCGGTAGCGAGAGCCCGCGACGAGCGCGCCAAGGTCAAGGGTGTAGAGCTGCTTCTCCTTAAGCGTCTCAGGGACTTCTCCCTTGACGATCTTCTGCGCCAGACCCTCGACCACGGCGGTCTTTCCGACGCCGGGCTCTCCCACCAGGACCGGGTTGTTCTTGGTCCGGCGGGATAGCACCTGCATGACCCGCTCGATCTCCTTATCCCTGCCGATAACAGGGTCAAGCTTGCCTTCACGCGCAGCAGCGGTGAGATTCCGGCCGAACTGGTCGAGCACCAGCGAGGTGGACGGTGCGCTCTCGGAGGGCGCCCCAGCCGCCGCGGGCTCCTTGCCCTGGTATCCGTGCAGCAGCTGAATGACCTGCTGCCGCACCCGGTTCAGGTCGGCCCCAAGCCGGACAAGGACCTGGGCCGCAACACCCTCGCCCTCCCGAATGAGGCCGAGCAGGATGTGCTCAGTGCCGATGTAATTGTGGCCGAGCTGAAGCGCTTCGCGCAGCGACAGCTCGAGTACTTTCTTGGCCCGCGGCGTGAACGGGATGTGTCCCGATGGCGCCTGCTGGCCCTGGCCGATGATCTCCTCAACCTGCTGCCGCACGGCCTCGAGGCTTATCCCCAGCGACTCCAGCGCCTTCGCCGCAACGCCCTCACCCTCGTGGATGAGACCGAGCAGGATGTGCTCGGTGCCGATGTAGTTGTGGTTGAGCATCCTGGCCTCTTCCTGAGCCAGGACCACAACCCGCCGCGCTCGGTCGGTAAACCTCTCGAACATCTCGTCGCTCCTCACAGAGCGGTCGGGGAGGCAAACGTACTTGCCCCATCCCTTCCGCATGTTAGCCCGTGTGCCGGGCGACGCCATGGCGTGCGGCAACCCGCACTACACAAAACGTTCCCCACTAGATGGGCGTTCATCCCATCCAACCTAGGCTGAAGAGGGTGTGTTCCCAGCTACGCCGGAAGCGAAAGCTGTGTGGATTCGATACGCCAGCAGCGAACGCGCAGGTCCGACCATGGCGTGGCCGAGCCCGCCCCGGTCATCCTGGGCCATCCCGGCCGCACCTGAGTAGGCCACCAGTCCGCGTTAGCCCGACTAATCCGGCTTCGCATCGAATGCTAGTTAAGTAGCGCTCAGGACACCGCCAGTACGGTGGTACGGGAAAAAGACAGCTTCCGGAGCATGTCCGCTCCGGAAGCTATATGAGCTAGGTACTGCTGTGGGCATTGGCCGGTTACGTGCGTCGATGGCAGCCCCAAGCCGGCGCGCGTACGACCCCCTGCCAGGGTGCGCATTTACCAATGAAGCGCGGGGGCCAAACTCAGTGAGTTGCCTCGTATTCCTGAATGATCGAAGCAGGAATACGTCCTCGCTCGCTCACCTTGTCGCCCCGCTCGCGGGCCCACTGCCGAATTTCAGAGCTGCGCTCGCGGCCCGGACCAGAGCGCGCCTTGCGTCGCCGCGCTGCGCCCGTGACACGCCGTGCATGCTCGATGTATCCGGTGAAGCTGTCGTGCAGTTCCTTAGCGTGCGCGGAGCATACATCGATCTCGTATGCGGTGCCGTCAACCGAGAACGAAACTGTCTCGTTCCCTTCGATCTCGCCATCGTGAGGTAGATCACAGACCACGGTCACCACAGTCTTCTGAACCATGAGGCTGCCTTTCACTGAAGTCTTTTCGGCAGCTAAAGATATACCACATCTGTACTAGTTGACAATTCGACATTGCCGTTTACAGATGGCCATCAACAGAACGCGGAACAATATGCGGGTCGGCAGTAACGCTCCGTAATCGCGGTCGCTTAGCGTTCATCTCGTGCGCCGACAGACTTACTGACACCTGAGTCCGGGATTTCTGTCGCCGGCGCTGAAGTCGGCGGCTTGTCAATGCCGTCTGATGACTGTTCGTCTTCGGCTGGCCGCTTCTTGCCCATCTCGTGGCGCAGGAATGCGCCCACTGCTAGCAGCACTGCAGCGCAGGTGAGCAGCGGCGGCGTCAGTGCCGCCAGATCCTTCACGAGCGCTGCCCCTTCCCTGAGCTAGGCACCTCGGCAGCGGGCGGACCGCACTACAGCCAGGGAGCTGCCGTCTAGCCAAGCCTTACTGGCCTTATTGCATTGTGCCGTACGAGCGGCGCAGATCGGCCGCCGGACCGCCAGACTGACTTCGAGAAGCCTTCCCTCTAGCCATAGGGAATACCGCTGAACAGGAAAGATCGACTGCGATGCCGATATCGCGGCCACATTCGGCCGCAGCAGCGGACTTCAGCTAGCGCTTTTATCCAGGTCAGGGCCGGGCTATCGGACAATTCCGCGGACTGATGACCGGCAGTGTTAAGATGCCTGGCAACACTGCGCTGATAAAGTCCGCAGCACGAGGTGCGAGGGTGTCCGCGCAGACGGCACGAGCCCGCATCGATTTGTAGCTGGTCAACGTGTACGGCGAATGGCTGGCACGAGCCGTCACATTAATCAGTGCTCATCAGGCGAGTTTTGCACGTTGCTATTGGCAATAGCCACCAGTCGCAATCACATCCGCAGCAGCATACGTGTGTTGCCGAGGGTGTTCGGCTTCACTCGGTCAAGGTCGAGGAACTCCGCGACCCCTTCGTCATAAGAGCGCAGCAGCTCAGCGTAGATCTCGGGCGTAGTGGCCTGGCCGGAGATCTCAGCAAAGCCGTGGCGGCGAAAGAAGTCGACCGCGAAGGTCAGCACAAATACCCGGCTAACCCCGAGACTTCGCGCCGTTTCCAGGAGCACGGCAACGAGCCGGTTACCCACGCCAGTGCCTTGATGGTGCTCTGCCACGGCTAGCGTGCGGATCTCGGCGAGGTCTTCCCACATGACATGCAGGGCCCCACAGCCGACCACGTCGCCGTTGGTGGTGCTGGCGACCCAGAACTCCTGTATGTCCTCAAATAGCGTCACCGTCGGCTTGTCGAGGAGCCGCCCGGATTGCGCGTGCGAGTCGATGAGCGCCCTGATGGCGCGTACGTCTCTGGTTCTGGCCCGTCTGACGGCGTAGTCCATGATCGGCGTCATCTTGGCTGCTGACCACCGGTGGCGGGCGAGCCATTGTCGGCATAATCGCGGATCAGGCCCCTCGACGTCAGCATCGCGAACAAAGGTCCACCTCGCCAATGACGGCAGCCCACCGAGCGTTACCGGGCTGGCACGTATTGTTGTTACACGGATCTCCCGATGCTATTAGCGCATATTACGAGCAGATCACGCATCTTGGGCTCGTCCCGTGACACGCCGTCTGACCTGCTGCGATGCGCTGCGTCGCAGCGACAACGTCCACAGCGCGGACCATGTAGACATGAGGACGCGGCGGTCACCGGCAATCTGGCGCAACTTCGACCGCAACTAAGGGGCCTGAATTTTCCCCGTTTTGCCGCGCGGCAACTGCGTTTTCTATTAATCTCCATCGCTGTTAACCGTTGCAGGCTTCCCGATGGCGGGTGCCCTGTTACGGCCCGCCGAGTTCCTGTTCGCGCACCGCGCGACGGGGAGCCGGGGACCCAAGTTCCCCTGGGGTGAATCGGCTCGCCGCGATCGACAAGTCGCCCGCGGCCTGCCGTAGGGCTTCTCCGGCCCGAACCCGTCAGCTAACCCGGTAGGCGGCCTAGGAGAGGAGTCGCTAGGTGAAGCGCATGCCGCTTGGCAGGCATGTACCACGACATTCATTCCTAAGCACCTGCGGGCATGCCAGTGACGGCCACCCTCAGACCCGGCGACCCCGCAGCGGCTGGCGGGCTGTCGCAGTGCTTGCCGGAAGCCTGGTCGCATGCGCGGCCATACTGCCGGGCGCAACGGCACAGGCAAATCCGTCCGCTGGCAACCCGACCTTGCAGCAGACACTGGCCGAGGCGAACAAGCTGTCGGAGGAGATCGACAACCTCAGCAACCAGTACGATGCCCTTCGAATACAGCTAAATCAGGCGCGGGCCGGCGCCGCCGTGGCGCGCGAAAACGCAGCACGGGATGCCAAGATCCTCAGCTCAGAGCGGACCTACATCAACCAGATCGCCGTTGAGGGTTACATGACGGGCGGGCTGAACCCGGTACTCCAGTTGCTGCAGTCAGCGAACCCGCAAAGCCTGCTAAACCGCGCCTCGATCATGACCCAGCTGGAGCGCCAGAACGGCGCCAAGGTCAACCTGGTGGTTGCTGCCGAGACTGCAGCTCAGCGAGCGACGGCGGCGGCGAACCAGGAGGAGCAGCACGCCAAGCAGCTGCAGAAGACGATGGCTGCCACTGTCGCCAAGATCCAGAAGAAGGAGAACTTCTTCAACAGCAAGGCGTATGCGCAGGCCGAGGCCATCTTCCAGCGGACCGGTCATTACCCCATCAACGCGGTCCACGGCAATAGCGTCGAGATCCAGGCGCTCAAGGAGGCACTCACCCGAATTGGCGACCCGTACGTCTGGGCAGCGGCGGGGCCGACCGCTTTCGACTGCTCAGGCCTGGTGGTGTGGTCATACGCGCAGGTCGGGGTTCACCTTCAACACTTCACAGGCGACCTGTGGAATGAGGGCGAGCACGTCTCCCGAAGTGAGCTCCAGCCCGGTGACCTGGTTTTCTTCTTCGCCAGCATCAGCCACGTGGGCATCTACCTCGGTAATGGGCTGATGGTCGATGCGCCCACGGCCGGACAGAACGTCCAGATCCAGGCCGTCTACTGGAGCGCATTCGTTGGAGCGGTCCGCATCATCGCATAACCAGTGTCTTCGGTTCCTCCACCCCGCCCCCCGGAACTGCCCGGCAAGATCGTGATCTTGCCGGGCAGTTCATGTCAGCCTGCCGTGGTGACCTCCGCGGTATTGCGCTCGTAGGTAAGGCGCAGCCCGATCAAGGTCAGCCACGGCTCGTAAGCGTCGATGACAGAAACCTCATCGATGACAAGCGGGGCCAATCCGCCGGTCGCAATAATCGTGACTCCGTCCGGATCCATTGGTGCGAGCTCGGCGGCCATCCGGCTGGCGATCCCCTCGATCTGGCCCGCGAACCCGAAGATGATGCCAGATTGCAGTGCCTCGACGGTGCTCTTGCCGATAACCCGGCCTGGCCTCGCCAACTCGACCTTGAGGAGCTGGGCCGCACGCCGCGACAGGGCGTCAACGGAGATCTCAATGCCCGGCGCCAGCGCTCCGCCGACGAACTCGCCGCGCTCGCTAATCGCATCGAAGTTAGTCGATGTGCCGAAGTCGACGACTATTGCCGGACCCCCATACAAGTGCACCGCGGCCACCGCGTTCATGATGCGGTCGCTGCCCAGTTCCTTCGGGTTGTCATAGCGAAGGGGTACGCCTGTCTTGACGCCCGGCTCGACGATGATGGCCGGGACGTCGCCGTAATACCGTCGGCACATCTCCCGCAGTTCATGTAGCACAGACGGCACCGTGGAGCACAACGAGATCCCGCTGATGTCGGGCTCGCGCAGTAGCGCACTTTGCCGCAGCAACCCTTGCATCAGGACGGCTAGCTCGTCAGCGGTTCGCACCGGGTCAGTGGATATCCGCCAGTGCTCGACCACGTCCGCGCCATCGAAGACGCCAAGCACTGTGTTGGTGTTTCCGACGTCAATCGTCAGCAGCATGTGGCTCCCGATCGCTATCTGGTCTCGACGAGGTCGAGCCCGATGTCGAGCGCTGGCGGCGAATGAGTCAGCGCTCCCACTGAAAGGTAATCCACCCCGGTCTGCGCGACTTCGCGTGCTGCGCCTAGCGTCAGGCCGCCGCTCGCCTCGAGCAGCGCTCGACCGCCAGCTAGGCGTACCGCTTCGGCCATATCTGGTACGGAGAAATTGTCCAGCAGAATCAGGTCAGCCCCTGCTGCCAGCGCCTCAGCGACCTGCGCGAGCGTGTCGCACTCGACCTCAACCGGCAGCTGAGCAGCACGTGCCCGGACCGCGGCGTAGGCTGCGCCGACCGACCCAGCCGCCGCCACGTGGTTGTCCTTGATGAGCGCGGCATCCGACAGCGACATCCGATGGTTCACGCCACCGCCGCAGCGCACCGCGTACTTCTGCAGCGCTCGCATGCCCGGCATCGTCTTGCGCGTGTCACGGATTCGTGCGCCTGTGCCGGCCACTGCATCAACCCACTGCCTCGTCAGCGTCGCAATGCCAGACAGATGGCAGAGCAGATTCAGCGCGGTGCGCTCCGCTGTCAAGATCGAGCCAATGCGCCCGGTGACGGCCAGGACGGGCTGTCCCGCCTCCACTCGGTCTCCATCGATAGCCTTCGGGACCAGGGTCACCGAACTGTTCTGTGACGCGAGCCAGAATGCAATCTCGGCCACGGGCCCCCCCGCTACCACCCCGGCCGACCGGGCAATCAGGTCGGCGGTTCCTTCTGCGTCGGCGGCCACGGTCGCACCGGTGGTGATGTCAAGGCCACCCGCCAGGTCCTCCGCCAGGGCGTCAGCCACGAACGCGATGACACGAGCTGGGTCGAGGCCTGCTGCCTCTAGTCGTCCGGCGAGGTCAGGCACCTTCACCTCGCTTCGGTTCCTGGTCGAGGGCGGGCTCGAAAACCCTCGTCAGTCCGGCCGGGCCGAGCGAGATGATCACGTGTCCGCGCCACGCATCACGCTGATCGGGAAAGTCTTCTCGCCAGTGGCTTCCGCGAGTTTCCTGCCTGGCGATTGCCGCACTGACTATGGCGGAAGCCAAGAGGTGCACATTGGTCGCCTGCCACGCTTCTGCGCCGGGCTTGTCACAGCCCTGCTCGCCGAGCGCGATCAGGCCTGCCTGTGCCGCCGCCAGTCCCTCGCCCGAGCGAAGCACCCCCGCCCGGGCCGACATGAGTTCCTGGAGTGGCCGGACTATCGACGGGTCGAGCAAGCCGACTGGTCGCACGTCCGCAGCGGGCTCTGCCATTTGCGGGAGATCGCCGGCAAGATCCGCAGCGATTCGTTCGGCGAATACGAGCCCTTCGAGGAGCGAGTTGGAGGCGAGCCGGTTCGCGCCGTGCACGCCAGTGCACGCGGTTTCGCCGCATGCATGCAGTCCTGGCACGCTGGTGCGGCCGTGCAGATCGGTGCGGATGCCACCGCTCGCGTAATGCGCCGCAGGCACCACCGGGATGAGCTCGGTTAGCGGATCGATCCCGTTCTGGCGGCAGCTGGCCAGGATAGTGGGGAACCGTCGGCGCCAGACTGCTGCCCCGAGATGCCGTCCGTCGAGGTAAACGTGGTCAGAGCCCTCGTCGATCATGACTCGCATGATCGCCTTCGCTACTACGTCGCGCGGTGCCAGGTCGGCGAGTGGGTGCTGGCCGGTCATGAAGCGGCTGCCGCGGCGGTCCACCAGGAAGGCGCCCTCGCCGCGGACAGCCTCCGATATGAGCGGCTGCCGCCCATGCGAATTCGAGCCGAGCCAGAGCACGGTCGGATGGAACTGAATGAACTCCAGATCCGCGGCTTGCGCTCCAGCGCGAAGGGCGAGCGCCAGCCCATCGCCGGTCGACACTCTCGGGTTGGTGGTGGCGGAGTAGACCTGTCCGAATCCGCCCGTCGCGAGCACGACGTCACGCGCATGTACGGCGCCGACGCCATCGTGCTGCCCTTCACCTAGTACGTGCAGCGTTACTCCCGCAGCGCGGCCATCCGCAGCGAGCAGCAAGTCGATGGCCAGTGCGTGCTCGATGACATCCAGGTTGGCGCTGGCGGCCGCTTCGTCAAGCGCGGCCAGCAGTGCCCTGGAGATCTCGGCTCCGGTAGCGTCACCGCCCGCGTGCGCGATCCGGCGGCGCAGATGACCGCCTTCTCGGGTCAGTGACAGCGGACCAGTCGGCTCTCGGTCGAACTCCGCCCCTAGCTCGATCAGCCTGCGCACGGCGTCCGGGCCTTCCGTGACCAGTGCTCTGACCGCCCGCTCATCGCAGATCCCGGCGCCAGCGGTCAACGTGTCGGCAAGATGCTGTTCCGGTGAGTCGCCCGGTCCGAGCGCGGCCGCGATGCCGCCTTGCGCCCAGCGGGTGGATCCGTCGTCGAGCAACGACTTGGTCACTAGCAGGATCCGAGCCCAAGGCAAGTCATGGTGGATGGCAAGAGCGGTGGTGACGCCAGCCACGCCGGATCCAACCACCACTACGTCCGCGTCTCGTCGCCAGCCTGGCGCAGGAGCAAGCATCCGGCGCGCGATCATGACCGCGCGCCGACGAAGAAACTGGTGTTGTCGATCAGCCGCGTTGCTCCGATCCTGGCGGCGAGTAGCAGGATCGCCGGGCCGATGTAGTCGCCGCCGACCTCGGCGAAAGTGTCCGGATTGGCTAGCACGAGGTAATCAAGCTGAACTGCCGGGCTTGCCATGGCGGCCCCGTCAAGTACGACGCGGGCTGCGGCAAGCGCACGAGACGGCCCGGCATAGGCCGCCGAGCTGGCAGCGTCGAGCGCCCGCGAAAGCGCTAGCGCGCTCTTTCGCTCGGGCTCGGTGAGGTAGGAGTTCCGGCTCGAGGCCGCGAGGCCGTCAGAGTCGCGATGCAGGGGCGCGCCCGCGACCTGCACTCCCAGGTCCAGATCGGCTGACATCTGCCGGATCAGCGCGAGTTGCTGCGCGTCTTTCTCGCCGAACACCGCAGCGTCTGGTTGCGTTAGCTCGAATAGCTTGAGCACGACGGTCAGCACGCCGTCGAAGAATCCTGGCCTGGATCTGCCTTCAAGCACCTTGCCGAGCGGGCCCGGATCGACCGTCACCAGCGGCTCGGTCGGATAGATCTCGCGCCGGGAGGGCGCGAAGACGGCCCGGACGCCCTCCTCCGCGCAGATCTCCATATCCCGCTCCAGCGCTCGCGGGTAGCGGTCGAAGTCCTCGAGCGGACCGAACTGCAGCGGATTTACGAAGATTGACACGAGCACGCTGCCGGTCGGTCCCGCTAGGTGGCGGGCCATCCGCAGCGGGGAGCGATGCCCGTCATGCAAGGCTCCCATGGTGGGAACCAGGATCACCGGGCCGGGTAGCGAGCCCCTGACCACAGCGAGCCCTGCCCTCGTCCTGGCCAGGACGGGAATCGCGGTCACCTCGGTACCTCGGCAAGCACGTCGAGCAGTCGCTGCGCTTCTGGCGGCGGCAGCATGCCGGCCGCCATCGCACGGCTAGCGGTGAGCCGGGCTAGGGCCAGATAGGCGGCGAGCGCTTCTGGTGCCGCTCCGCGCAAAGCAGCAACGTGACTGGCAACTGTCTCCGCGTCGCCGCGTGCTACCGGGCCAGTAAGGGCCGCGTCGCCAAGCCGCAGTGAGTTGTCGAGCGCCGCCGACAACAGCGGACCCAACATCCTGGCAGGATTTGCGACACCAGCCTTGGCGAGCAGGTCACATGCTTGCAGCACCTGTGTCACCAGGTGATTCGCCGCCCCGGCAAGGGCGGCGTGGTACAGGCCGCGGTGCTCCTCTTCGATGAAGACAGGCTCAGCACCCATCTCGACCACGAGCACTTCGGCAACCGGTCGCAATGGCTGCGGGGCTGTCACGCCGAAGCTGATCCCCGCCAGCCTGTCCACGTCATCGGGCCGACCGGTGAACGTCATCACTGGATGCAGTGCCAGCGGCAGCGCACCGAGCTGGGTCGCGGGCTCCAGTACAGCGAGCCCATGCCGGCCGCTGGCATGAACGAGGAGACGGCCAGCAAGCGGCGCGCCGGTGGCAGCTAGGCCAGCCACCAAGTCAGGCAGAACGTCGTCTGGCACTGTCAGCAGCACGAGGTCGGCGTCAGCAGTTACCTCCGCTGGCTGGCGGACAGGCGTGCCCGGCAGATAGCGCTCGACTCGCTCTCTGGACGTTTCTGACACGGCTGATGCAGCCACCACGCGGTGACCGGACCGACCCAGCGCAGCGGCCAGTGCGGTGCCAACGCGGCCCGCGCCGACGACACCGACTCGCAGCTGGGCAGGATGCGCGTAGCTGCCGTTCTCAGGCGGTTCAGAGGTCATATGCAGTCCGGTGACGCGGCTCGTACAGGCCGATCTCGCCGCCACCAGGCACCTTGATCGTGGTGAGCAAGCCGAAGCCAGCTTGCCTGACGGGCGAAGTGAACTCAGCGCCCTTAGCCGCCAGATCCGCCATCGTGCTCGTGATGTCGTCGCACATGAGATAGAGCTCTTGCTGCCCGCTAGGCGCGTCCGGGCCTGCCTGTGGGTGGACGGCCAGCTCGGACGGAGGCAGTTTGAAGATCAGCCAGCCATCGTGTGCGTCGACGCTGGGCAGGCCGAGTACGTCGCGGAAGAACGCACGGGCCTGGTCGGCGTCGCTGGCATAGACGATCGAGTGCACGCTCGTGATCACTGCGCGGTTACCTCCGACTCCTAGTGATGCCACGACCAGACGTCGCGCTGACGCTCGTCATCGTCCTCATCGTCAGAGGGGGGCTTGGGCGCGCGACAGCAGTACTCCAAGTACAACGCCGCGGCCATGAGGAGCAGCGCGCAACCCACGGTGGCCCCGGCCACCCGTGCGTCCCTGGCCGGGATGGACTTGTCTAGGGAGCCGAGCACGTACACCAGGAAGCCCGCGCACAAGCCACCAATCGCGGCGGCTGCTGCCGAGCTCGCCTTGGCTAGCGCAACCAGCCTCGCGACCGAGATGGCCGCGAGCGGCTTGCCAGGGCGCCTGCCGGTGAGCCGACCGCGAACGTACCGGCCCACGAAGGCCTCGGCCAGGGCAAGTGCAAGCAGCGCGGGAATCGTCGTGACAGGCAGCAGCGGAAGGCTGGCGAAGGTGGCGCGGACTGCGAGCCACGCGCCTACCGCGCATAGCACGAATATCCCCGCCAGCGTGCTTGGCCGGGTCAATTGCACGAGCTCTCCGCCTCCTCTGCCCGACCCTCCCGCAGCGACAGCCGCAGGTCCGGCAGCCGCCGCACACCTTCAGCACCGACTGCCGCCAGCAGGTCAGCGACGCGGCCATGGCCAGGCAGGTACGCGTCTTGGGCCAGCTCAAGCCACGGCGCGAGTACGAAGGCGCGCTCATGGGCCCTCGGGTGCGGCAGGGTCAGGTCCGGGTCGGTGCTGACATCGCTCCCGTAGGCAATGATATCGACGTCCAGCGTGCGTGG
>Ga0126371_10001741_pt1 | contig 18477 bp, 16 predicted proteins | sample PanSoiMetaPlot_4_FD_110145 | JGI IMG/M metagenome (GOLD analysis project Ga0126371, IMG submission 110145) | Tropical forest soil microbial communities from Panama - MetaG Plot_4 | ecosystem: Environmental > Terrestrial > Soil > Tropical forest > Bulk soil | place: Panama | collected 2016-02-17 | reverse complement strand
CGAAGCTGCCGCGAGCCAGTGAGCCACGACCGTTCAGATCGAAAATTCGGGCAGGCCCCGACGTGAAGAGTTCCACGATTCGCGTCAGTGGAATCCCGTGGTCACGATGAAGCCTTGTGATTGCGAGGGCAAGCGCGGTTTCCAGCCCGGTGATTCCGAATGCAGCGCGTTCAAACTCAACCGCCTTCTCATGCTTCGCGTGCGGAGCGTGATCCGTTGCGATCGCGTCCACGGTACCATCCGAGAGCGCCACCAGAATGGCCTCAAGATCCGCCGCCGAACGCAGCGGCGGATTCATCTTGAAGTTCGTGTCGTACTCGCCAACGTTCTCATCGATCAATGTGAAATGGTGTGGAGTTACTTCACACGTCACACGAGCCTTTGCTCGTTTCCCCCGCCGGACCGCCTTTAGTGCATCTGCCGTGGAAAGGTGCGCAACGTGCAGCCGTGATTCCCGAATCTGTTGCGCCAGTGTGACGTCGCGATCGACGACGCTAGCCTCGGCCGAAGCCGGCATGGCTCGCAGGCCAAGACGGAAGCTGGTTGGGCCCGCATGCATCGAGCAGTTCTCTGTGACGCGGGTATCCTCTGCGTGCTGCACGACGGGGAAATTCAGCTCGGCGCCCAGCCGAAGCGCCATTCGCATCACGTCGTCATCGAGGATGGGCTTACCATCATCCGTAACCGCTACGGCTCCCGCTCGCTGTAGAGCGGCAAAGTCGGTAAGGGTTCCGCCTTTGCTACCGCGGGTGGCGGCGCCGATAGGAAACACATTAACCAAGGCTCCACGTTCCGGCTGCCGCAGCCAACTTACCCACTCTGGCGTATCCACAACGGGTTGCGTATTGGGCATTGTGCAAACAGTGGTAAAACCGCCAGCCGCCGCAGCTGCCGTACCGCTTGCAATCGTCTCTTTGTAGGCTTGACCTGGCTCGCGTAAATGCACGTGCAGGTCGATGAATCCCGGGGCCACGATCAGGCCCTTCGCATCGAACTTCTCGTCCGCCCCGCCGCGAATTTTGTTGGGCAGAGCAACTTCCGCCACGCGCCCGTCGCGCAAGAGCACGTCCATCGGCGTATTAATCTTCCCCGCGGGATCAATCAAATGCCCACCCTTAATCAACAGGCTCTTGTGTTCCGCGCGTGTCATCGCAACACCACCGTGGCACTCTGAGGCGCGCGCATTTTGAAGGCCGGAGGACCTATGCAGCCGTTTCTTGTGTACAAATATGGCAAGACAATCTGAGCTTGCGCCTTATCCCTGTTAATCCGTGCCAACCCGTGGCTCATCGCGCCTTCCCCAACGCCCGGGCCAAAATCGCCATCCGCGTCGCAACTCCGTTGTGCACTTCGTCGACGATCACTGACTGGGGCCCGTCCGCAACCTCCGCGGTCAGTTCCAATCCGCGAATTATCGGCCCGGGATGCATCACAATTGCATCGCGTTTTGCCAGCTTTAACCGAGCCGCAGTCATCTGGTAACGCGCAATATAATCCTGCAGCCGAATCTTTTGGCCGGCGAGCCGTTCCTTTTGCACGCGCAGCAGCATCACGACGTCCGTTCCGCGCAAAGCATCTTCAATGTGTCGCGTCACCCGAAGTCCCGGAACGAGTGTCGTCGCAACCTCAGGCACGAATTCCGTTGGACCACAGAGTGTAATCTTCACACCAAACCGCGTCAGTAGATGGCAGGCGCTTCGCGCCACGCGGCTGTGAAAAATGTCTCCGATGATCGTAGCTTGTAATCCCTTGAGCGATCTTTTGTGCTTGAGAATCGTCACCGCGTCGAGCAAAGCCTGCGAAGGGTGCTCATGCATTCCATCTCCGGCATTGACGACGGGGATATCGAGGTGCGTTGCCATCAGGTGTGGCGCGCCCGCTGACGGATGGCGTATCACGATGCAGTCCGCACCGACGGCCCGCAGGGTATATCCAGTATCGATTACCGATTCGCCCTTCTCGATGCTCGATCCCGAAGACTGCACGAGCGTTGTGGTTGCGCCCAGGGCCTTGGCTGCAAATTCAAAGGAGGTACGCGTCCGCGTCGAAGCCTCGTAAAACAGAAGCACCACGCGTTTGCCTCGAAAGAAAGGACGCGGCTTCTGGGGATTCATACGCCGGGCCAACTTCAGTAGGCCCTCGATTTCTCTGGTGTCGAGGTGTTCGATCCCCAGCAGCGATCCGCGCGCGGGCGTATTCATCGGGACAGGTTTTTCAGCAAAAGTGCAAACGGTGCATCATACGCGGCAAGCCGCGAAGGCCGCAAGACCTGCCATCACCCCTGAATTGGCGCTGGTGCGTTGCCGAACCTCGGTGGCCGGGATGCTCTTCGGCTGGCTTTACATTTACAATCCTTGCGGCAACCGGCCATCAGAAAGTCTTGCCTTTGCAAAACCCCATTTCTGTCGCCGTGGTGGGCGTGGGCGTCTTCGGACGGAATCATGCCCGAATCTATAAGGAACTAGAAGTACAGGGAGAAGCCGTCCGGCTGCTGGGTGTGGTCGATCCGGACACCAACCGCGCCGACGCGGTTGCGCGTGAATTCAATTGCAAAGCGTTCGGTTCAGTAGCTCAGTTGGTCACCACCCACAGCGAGGTCCAGGCCGCGTCCGTCGCGGTTCCGACGGTTCATCATCTGGAGGTTGCTCGTGACCTGATGAAGGCCGGTGTGGACGTATTAATTGAGAAGCCCCTTGCGACGAGTTTGGCCGAGGCTGAGGAACTGGCGAAGCTGGCAAAGTCGCATAAGAGAATCGTCCAAGTCGGCCATCTTGAGCGTTTCAATCCCGCCGTGCAGGCAACGCTCCCGGTTCTCAGCCAGCCGATGTTCTTTGAAGTGCACCGACTGAGCGTGTTCACCCCTCGCTCGCTCGATGTTGATGTTGTGCTCGACCTGATGATTCACGACCTCGACATTGTCCTCGCATTCGCCAAGTCACCTGTGCGAGAGGTCCGGGCCGTAGGCCTTCCCGTGCTATCCGGCAAAGTCGACATCGCCAATGTACGCATTGAGTTCGAATCCGGCTGTATTGCCAACTTCACTGCCAGCCGCGTTTCCACCGAGCGCGTCCGCAAGCTGCGGTTCTTTCAGCCACGCCAGTACATTTCGCTGGACTATGGCCGCCAGGAGGTTCTTGTGTTCACGGTTGGCTCCGACGGAGCTTCGGCCGGAACGCCTTCGGTGAATCCACAAATCGGCGTCAACAAGCTTGCGGTCGCAGCAGAAGAACCGCTGCACGCCGAGCTAAAATCGTTCCTGCACTCAGTACGCCACCGGTCCACTCCTGTCGTGCCGCTGGAAGATGGCCATCGGGCGCTCGCACTGGCTTTAGAAATTCTTGCCGGAATCCGCGAGCACAGCAAGAAAGTGGGACTCGGGAAGAGCTAGGCGGTAGGCAGGCCAAGGGATTTCACGAGTGGGCCGAGATATTCCATGACTGCTTTGTGCCTCAAAAGCACACAAAGCCGTCTTCCAGCACGCAACGTTTGAGATAGTTGGGACCCAAGACCTGACGCCTGACGCCCGAAGCCTGACGCCTGCTTTTACATATGTTTACACGCCAAAGTCCCGGCACAAATGCCAGCAGCGAAATCCTGGGAAAGATGCGAAAATAAAGACATCTTGGTTGTGAAGCAGCGCGCCGTTGGGAGTTCTTCCATGAGGGAGCCCGGATGCAACGCCGCGAGTCTATTTCGTGTCTAAAGACAGGCGGATACAGCTAAGTCCCAGCATCTAACGAGCGCATGCCGATTACCCAGATTCCATTCCAGGACCCAGTTGCCCCGCCTGAAAAGAGCGAGCCGGCACAACTGGAACTGTACGCCCAACAAGACTGGGAAGCCGCCTATCGGGATCTGGACGCGCGCGTACCGCACCTGCTGATCCAGCTGGAGGACGATCTACAGCGTTCGCGCAAACGCGAAGCGGTCTGGATCTCGGTCATCATTCACCTGCTGCTCTTCATCGGGCTGTGGAAGTTCAATTTCATCCAGCAATTCATTCCGATTCACCGAGTCGCCGTCGTACCGCTGACAAATCGCGATAAGGATGTCACGTTTCTCACGCTGCCCCCGGACGCACAAAAACTCACCCGCAAGCCGAACACCAACGTCCTGTCCGACAAAGACCGAATTGCAACGTCACGCCATCCCGAGCTAGATCCAAAAGAACTGCACAAGATTCTTGCCACGCCACCTCCGGGCGCCCCGGGGCCGAGAGGCCCCAACGCTGCGCAACCCTCGCCACCGCCGCAGGCGATGATGCAGAGTCCGCCGTCGATGCAACCGCAACAGAGCGGACCGGCACAGCGCCCACAATTCCAGAGCAACCAGCCGGCGCAGCTGCAGACTCCGGCTCAGCCGGAAAATGCCTTCAAGAAGTACGCGCAGGGGATGAGTGCCGGCTCAGCCATTCAGCAGGCGACGCAAGCCGCCGCGGCACGGCGTGGCGCCGGTGGTGGCGGCCAGGAAGGCGACTTCGGGCTTGGCACAGGCGCTCACGGGCGCCAGCAGGGCGCACTCGATATCTTGAGCGACACACAGGGCGTGGACTTCGGGCCTTATCTGCAGCGTATTCTGCAGGACGTTCGGGAGAACTGGTATCACCTGATCCCCGAATCTGCCGAGATGAAGAAGGGAAAGTTAGCGATCGAATTCGCGATCACGAAAGAGGGGCAGGTTGCAGATATGAAGCTGGTCGCTTCTTCTGGAGATGCCGCCCTCGACCGACCCGCCTGGGGAAGCATCACCGCATCCAACCCTTTTCCCCCGCTTCCCAGCGAGTTCACGGGACCATACTTGGCGTTGCGCTTCCGCTTCTACTACAACCCCGATAAAGCCGACCTGCAGTAGTCCTTCATCCGAATCCTTGTGTTGCAAATGTAATCCAACAGTTATACGTGCAAGGACCGAAGCTATGGCAGCAGACGGTTCATCACACAAAATGCCGGTACTGTTCATTGGCCACGGCTCGCCGATGAACGCCATCGAACACAACGCCTTCACCGAGTCGCTGGGCCATCTGAGTGCGCGGCTACCGCGCCCTAACGCAGTGTGCGTGGTGTCGGCGCATTGGGTAACATCAGGTACCCAAGTCCTCAAGTCTGAGCATCCGCGAACGATTCACGACTTCTACGGATTCCCGCCTCCCTTGTACGAAGTGCAGTACCCTGCGCCAGGAGCGCCGCAAGAAGCGAAGAGACTCGCAAGCGATCCAGAGATCAGGGAAGATGAAACCTGGGGACTCGATCATGGGGCCTGGAGTGTCTTGCGGCACATGTATCCGAAAGCTGATGTCCCAGCCTTTCAATTGAGCCTGGATGAACGCCGCGGATTCAAGGAGCATCTGGACCTTGGCCGTGAGATCAGTAATTTACGGGAACGCGGAGTGCTGATCTTAGGCAGTGGCAACATCGTGCACAACCTGGGGCGTGTCGATTGGGACAATCCGCACGGCGCCTACGAGTGGGCAATCGAGTTCGACGCCAGGGTAAAAGCCGCGGTCGAAGCTCGCGATGCGCATGCGCTGGCAGAACCACAGAAGTGGGGAGACGCTTTACTTTCAACCGCCCATCCGACCCTCGAGCATTATTTGCCGCTGCTGTACTGTATCGGCACCACGGACGGGAAGGATGCGGTGTCGTACCCTTACGAAGGATTCGATTTCGGCAGCATCTCGATGCGGGCGGTGTTGTTCCAGCCTGCCTAGGCTTTCGCCGTTCGTTATAATCTGCGGCGCATGACTCAAGCTCAGTATGAGGAGTTCGCGAAACGCTACACGGCGGCCTGGTGCAGCCAGGATCCCGCGCAAGTGGCTACGTTCTTTTCCCCCTCTGGTTCACTTCAAATTAACAACGGTGTGGCGTCGGTTGGCCGCGTGGCTATCACAGAAGCAGCCAGAGGATTCATGACTGCCTTCCCCGACCTGAAGGTCATTTTCAATCGGCTCGAAGTTCGCGGTGAGCGAGTTCTCTACCACTGGACATTGGTAGGCACGAATGCCTCTCCCGGTGGGACTGGCAATCGTGTGCGGATCAGCGGGTATGAAGATTGGCGGTTCGGCCAAGACGGACTCGTTGCAGAGTCGAAAGGCCACTTCGACGCCGCCGAGTATCAGCGTCAACTCGAGGGTAGCTCTGGTCAATAGCTGCCGGCTACCACACCCTGCAACGGTTTGCGTTCACCATCGGCTGCCCCGACTTGCAGTGAAACGCCTCCTGAAACTGGGGCATGTTGGAAACAACGCCGTTCGTGCGATATTTCTCCGGCGAGTGAGGATCGACTGTTGCGCGCAGGCGCTTGCTTTCGTCGCGCACGTGCCCGCACCAGCTCTGTCCGTAACCTACGAAGAATCGCTGCTCTGGCGTGAGGCCATCGATCGGATCCAGTTTCTGCCCCTTAGTGTCGTCTTTCCAAGCCATGTAAGCGAGCAGCAATCCTCCTAGATCAGCTACATCCTCGCCGAGCGTGAGCTTGCCGTTGATGTGGACATCGTCGATGATCACGTACTTCGAATACTGATCCGAAATGCAACTGGCGCGCTTCTCGAACGCCTTCCCATCTTCCGGAGTCCACCAGTCCCGCAGATTCCCCTGGGCATCGAACTGGCGGCCTTCATCGTCGAAGCCGTGCGTTAGCTCGTGGCCCACGGTACCACCGGTGTCGCCGTAGTTGGGAGCCGCATCCGACTCGGGATCAAATGCCGGGGGCTGCAGCACGCCCGCAGGGAAATTGATGTCGTTCATCTGGGGGTTGTAATAGGCGTTCACCGTCGGCGGCGTCATGTCCCACTCGCCCTTGTCAACGGGTTTGCCGATCTTTCCGAGCTGCCGGTTAAATTCAAACTGCCGCGCACGATCGAGGTTGCCCAGACTATCTCCGCGCACGACATCGAGCTTTGAGTAGTCGCGCCACTTATCCGGATATCCAATCTTATTAGCGATTGCGTGCAGCTTGGTGAGCGCCTGCTCCTTTGTGGCCGGTGACATCCAGGTGAGACTCTTGATGTCCTGCTCCATGGCTGCGCGAATTTCGTTGACGACCTTCAGCGCTTGTTCCTTGGCCTGAGGGGGAAAGTACTTCTCAACATAGGCTTGCCCCAGCGCCTCGCCAAGATAGTCATCCACATCTTCCGTGCACCGTTTCCAGCGCGGTTTCAATTGCTGCTGGCCCTGCAAAGTCTTGCCATAGAAGGCAAAGTTCTCGTTCAGAAATGGCGAGGAAAGGTGCGCTGCATTGCTGTGCACCAGGTGCCACCGCAAGTAGGTCTTCCAGTCGTCTAGACTGTTTTTTCCAATCTCTTCATTCAGCGTCTTGAAGAAATTCGGGACAGCGACATTCAACGACGAGAGAGAAGGCAATCCTACTTTGGTGAAATAAACCTGCCACTGAAATTCTGGCGAAATTTTTTCCAATTCGGCGCTGGTCAGCTTGTGATCGAGGTTCTTTGGGTCGCGCCGTTCGACCCGAGTCAACGATCCTTTCGCCAGATCCGTCTCAATTCGCATGACAGTCTGTGCTTCGGTCGCAGCCGTCGCTGGAGCTTCGCCCAACAGCTCGAACATTTTCTGCACGTGCGCCGCATAAGCTTTCCGCAACTCTTCCGACTTGGCGTCTGTCTTCAGATAATAGTCCCGATCAGGGAGCCCAAGCCCGCCCTGATCTGCATTGGCAACCACCTGGCTCGCATCGCGGAAATCCTGAATGGATTCGAAGCGGAACATCACGTTATCGGTGGACATCGCCGAGGCGACATCGGCCAATTCCGTCTTCGAGCCGATTTTCGCAATCCGATCCAGTTCCGGCTTGAGAGGATCGATCCCTTTGTCCTCGATCGCCTTCTCATCCATGCAGGAGGCGTAGTAATCGCCAATTTTCTGATTCACCGGGTTGCGCCCAGAGTCAGGGGAAGCCGCGGCTTCTAATATGCCGCGCAGCTTGTCTTTGTTCTCATCTTCCATCTTCGAGTACAAATCCCACGACGACTGGTCTGGAGGGATGGGATTGTTTTTGATCCATCCGCCACAGGCGTACTTGAAGAAATCAATGCAAGGATCGATCATACGATCCATCGCGGTAACGTCAAGCGCGGGTGTGTGCGTGGACTGCTGTGCGTGGGTGGCCAGAGAAAGCCAGAAATTGACGAGGACTGCAATGACCCCAAACCGCAAAACTTTCATGAAACGATCCCTCCGCTGAAATGAATCAGAAATATCGCGACGCAAGAGTATAGAACTTTGGCGCACGTAAGCTCGAATCACAACTCTCCAAACGAGCCGTCATCCTGAGCAGAGCCGCTTTTCAGGCGGAGCGAAGGATCTCAAATGGCCGTACGTCCCTGCCGCGCCACGCTCTGGCGGTTCAAGGTTCATCCTTTGCGCAAATGGATCGAGCCATCTCCCGTGTGGATCGTCAGCAGGCTTCCGCCGCCGTTCAGCTTCCCGTGAATCTCGTTCTGGCGAATCTTGCCTTCAGTCGTAACGGGCATATCGAGATCAATGTGGCCGTCGCTGGTGTGCAAATCAACATCTGCCGAAAGATCCCCGGGAACTTCAAGAGAGACGCTGCCGTCGCCTGTCTCTAACCGCCATCCGGCGGCCAGGGACGAACCGTTGTTCGCACGCACATCCACATGCCCATCGCCGGTCTTCAAGCCAAGTTCGTCAAACCGGCCACTCGCCCGGATGTGCCCGTCACCAGTCGTAGCATGGAGCTTGCCGTCCACGCTATCCAGGTTGATCGATCCATCTCCCGTGTGAAGGTCCATCTCACCCTTTAGTCCTGCTACCTCGATCTTGCCGTCGCCCGTGCGGAGATTGGCTCGGCCCTCACGTGGCATCTGAACGATGATGTCGACGCGATGCGATTCCCAACCGATATTGAAGTTGTGATGAGGGTAGTGCACTTCGATTTCAACCGAATCCCCCGTCTGACGCTCGTCAACGCGAATGCCGCCTTCCCCGATTTTGTAGTGAGTGGTGATCACCTTGGCTTCGATCGTGTTCTGGTCCCATGTGGTCACGCGAATGTTCGCATCTGAAGTCTCGACGCGCAAATCGGGCTTGCCGCTAACGTTGTAGGTTTTCGACCACTCCTCAGCGCGGGCAGATGCAACCGCAACGCTCAAGGCAAGAATGGTCAATGATGCACGGACGACAAGTGATTTCATGGAAGTCCTCCGGCGGGTAAGCACACCTTCGCCCCGCCCTGTTAGACGTGGTTACGCGGAATCGGTGAGGTTGGTTCCATTAACCTGCCTTCCCCGCGAACCCGGGCGGACATACGCCAGGCGGATCAATGTCCGCTCGGAAAAGGGTAGATAGAGCAAACCGGCGCTCGCGGCAAAGGCGGCCCCGAATCCAATGTTCTCCGCCAACAGAAATGGCGCGATCGCCCAGAGCTGGTCGAGTGCCAGCACGAAGGGAAACATCCGGCGAAACTTCTCGTCCAGCCGCTGGTAGTCGAAGCCTACGGCGGACAGAAGGTAACAACGCAGTGGGATGCCAACACCAGCGGTGACCACGACCGCCACGGTCAAGGTGATCGCGCCCCAATAGGGCAGAAACGAATCCGCAATCCTTTGAACTTCTCGCAAGCGAAACAGTGCCGCAAGATAAAAGCACAGATACATGATCTGGATCAGGGCAAACAGCCCGCGCGTCAGCCCACGACGAGGGATCGGAACCTCAAGTTCGGGGTGTAGCGGCGCTGTTTCAGGCTCTGGACGCGGCAGGGCGGCCGGAATGGTTCCGCCGTCGCCAGTAGGGGCTTCCGTTGATTGCGCGGTCGAAATCGTTGCAGTTGGTTCAACGGGAGCCTGAACCGGACTCTGGACGGGAGCAATAAAGCGATATCCGCGCCGGGCCAGTGTCTCTACAAACCGCGGGCTCGCCGCCGAGTCCCCCAGTGCTTCGCGGACTTTGTTGATGGCCGTGTTGAGGCTGTGGTCAAAGTCGACGAAAGTGTCCGACGCCCACAACTTCTGCCGCAGTTCTTCCCGTGTGACGATGTCACCCGCGCGCTCCAGCAGAAGGGTCAAAACCTGAACAGGTTGTCCCTGCAAACGGAGCCGAACGCCGCTCTTACGCAGTTCGCCAGTGCTGAAGTCGAGCTCAAATACCCCAAAACGCGCGATCCGGTTGTTGTTGGGCTGCACTGCCATGTACGACGAGGTAGTGTAGCACCAGCGTAGGGACGGACGCCTACGTCCGTCCTGCCCCCTGAGCGAAGCAAAGGGCGCACTCCCGACCGAATCGCAACTCACCGGACTAGCGGCGCGCTAAATTCCCAAGCCCACGACCGAGGACCTAGCGCCGAAGGCATCCCCTCGGCGCTACAATATTCGCGTGCCCATGCCAAAGACAGAACAGGACGCGGCGCACAGGCACCACCGGCACGCCGTGTATGCCTCCGAAACCACGGGCCTACTTCTGATCGCTGCGGTGCTGCTCGTCCTGACCCTCATTCGATACTGGCGCGAAATCCATTGGAGCCTGCGCTGAACGTGGGTTCGGACCGCAGCGAGTTTCCCGCAACAGATACGCTCCTCGTCGTCATCCTTGGCCCTACCGCGAGCGGAAAGACTGCCCTGTCTCTCGCCCTCGCCGAAAAGCTAAATGGCGAGATCGTCAACTGTGACTCGGTCGCGATGTACCGCGAATTCGACATTGGAACCGCGAAACCGACCCCTGCGGAACGTGGGAGCGTTCCGCATCATCTGTTTGATTGCGTCGACCCCACGCAAGATGTGACGGCGGGAGAGTACGCCAGACAGGCGCGGCAGATTTTGCAAGAGATCAAGTCGCGCGGCCGTGTGCCCGTAGTCGTCGGAGGCACCGGCCTATATCTGCGTGCATTGCTGGAAGGACTCTTCGCCGGCCCGGAACGCTCGGAGGAAATGCGCGAGCGCCTGCGGCGGCAAGCTGCAGAGCGCGGCTCGAATTATCTCCACCGGGTGCTATCACGCCTCGACCCAACCACCGCCGCAAAGATTCACCCCAACGATGCTCCCAAGCTGATCCGTGCGATCGAGGTGTGCCTGTCATCCCGACAAAAGATGTCGGAACTATGGCAGCAGGGGAAAGATCCTCTGGTCGGCTTCAGAATCTTGCGACTCGGACTCGATCCGGATCGCGCAGTGCTGTATGAACGAATCAATCACCGCGCCGAGCAGATGCTTCAAGAAGGTCTAATCGAAGAGACTAAGGGCCTGATCGGCAAGTACGGTAAGAGCGCACGCCCGCTAGGCTCGCTAGGCTACAAACAAGCAGACGAATTCCTTCGAGGCGACATACCGCGTGACCAGATTCTTTCGGTGATTCAACAGGGCCACCGCAACTATGCGAAACGGCAGGTGACTTGGTTCCGTCGTGAACCTGAAGTGATCTGGCTCCGAGGATTCGGCGAAGACCCGCAAATCCAGCGCACGGCAATGGAATCAATCGAGGCTTTTCTCCACCACCCGAACTCCCATTTCGAAAACGGCTGAGCAGAAATCTGAAGTGCTATACCTGACACTGAACCTACCCTCTGCTATCGTTCCTGCATGCTGAAAATCATATCTGTGCCACTTCTTGCACTCGTCTTGTGTCTGTCTGCTTTTGCGAAAGAAAAATCAAAAACTCCTGCCCCAATCCGCCATACCAGTGCCTCGGACAAATGGGCAGAGAAGACTCTCCGTAAGCTAAGCGTCGAAGAAAGAGTCGGCCAACTCTTCATGATCTGGTGCCGTGCCAGCTTTCTGAATGTCGACAGTCCGGAATATCTGCAGCTGCGGGAGGCCATGGAGAAGTATCACGTAGGCTCGTTCGCGATGACGGTCCACGTAGATGGCCCACTCCTCCTGCGGAGCGAACCGTACGAGGCCGCGGAATTACTCAACCGCTTGCAAAAGGATTCGAAGCTTCCCCTGCTCTTCGCCGCCGATTTCGAGCGCGGAGTTGCCACGCGCCTGATGGGCACCACAAATTTCCCCCACGCCATGGCCTTCGGCGCAAACGGTAAGTTGGAGGACGCCGAAGCCTTCGGCCGCATCACCGCCCAGGAAGCACGAGCCATCGGCGTCCACTGGAATTTCTTTCCCGATGCCGACGTCAATTCGAATCCCGCCAATCCCATCATCAACACGCGTTCGTTCGGAGAAGATCCCAAGCAAGTAGGAAATCTCGTCGCCGCTTACATTAAGGGCGCCCACGAAGGCGGCATGCTCACCACGGTGAAGCATTTCCCCGGTCACGGCGACACCGCGACGGACTCGCACCTCGGAGTCGCCAGCGTCAATGTGGATCGCTCCCATCTCGAATCCATCGAGTTGCCTCCATTCAAGCAGGCGATCGGCGCCGGGGTAGATTCCGTAATGGTCGCGCACGTCACCGTCCCCGCGCTCGATTCCGATCCGAACCACGTCGCCACCATCTCCACTAACGTCGTTTCCGACTTGTTGGAAAACCAACTCGGCTTTAAGGGTATCGTCGTGACGGACGCCCTCGATATGGCCGGCCTGACGCATCTGTTCGCCACCGACATAGGCCGAGCTGCCGTGGAGGCCTTCAAGGCAGGCAATGATCTGCTGATCATTCCGGCGGACCTCCCAGCGTCCCACGCGGCTATGGTCCAAGCCGTTAAATCGGGGGAGATTTCTGTCGAACGTTTAGATCGGTCCGTCCTCAAGATCCTGAAAACAAAGGCTGCACTCGGTCTCAACGAGTCCCGTACTGTGGACCTGAAAGCCATCGCAACGACGGTCGGCAAGCCCCAGGATCTCGCATTCGGCCAACAGGTCGCCGACAACGCGATCACCCTGGTCCGCGACAATGGCAGGATGCTCCCCCTGAAATCGAAGGGAACTCCAAAGGGCGGCCTTCCGTACATGACGAGAGAAGAGACGCATAACGACGTCGTCGCTGTGCTGTTTTCTGACGACGTGCGTGGGGACTCCGGCCGTGCGTTCGCTCGCGAGTTTCATGCCCGCGTTCCGGACTCGCGCCTCATATACGTGGACCCGAGGATCGCTGGCGGGATGAGCGATGAGGTCCTCAATGCGGTCGACGCTGCGCAAACAGTTGTTGCTGCCGTCTATGTCATCCCGACGGCAGGCAAGATCGGCAACTCGGTCGCGATGGCGGACGCGACTGGAGCACTTTTGCAGCAAGTGCTCGATCGCGCCGCCCAGAAGACGGCCGTGATCGCTATGGGGAATCCGTACTTGGCCAGCGACTTCCCGAAGATCGAGAACTACATGTGCACATTTTCCAATGCGACAGTCTCCGAAATTGCAGCGGTAAAGGCGCTCTTCGGAGAGATCCCGATCCGCGGCCATCTTCCGGTCACGATTCCCAATATCGCGCAGCGTGGCGTTGGACTGGAACGCCCCGCGCAAGTCGCCAAGGGAGGGGCAGGCAATGGGCAGAACTAAATTTTGGTCGACAGGGACTGCATTTCTTACACTTGCATTGCTGCTTCTGTCCTCATGCAGCGTAAACGTGAAGAAAGAAAAAAACGGTCAAGAGAAGCAGGTTGATATCAGCACGCCAATGGGCGGCATTCACGTTAGTAAGCAGGTAAGCCCGGAAGACGTGGGTATTACCGTCTATCCGGGAGCCACTCTGAAGGAAAAAGGCGACGGCGAAAACAAGAGCGCGAACGTGAACCTATCCAGCTTCGGCTATAGCCTGCGGGTGGTCGCGCTGGAGTACGAATCGAAAGATTCGCCCGAGAAGGTGGTCGCGTTTTACAAAGACCAGCTCACGAAATACGGAAGTGTCCTCGTCTGCCATACCGTCGGATTCGATATGAACGCCGACGTCAAACAGAACGACGGAAGTTCGCACGAACTCACCTGTCAAGGAGACCACGGACACAATATCGAACTTAAGGTCGGAACAAAAGAGAATCAGCACATCGTGGCCATCGAACCTTCGGGCAGCGGCTCGAATTTCTCCCTGGTCTACGTTCGCACGCACGGAAAAGATGCCGAGATCTGACGCACTTTGTCTCAGGAGTTTCTATGATCCGATTTATGAGCCTAGCCCTCTGTACGGCGCTGATGTTTAGCTCTCCCACCCTCGCGCAACAATCCGAAAAAGATAAGAACCTCGATGTACGAAGCCCCGCAGGTAACCTGCACGTCGGGAAAGATGCCGACGCGCAAAAGGCCGGACTGCCGCTCTATCCTGGCGCGCGTCCACAGCACACCGACAACGACGACCCTGTCAATCTCGCGCTTTCCACAGATAAATTCGGGATGAAACTGATCGTCGCCAAGTACGAAACCGACGATTCCTCACAAAAAGTCCTCGACTTTTACCGCGAGAAGATGAAGAAGTACGGCAAAGTACTCGAATGCCACAGCACCGAGGACAAAAGTGGCTTCCATCACGATGACGACGATAAAACCAGCAACGAGCCGGTCAAGTGCGAGGGCGACAACTCCGGTCCCGTCCGCGAACTGAAAGTCGGCACCCAAGACAACCAACGCATCGTCGCCCTCGAAGATCCGAAGGACGGCAAAGCAACGCCGTTTGTCATCGTCTATCTCCGCAAATACGAAAAGGGAGATATCTGATCAGAGTCCTCGTTTCGATGGGGTCATGACAATGTGGAGCCGCCCACGGCTGTCCAAGTGCCGAAGGCCCGTTCTCTGCTCGGTTTAAGAACGAGTGGCGCACCGCTTCAGCGCTGCGATTAGCAGTTCTCTGCAAAGCGGGTTTAGTTGCGAAGCTGCGCTCCGAATCCGGAAACACAGAACCACTGCTTGAGGACGGCAACTCCCGGTTGCGCGCCCCAATTCTGTTGCGGTACCTTCAGACCTGACCCGGCCCCTCCATGGACCAACCCTGCTACAAATGCGGCCAGATGGTAGACGAAGGAAGGGTCTTCTGCCCGCATTGCCAGGCCCCGCAGATTCGTGTGATCATCGCCGAGCCGGCGACACTTCCCGCGACTGCTCCTGCGCAAATGGGCACACTCACCGCCTCGGAAACGGTGCCGATGATCGCCCTCCCAATGAGCTGGGATCAGGCTGCCCAACCATGCGCGGTAGCCGCACTGATCGCCGCGCTTGGCATAGTAACGCAGCTAATCAATCCCATTGTGGCTTCCATTGGGGCGGGTTTTCTCGCCGTTGCGCTCTATCGCCGGCGTAATCCCGAGATTTCCGTGCACGCCCGTATGGGCGCCCGTCTCGGAGCCATTTGCGGTTTCTTCAGCTTTGGCATGTCAGCAATCCTTGGCGCTGTCCGAGTCGCCATCCTGCACGAAGGCGGCAAAATCCAAGCCTTCCTCCTCGACGTTGTTCAACAGACCGCTGTGCGGTACAACGACCCCCAATACCAAGCCTCACTCGATTTCTTGCGCTCGCCCGCCGGACTGATCGTCTTACTAGTCGCCTACCTGATTGTGACTTTGATCCTATTTATTCTCCTTGGAATGGTCGGAGGGGCCCTCGGCGGAGCAGGCCTGAGCCGCCGCGACCGCAATTAAGGCTGCCTGTATCTAATCGATTTCGTTCGAAAGGACCTCCTGCTAAATGCGTACTATCGTCCTCCTCACGATTTCCAACGTCTTCATGACCTTCGCCTGGTATGGACACCTCAAGTTCCGGGAAGTCGCACTGTGGAAGGTTGTCGTAGTCAGCTGGCTGATCGCATTCTTCGAATACTGTTTCCAGGTGCCCGCGAACCGCATTGGCTCGTACGAATTCACAGCCGCCCAGCTGAAGACCATCCAGGAAGTCATAACGCTGACGGTGTTCGGGGTATTCTCGGTCCTGTACCTGAAACAACCTCTGCGCTGGAACTACCTGGTCGGATTCGTGCTGATCGTGGCCGCCGTAGCAGTAATCTTCCGTAAGTGGTGAGTCTCCAAAGACCACGTAGAGACAGCCGCCTCGGCTGTCCGCGGAGCGAAGCGCCCCCTCTTTTATCTCCTCCGACGTCGCTTAGCTGCCTTTTTCAAAATCGCAATCTGCCCCGCGTGATACAACTCATGCTGCGCAATCCCGTGCAGCATGTGATAGAAGTCATATCTTTTCCCCGGAACCTGATCGCGAAGCCGCGATTCTGCGAGACCAGCCACGGTCGCGACCAACTGATCGTGTGTGCCTTTGACTTTGGTGACAGCTTCGCGCCACGCCGCATCCGTTGCGGTTGTCACCGGAGGAAAATTCTTAGCCCCCGTCAATTGACACTTCTTCCCGCCAAGCCGGATGAGACCCGCACGATCCCAGGCCTCAACATGTAACAGAAGCTCCCAGATGCAGTGAATATCATCCAACGGCTTCGCCGCTGCAGTCTTCGCGTCAATGTCCTTGATCAATTCCATGACGGACGGCCCATGCCAGGCGCTCCCGTAAAATGCCCGCCGAAGCTGGTCGGCAATGCGAGCGGCCTCTGACGTCCCTGACAACGGTTTCTTCTTCATGAATCCTCTCCGGCAGCGACGATCGCGATCCCTGCTGTATCCGCCGCTTCAATCACTTTCTCCCCATCCAGCAGCAAACATTTTCCTGCGTCAACTGCCAGACAAGTCGCGCCCGCAGCTTGCATTACTTCGATCGTCTTCACTCCGATCACTGGCACGTCAAAGCGCATGTCCTGATTCGGCTTGGCGATCTTAACCACGGTTAGATCGCGGCTGAGCGTCGATGCATCCCCGTGCAGAGATCGCATGATCTGGCCCGAACGCTCAATGGTGGCATCCGTTCCCTCCATCGCCTCAACCGCAACACAAGCTGATTCTGCGATCACGACGGTCTGCCCGATATCATGCTGCGCCAATTGATGCGCCACCACCCGCCCGTATTCAATATTTTTGATTTCCTGCCCGGTGGGCCCACGCCGCGTCGCCACTCCCTCCTTCACCAGCAGCGGCTCAAGCAGCCATGTTGATTTCTCCAGCGTGATTCCCTCATCGCCGAGAACTTTGGCAACAGCTCCCAATAGCGAATCGGTGTTACGAGTGGTCAACGAAAGCAGGAGTTTCGCGAGCCTCCAATCCGGCCGGATACTCGAAAAAATCTGCTTGTGTTTCACCTGGCCGGCCATCACAGCGCGATGCACACCTTCCCGCTGAAAGGTCTCAATGAGTTTCGAAAGCTCACCCAGCGACAACCAGTGCACCGCCGCAGCCCCGCGCGATTCAATCTCAGGAAACGTCTCTTCCTTGATCGCCGCTATAACCACATCAAATCCCTGCGCCCGCGCCGCATCCAGCACTAGAAACGGAAACTTGCCGTTCCCCGCGATGAGCCCGAGCTTTTCCTTGGTTGATGCCATGCCGGTGAAGTGTGAGAAGCGCAGCCAGTCTAGCATCGCGAGATTCTCTTTGCGCGCTCTGCGGAAGTTCTCAGCACCCTCTGCGATCTAAGATTTTGACGCGCGCTCCGGAATCGTCGCTCGCCGAGATGCAATAATGCTTCGGGCTTAACTCCCTCCAGGAGGCATCGTCTTGCGACTTTTCCTGTTTCCCTTATTCCTCATATTCGTCGCCATCCTGACTCATCAATCCGATGCGCAGCGCTCCAGCCTCGATTCCCGCCGCGCCGAACTCAAACGCCTCCTCAAAGACGAATGGGAATACACGCTGCGCACTTCCCCGGAATTTGCGACAGCGATCGGCGATAACCGGTATAACGACCGCCTCAGCGATATCTCGCCGAAAGCTATCGCCGAAGATCTTGAGCACGAGCGCCAGGTTCTCAAACAATTCGAAGCCCTCGATGTCACTGGCTTCCCAGAGCAGGAACAGCTAAACCACGCTTTGATGCTGCGCAGCTTGCGCGAGAGCGTAGACGGTGCGAGCTTCAAAGACTGGGAAATGCCTGCTACCCAGTTCGGCGGCATTCACCTGCAATACGCGTCCTTATCCTCCGAGGTACCGTTTCGCAACGAGAAAGACTACGAAAATTACCTCTCGCGCCTGCACCAGATTCCACGCGTGCTTGACCAGGCAATCGAACACATGCACGCTGGCCTGCGTGACAACCTGATGCCTCCCAAGTATCTGCTCGAAAAGGTGGCCGCCCAAGCGCAACAGGTCGCCGACGCATCTCTCGACAAAAGCTCGTTCACCGAACCGCTCCGGAAGTTCCCCGATTCAATTTCAGCCGAGGATCGCACTCGCCTGCAGGCAAGCATCGGAGAAGCTGTCAAAGCCGAAGTCGCCCCTGCCTACGCGAGATTCGCCAAATTTGTCCGCGAAGATTACGCTCCACACGGTCGCCTGGATCCCGGAGTATGGGCGCTTCCTGACGGCGAAGCACGCTATCGTTTCGCCGTCCGCCATCAGACGACTACTGATTTCAGTGCCGACCAGATTCACCAGATGGGCCGGAAGAGCGTCGCCCAGATCGAACAGGAGATGCTAAAGATTGCCAAGTCGCAGGGCTTCGACGATCTGAAATCCTTCAATTCTCACATCCGCCAGGATCCCGCGCTTCACGCCAAATCGGGCCAGCAGCTTCTCGACCTCTACACGAAATAT
>Ga0126371_10001739_pt1 | contig 18488 bp, 18 predicted proteins | sample PanSoiMetaPlot_4_FD_110145 | JGI IMG/M metagenome (GOLD analysis project Ga0126371, IMG submission 110145) | Tropical forest soil microbial communities from Panama - MetaG Plot_4 | ecosystem: Environmental > Terrestrial > Soil > Tropical forest > Bulk soil | place: Panama | collected 2016-02-17 | reverse complement strand
GCTGAGACTGGCCGAGCCGATTTCATCGTCACGCTCAATCCTAAAGACTTTCCGCAATCACTCTTGTCGGCTCACGTAATCAAACCGGGAGAAAGCATTCCGACAACTGCGCGTCGGAAACAATCCCGCCGATCGTAGATGTCTGGACGGATAGTTGCGGTTCGCCATAATGCAAGGTTGCCTAGCGGAGATTAAACCATGGTTCATCTGTCAGCCTTGAAATAAGGGATGCGTGTCACCTGAGCCAGCGAATTGTCATTCCCTTTTTGTCGAGCGCAGGCATTTCCCGGTTTTTTCGAGGAGGTAAGGCTCAGGGCATGACCGATGTGCAGGTCGTATCGGAGCTACTGAAGCCTTACGACGCCCGTGTGATGCGGTGCTACCCCGTGAGCAGCCGCATTAACCATGTTGGCAACGACGATGAGGTATGCTCGCGGCGTGTGGAAATCGCAGACGTGCAGAATCCACTATTCTCGCGCTAGACTACCTCATCATCCGAGGTGGGTTCTCGTACCATGAGAGGAGGCGCGTTTCCCTAGTGAATCCAGCCCCCATGGAGAACCGAACAGCCCACATTCTAGTTTTCGACGGTTTCGCGGATTGGGAGCCTGCCTCCGCTCTTGCCGAACTGCGCCGGACATTCGGATTTTCCGTTCAGACCGTCGGCGTTACCAAGAATGTAGTAACAAGTATGGGAGGCATAAGAGTTCTTCCCGATTTGGATATATCTGAGGTTCAGCCAAAGGTAACAAGCATCCTGATTCTTCCGGGAGGCGACGTGTGGATGCGAGAAGAGATTCGCGAAGTCACGCGTCTGATAAAAGACCTCATAGAGTTGGATAGGCCAGTAGCAGCAATTTGCGCGGCAACGCTGTCTCTAGCACGCGCTGGACTCTTAGATGATCGTCGGCATACGAGCAACGGCTACGCCTTCATACCTAAATATATAGCCAAGTACCGAGGGCAAAGACTTTACCAGAGAGTCCGCGCCGTAGCAGATCGAAATGTGATAACGGCGAACGGCCTTGCGCCGTTTGCTTTTGCAGCCGAAATCTTTCGGAAGCTAGTGCCTGATCGTGAAAACGATATAGCGACCTATGAAGCCCTTTACTCGCGGGGTTTGCTGGACGACTCACAGAACAGCAAGCATGAAACGAAAAAGCGTCTAGTTAGCGTTGACATCAAGCCAGATTACCTGTACTCACCACAGGAAGTTGCGTCAGTGCTTAGCGTCTCTTATGACACAGCCACACGAATCATGGGCGGTATGGCGCGAGTCGCCAACCTCGCGAAGCCGCGAACGAAGAAACGCCTGCTGAGAATCAAAGGAAGCGACCTCCGCGCCTACATTCAGCACAAACTGGAAGGTTGAGGCTGCATCCGCTGCCCGCCTTGCGGCTGGTCGCCCCGCAAAGAGGACCTTTGTAAGAACTCGGCACTGGCGCAAGGGAGTAATGCAGCGGTGCTTATCGTTGTGGCTGGTCTCCCATTGCGCTAAAGTGGCACGGCGTCCCAGAAATGCAGCCTCTTTTTCAGAGCCGCAGGAGCTTTCTTCTCGCAGCCACGACTGCGGCTGTCGGCTTGAGTCTGAAGCCCGCTTTTGGGGCATCGCAAGACTTGACCCGGTTGACCTTGAAGGAAGCTTCGGAATTGCTTCGTACCAAGCGTGCATCGCCAGTTGACCTTACTCAAGCTTGCTTGAAGAACATTGAAACGTACAATTCCGCGCTGAACGCCTTCATCACGGTTACGAGAGATCAGGCGATGGAAGCGGCACGTTCGATGGAGAAGGAGCAACGGCAGGGGAAGTGGAGAGGACCGCTGCACGGAATCCCCATCGCGTTGAAGGACAATATCGACACCGAAGGTATTCGCACTACTGCCGCTAGTGAATTGTTCAAAGATCGGGTTCCGTCTGCCGATGCTGAAGTAGTCCGGAGGTTGAAGCATGCGGGAGCAATCCTGCTTGGGAAGACGAACCTGCATGAATTCGCCTACGGGGGAACCTCTTCGATTAGCTATTTCGGACCAGTGCACAATCCATGGGCGCTGGATCGGATTCCGGGAGGATCATCTGGCGGTTCAGCCGCCGCGACCGCTGCTGGACTCTGTTTTGGGTCGTTGGGAACGGATACTGCCGGGTCGCTCCGGATTCCTGCGTCCTACTGCGGGATCGTGGGGTTCAAGCCCACCTATGGCTGTGTGAGCAATCGTGGGGTCATTCCCCTTTCTTGGGCTCTAGACCATGTCGGTCCTCTGTGCAGAAGCGTCGAGGATGCCGCTCTAATGCTGGACGTTATCGCTGGTTACGATGAGCAAGACCCCTCAAGCGCCGATGTTTTGATCCCAACCTACAGCAGCGCATTTAAGTCGCGAGCGTCGAAACTCCGCTTAGCGATTCCCCGCACCCCATACTTTGACGGGTTAGACCCAGAAATTGCTAAGGCGATAGACACCGCTATCGGGGTACTGCGCAGGCTTACGGCAACGACAGGTGAGATCACACTTCCGTCAGAAGGTATCCCGCTGGATGAGATTTACGCGAAAGTACGCAGCGTCGAAGCTTACACATACCATGCACAGTGGATTGCCGAATCCCCGGAAAAGTATCAAGCAGCTACTCGCGAGCGGCTCACCAAGAATGCCGCTGAGGTTACGACACCAGTGTATGTGGAGGCTCGTCGTCAACTCGATCTGCTTCGTAGGGAAAGCACTAGGATATTTGGCAGCGTTGATCTTCTGGTCACACCTACGCTGCCGAGCCCGCCAGTGTTGATCACGCAAGCGGCGAGTCCTAGTGCGGTCAGCATTCGGAATACGTCGCCCTTCGACGTGTTGGGGCTCCCGGCGATCTCTGTTCCTTGCGGTTTCACGACCTCAGGACTGCCGATTGGACTTCAGATCGTCGGTGCTCCGTTCGCGGAGTTGAAGGTACTGGCGCTGGCGCATGACTATGAACGCGAAACCGAATGGCACAAGAGACATCCGACACTAACCCCTGCCTGATGATTCCCAATCGGAAGGAAGTGTTTTTAAGCTCGCTATTCTGGTAGTCGGAATACTGTAGCCTCAGATCGGCTCTTCGTCTGACAAGAAACAGAAATAATGGATGTTGTTCCTTGCGATAAGATGCTCCGGCATGGACGCCTTTCCTGAGTTCATGAAGAATCCCGCGAACCGAATTGCTCGGTCGAATCACTCAACTCCGGGTGTCGAAGGATACGTCTTCGACGGAGCCGACAAGAGCCAGATGGCGTTCTGGACGTGTTCTGAAACTGCAACATCGACTGAGCACTCGCACGACTTCGACGAGTACATGCTAGTAGTGCAGGGCTGCTACACGTTGCTGATTTACGGGCAACGAATTCCTGTCAAAGCTGGTGAGGAATACCTGATTCCTCGCGGGGTGTGGCATAGTGGCGAGGTTGTGGCAGGAACAAGAACGATTCACGCCTTCGGAGGTCACCGGGCTGATCGCGGGTGAACGGTTGAGACTTCATGCGATCTGCGCTGTGCGGTTTCAGCAGAATGAATCCCGTTGCCGACAAAGCTGTCGTTCCAGACCGCGATCTCGACCGGGATCGGGAACCGTCCGGTCCGCGTATCCGTTGTCCCCTGCGCGGCTGGTCGCCCCGCAAAGAGGACCACTGGTTCTGCGAGTGCGGTCATTCTTGGCATACTTTCGATACGGGAGGAGTGTGTCCCGCGTGCCTGCATCAGCGGATTGAGACGCAATGCCTCTCATGCAGCCGATGGTCGCCGCATTCGGACTGGTGTGCTTGATGCCTCGATAGAGGACAGTTCATGCGACGACTTCTAATCTTGCTCTTCGCGACAGCAGCCCTCGGGAGATTAGCATGCGGGCAGCAGCACGCTCACGAACTCACCGAAGAAGAGATCGGCTCCGTCCATTTTCTGACGACGTGCTGCAAGACCACGGAAGCGAGCTTCAGCCGAGCAGTCGCGTTGTTACCCTCGTTCCAATACGAACTCGCCCGCAGCGTATTTCACGGACATCTCAAGCCTAGACCAGAACTGCGCCATGGCGTATTGGGGCATCGGGATGGACTACAGACTGGAGCCTTTGTCTGTCCGAGAGTTCAGCGAAAATGTTCTCGACCAGCCGCAACAAGCAATGGAGTTTGTCCGCCTCGATGCAGGTTCAGAATGGGCTGCGAGACAAACAGCTTTCATTCTGTTGGGCCAAGGCAAACTCTCCGAAGCACGACAAAGCATCAAGAGAACTTCGGACGCACCTTTGATGGGTCGTGATCTGATTCAGGGGTGCCTAGACCCACAGCAGATATCCCAATTGGACAAAGCCGCGAAGAGGATCGAAGCGGCTGCGCTTGCAGGAGCTGATCCGGAGCCTAAGTTTTGGATGGGAGCCGCGTTGTCATACTGTGGTCAGAAGGATGCTGCCCTGCGATTGCTGAGAATCGCCGTTGAACAAAACTATTGTGCCTACGCCGCCCTGCAAACTGATCCATTGCTTGTGAAGCTGAGGAGAAGTCCAGAGATCAGCGAACTGCTCTCTAACGCCAAACAGTGTCAGAACAGGTTTCTGGCGCAGCGAGACCAGAGTTCGTACTGAAAGACGCAGACCCCGACATCCCCATTCTCACGCAAGCCAACGCCGAGTACGGGAAGATGCAATGGCCTTACTGTCGTCAGAGTCATCTACAATTTGAAGCATGTCCGGTCGAGAATGCTACCACTGCAAGCAGTGGATCGAGGACGGAGAAGAACACGACCGTTGGACGACCACGGAAGCTGCTCTGACTCAGGACCTCTCGGACGATCTGCGGGATGCTTGGGAACGGTTGCGCAAGACCGCCATTTCCTTCGGCGATCAGCGGATTTACCCCTCGCACAAATCGATTATGTTCTCGCGCAAGTCCTGCTACTTCTTCGTGCGTCCAAAGAAGAACTTTCTTGAACTCTGCGTATTCCTCAGTCGCACGCTGAGGGCTCCTTACGTGCGACGTTCAGACCCGGCATTGAAGTCCAAGGTCTATCACATCATTCACATCAAGCATCGAGACGAAGTCGAGGCTCCCATTACTGAATGGCTTCGGGAGGCATGCGAAAACTTCTGACGTGCTCGTGACGAAGGGCAAACCATGAAGCAACAGTCTGACGACACGGCGACGGTGACATTTCCGCCCTGTACGACACGTTGCAATAGTGGTTCGCGCTATGATGTCGTGATTGCAACAACAACGGAGGAACCCAATGTGGCGAAAACGGGTGCTCAAGGTCGTGCTTGTGGTGGAGAGATTGATCTTTGTTGCGGGTATTTATCCGTTGGTTACAAGTGTGCGGGACGGTTGGCGAGCCAACAAGGAAGACCCGTTGCCGATGGGCATTAGTCTCTACGTCACACAAGGCGTTTTCTTACTGCTGGCAAGTCGTGATCCGTTGGCGAATCGCGGCGTAATCACCTTCGCGGCATGGTTGAACATTGCTCATGCTGGCATCATGACGGTCATGTCCATACACCTTCCGAATGAACGCCAAGACCTACTGGTCGCGTCGGCTGTGTTCGCTGCCATCGGCGTAGCCCTCATTGCCTTGGCTCCGGCAAAGCAGCCAGTGGAGCGAGCTTCTACGGTGGCCGCGTAAGACCTGCGCTTTTGATTTCGGATACGATCAATCCCGCGAGCGCAGCGTTCTTCTCGTCCTGTGTCCAAGGTGAACCGACAGTCTTTCCAAGGCTTGAGATGTGTTGCCGTACACGAGCCGCAGCCTTGCCGAAGGTTTCGTTCGCACGCTCGTTCAGTTCACGTTCGCGAATACCCGCGACCGGAATGCGGCAGTGTTCAAATGCTTCGCGAGCAATCCTGCGAAAGAACTCCCCCTCCGCTGTATGGATCAGAGCATGCGAGGCTAGGACTTTCTCAAGTGATGGCAATGCACGACCAGAGGCGAGCAGCACCGCACAGCCCACAACTCGATAGTTGCGAGCGGTTACGGCTTCGAGCATTTCACGAACAGCTTTCAAAGCAAGGCGTTGCGAAGCCTCTGAGCACTTGTGCAGGTGGTGCTCTGCTTGTTCAAGGCTTAAACTCTCTGCAAAGTGATAGGGCTGCTTCGCGCCCTCCATTGTGGGCTCGATGACGACGATCCGTCGTCGGTCAATTAGCTCAGGAGAGTCAGAATGACTGGACATGCAAACGACTGCTCCCCATCCCGAATGCATCCGAACTCCAAACCCTGCGCTTTTCATGGTCGCTAAAGAGGACGCGCCGTAGTGAGGTCTCGCTGCGCTCGACTGGCTCTAACTGCGGCTCATCGCATCGTTTGCACACTGCCTCTCGAACATTTTCTTACCGCATTCTTCCAATGCCGAGCAGCGACACCTTCCCTGCTGCTCCAAGAGGTCACGCATTGTCTGGACCTGCTCCAACATCGCATCCAGTTCGACAATCTTGCGCTTTTTTAACTTCTGCCAACGGACTGAAGGCGGTGTTCCAACGCGAAACCCAAAGAAAAGCTGCTTGATTTCGGTCAAGCTAAAGCCAGTCTGCCGTGCTCTCTGGATCACTACTAAGCGATGCAGGGCGGTGACATCGTATCGTCTCTGCCCGCTAACTCGGTGCGCTGGAGGGAGAATTCCGATCTGCTCGTAGTAGCGGATTGCGGACGGGCGCAGTCCGATCTGATTCGCAATCTCGGAAATTGTGAATGCCATGGGCCAATCATAGACGAGGCTCCAGCGAATAGGCTCACGTAGTTCTTGCCTGACAAAGAACTTACAAAATTCCTCTTGCCTTAAAGTCAGCTTTAAGTCGTAGGTTCAAAGAAGAACGAGTTCTGGAAGGGGCGAATTGGCTTGAGTCACACGATTCGAATCGTTGCCGTCATTCTTTTAATATCCACCGCCAGCGTGATCGCGCAAGTAGCCCGGCCCGCTGAGCCGCACACCGCCAGTCAGGTCGTCGAATTCTGGGTAACAAATACCGAAGACTTGCTTGTTCCTGCTGCGGACGCTATGCCCGAATCAAAATATTCGTTCGCGCCGTCTAACGGGGAGTTTTCGGGCGTTCGAACTTTCGGGGAGCAACTCAAACATCTAGCGGCTGCGAACTATCAGCTTGCCGCCTCGACTCTCGGCGAGCAGCCTCCTGCTGGCACAGATCACGAGACCGCACCAGATTCAGTGAAGACAAAAGCGCAGGTCATGGACTATCTCGAAGGGTCGTTCACCATCCTTCATCGAGCGGCAGCCGCCCTTAACGAAAACAACATGAACGATCCGGTCCCCTCTAAAGGGAACAGAACGCGCCTTCTGATGCTAATCGACGCTGTCGTCCACGCCTCCAATCACTACGGTCAGATCGTCGAGTACTTGCGAATGAACAACATTGTTCCGCCAGCGAGTCGGTGAGCAAATCCAAGGATGTAAGTTTGAAGGGAGAAAACTGTGAACAACACCAGCATCGTGCTAACCGCCGGAACCCTCTTCGCGGTGGTTCTGACGATTGTCATTGGTCTGCCTGAAGCAGCAGGCGCACAGGCGTTTCCTTTTGTTGCCCCATACGTACGGTCTGCTCGTACTGATCTCCGGATGCTTGATTTGTTTTGAACGATTGCCGGGGCGCAGTCTTGGCGCATCGGTGTCGTTCTTTGCTTCCTGTCGGAAATATGTATGAACGCAAACATGCAGAACTAAAGAATCCAATCCTCCGCCAAATGTGCGATGTTCATCCCTCCGCCCCGCTAAGCTGCAGATCGGCCAGATGATCGGGGTTACAAAATCTGTGTTGGAGCTTAGCGCAGATATGTTTATCTGCAGGTTAGAGAGTTCGCGAAATTCACCGGCATCCAACCCCGGATTTCTGATAGTGGTCAGTCCTATGGTGTGGACCTATGGGCAGATTCGTATGGCCAAGGCAGAAAAATGTTTGCGAAGAACGCACGGGAAATCTGTGCGGGAAGCATATGGGAAAGACCCGCCGATGTAGTCTACAACGCAAACGGGCTCAGAATGGCTGATACGGCGGTGACCCGTACCGATGGTGGGAGAGTAACTGGATGATGGGATACGCATAGGCGCCGATAATTAGAAAAACGGCGACTGACGTCCACAATCCGAAGCGGTCCCAAATACTCGCGACGGGCGGCCGCAACGAAGACGCGAATTCGAACGCGGGCGCCGGGATCCTTCTGCCAGCCAACCACGTGGCGGCGACCACGGTTACATAAGACAGGGCGCTTGCAAAAAGGAATACGGCCCCGAGCGCAGCAACCATCGAGAGGCCATGCCACTGGCTATATTCTCCAGTGAGTGAAGCGCTGTAAATCCTACGTGGAAGGCCGCGCAGCCCGGCGATGTGGTAGCTGGTGCTGAACAACACCATTCCCGCAATCCACAAGTATGGTTGAACTAGCGCCAGACCTCTCAAGCGCAGATCGCGCCCCGAAATACGCGGGAGCAACCAATACGTGGCTCCCATGAACGTCAGTGTGACGGTGGTGCCTAACGTGACGTGAAAATGGCCTTGGATCCAAGCGGTGTTGTGCACCATCGAGTTCATTGCGTACGCGGCGTTAATTGCGCCTCCGAAGCCGCCAAAGATGAAAGCAATCATTGCGAGTGCGACCGAGGCGAAGAACGGATCGGACCATGGCAAACGCCCGATCCAGTTGAATAAGCCTTTGGCACCTTTCATCCGGCCCGCCACTTCGAGTGATGCAATGATTGTGAAAGCAGTCACAAGACTGGGATACACGACTGAGAAGGTCAAGACTGTGTGGGCGAGTTTCCACTCCGCGCTGATGCCAGGGTCTTCGAACTGGTGATGGAAGCCGACCGGAACTGAGAGCAGCACAAACATCACGAAAACAACTCTTCCCAGTGAATCGCTGAACAGGTTGCCTCCCGCTACCTTCGGCAGCACTGTGTACCAAAGCACATACGCGGGGAGCAACCAGAAATAGACGAGCGGATGTCCGAACCACCAAAAGTAGGTCCGCGCCAGCAGAGGATCGACGGTCTTCATCCAACCCAGCGACCACGGGATTAGCATTGCAAGGACCTCAATAGCCAGTCCCGCGGTTGCCAAGTACCAAATGATGATGGCTGCCAGCATTCCGTGAATCGGAAGAGGGATAGGCTCGCCCGGATGATCACGCCGCCACGAGTGATAGCTCGCGACGATCACTCCGCCCCAAATCCACGAGCCAATTACCAGCAGTGTGGCGCCAATATAAAACAGCGGATGCGCTTTCAATGGCGGATAGAAAGTGTATAGGACGGTGCTCTGTCCTCGCAGGATCGTGGTTGCCGCCGCCACAGACCCGACTACCGAGAGCCAGAACGCAAACCAAGCGATGCTCCGTCCAGTGATCCGGCCCAGGTTCTCCTGTGCGAGCACGTAACCAAGCCCCATAATAAAAAAGGTCGTAAAGACCAGCGCCATAAGAACGCCGTGCGCCGTCATCGAAGTGTAGTAGAGGGATTCGCTTCGATGTGGGAACTGGATATCTGCCAGCGACAGTGCCTGCAGCAGTCCCAAAGCAGCCGCTACACCGAACGCAGCCACGGAGACGCCAAGGTGCGTGCCGGCAAGCAAATAACGGCCTGTCACTCGGACTCCTTGCTGACGATCAGCTTCCCCACCATGTTATGGTGCATTACACCACAGTATTCGTTGCAACCCACGATGTATTCGCCTGGCTTCTTAAAAGTCACTGTGAACTGGCTTACGTACCCGGGGATGGCCATTGCGTTGGCGTTCGTGCCCACAACCTGGAAACCGTGCAACACGTCGGCGCTAGTGACCCGAAACGTCACCGGCCGACTTGCTGGAACTACGATGGGGTCTGGGCTGAAGGAGTACATCGTCGTAACCACACTGACAACCACGCTGCCATCGGTGTGCACGGTCACCGCCGGATTGCCGAATTCAGGGTTATTGGCAAGTGCCATCGGATCCACAGTCTCTACGTGGCTGGGAGGATGAACTGCATCATTCGCGGCAGTCAAAACAATGGTGCCGAGAAAAAGTACGAGCAGCCCAACTGCCGCGCACATCCAAACCTTCTCGTAGAACTCAACCTTCATGCGTTCACCAAACGCGCTTCAAGAATGAGGAGCACCGCGTTGAAGAAACAGGAACAGATACATGGCGAGCCACCCCAGCATGAAGATCGCGCCGAAGACGATTACGATGGCAAGGGTGCCTCGAGGATGGCCAATGTCCGGCTCGCGGTCCTCAACGCGAGCCAGTTCAGATGGATCAGTTGCGCCAGGCATGTAAGTAGCCGAAAACGTCAATTGCGACGCGGTGAATTATTTCAGAGGTTTGGAACGTGTCCACTGTAAAGAACTGTAGCTGTTGAGGCGAATTAAAGGCATTGTGGCGTCGCTACGAGAATCGTCCACAGGCGAAAATAACGAACCAGAAAAACTAAAGACCAAACCCCCGTCACAGTGGTCTGGGTTTTACTAAGACAGGATAATGGACCTGTCCTTTAAGATGCGCCGCGACCGTAGACACAAATGTATCGAGCACCCGCATGGCTGTTTCGGGCTTCGCGTACTCCACTTGCATTTCGATTCGTCCGAAGTCGAAGACTGCAAATCTACTGTCGAAAATGAAGCCGCACTCGATTACGTTCGCAAAGCTGCCAACGGGCTGCACGTAGATGCGGCCACTGTTCTCCCGACTGTGATTCACAATAAACTCTAGCGAAGTTCTTTGACCATTGAAGGAAGTCACAATCGTCTCGATCCGCTCCAATATCTTTTTCTGTGCATCGCGCATGAACACTATCTGCCAAGAGGAAGAAAAATTGTCCCTCCTGATCTTCGGCTGGTTCGTCAAAGGACGTCCTTCTTTTCCTCCGTTCGCTGTTCGGCTTGCTGCTGAACCTCCTCGGCCTTCTTCTGGACGGCCTCGGCTACCTTCTCCATGACGATCTCTTGAACCTTTCCCTGAAGCTTCTCCTGAACAGCTTCTGCTACCTCTTGCTGGACGGTTTCGAGCACCTGGGCAACGACCTTCTCCGTTACCTCTTCGTGGACCTCTTCTGCCACCTCAACGGCTTCCGGCTTATCCGTCTCCTTGGCGACCTCGGCACTGACTTCTGTCACCGCGCTCATTCCCTTCTCTAGCACTTTCTCCGCCTCGACCGCGGTGAATCCCTGCATCAGAAAGGCAATGACTCCGGTCCAGCCGGTCTGATGGCTGGCCCCAACGCCAGCACCGGTGTCCCCATGGAAGTACTCGTAGAAAAGGACATGGTCGCGCCAGTGTTCATCGTGCCACCGTGTGTGATTGCCATGGGCCGGCCGGCGTCCTTGCGTGTCGAGGATGAACAGGCGCGACAGCCGTCGCGCCAGTTCCTGGCTAACCTCCAAGAGATTCAGCGGGCGGCCTGAACCGACCGGGCACTCGACCTTGAAGTTGTTGCCCAGATGGGCATACTGGTTGACCAGAGCGCGGATGAGCATGAGCTGCATCGGCATCCAGATCGGTCCTCGCCAGTTGGAGTTGCCCCCAAACATCCCGCTGTCCGAATCGCCCGGGACATAGCCAACGCGGTACTCCTGTCCGCTAGCGTTAAAGATATAGGGGTGTTCGGCGTGGAAGCGCGACAGCGAGCGAATCCCGAACGGGCTCAGGAACTCGTTCTCGTTGAGCATGTAGCCGAGTATCCGGCGGAGCTTGTCCGGATTGACAAGGGAAAGGATCCGGCTGCCACCAGCTCCCACCTCCAGCGGAACCGTGAGAGTCGCCGCCATGTACGGGTGCTGTTCCAGAAACCACTGCGCCTCCTCGAAGAATCGTGGCAGCCGTTCCCGCAGGTCGGCCGGCAGCACGGCGGTTGCTGCCAGGGGCAGCAGCCCGACTAGGGAGCGGACTTTCAGCCGGACGCCGTCGCCGTCCGGAAAGCGCAGCACATCGTAATAGATACCGTCGCCGTGGTCCCAGAGCTTGACCCCCGTAAAGCTCAGGTTGTCCATGGCAGCGGCGATCCACAGGAAGTGCTCGAAGTACTTTAGCGCCATGGCTTCGTAATGAGGATCGTCCTCCACCGCGAGCTCAACCGCAATCTGGAGCATCACCGACGCAAAGAACGCCATCCAGGCGGTGCCGTCCGATTGCTCGAGAGAGCCACCCGTGGGAAGAGCGCTGCTGCGGTCGAAGACGCCGATGTTGTCGAGGCCGAGAAAGCCTCCCGAGAACACATTGTTTTCATCTTCGTCCTTGCGGTTCACCCACCAAGTGAAGTTCAGCGACAACTTCTCGAAGCAGAACTTGAGGAACGCGAGGTCACCGCGGCCGCGCAGCTGCTTGTCGTAGCTGTACACGGTCCAGACCGCCCACGGATGCACCGGAGGATTGACGTCGTTGAAGTTCCATTCGTAGGCTGGCATCTGGCCGTTAGGGTGGAGGTAATGGTGGCTGAGGAACAGCCGCAGCTGCTCCTTGGCGAAATCGACGTCCACCAGCGACAACGGGATGGTGTGGAAGGCCAAGTCCCATACGGCGTACCAGGGGTACTCCCATTTGTCCGGCATGGAGATGATGTCCGCGTTAAACATGTGAAACCAGTCCTTGTTGCGGACCTGGGCGCGCACTCCTTCCTCGGGCTTGTCGCCGTGCTCACGCAGCCACTCGGACAGGTCGTAATAGAAGTACTGCTTGCTCCAGAGCATTCCGGCCAGTGCCTGACGCATCACTCCCGCCTCGTCCTTGCTCAGTGTCGCCGGTGTGATGGCCTCATAGAAAGCGTTCGCTTCTTCCTGCCGTGCCCTGAATGAGGCCTCGAATGAATCGCCGAACGGAGTCGGCATCCGGTCGGGGGCCTGGTCTGTCAATCGCACTCGAACTGTCTGACTTGCTTTCGCCGCCACGGTCAGTCTGTAATCCGCGGACGCTTTGGTGCCACGCAGTTCGGGGTTGATGGCGTTCTTATTCCCACGGACGACAGCCTGGATGATGCCGTCCTTGCAGTACGGTTGCTGATTGGGCTGATTGAAGGCGCGCTGGGTATTGGTTTCATTCTCGGTGAACAGCAGATCGACCACGCCTTCACAGTAGAGGAATCGCTCCCCGAGGAGACGATGCCGAGCAGCGATGGCACGCACGTCCATACCGGCAGCGAGGACCTTCAGCTCCGGTTTCTCCTCCTTGCGACGCCACGACCAAGTGTTGCGAAACCACAAAGTGGGCAGCACATGGATCTCTGCCGGCTCTGGGCCTCGATTGCAGACGGTGATCTGAACCAGGATGTCCTCTGGCTCCGCCTTGGCGTACTCGACGAAAACGTCAAAGTACCGGTTCTCATCGAAGATGCCGGTGTCGAGTAGCTCATACTCGGCGGCCTGTTTGTCACGCTTCCGGTTGCCTTCGATGAGAGACACGTATGGGTACTCGCCCTGCGGGTACTTATAGAGGTACTTCATGTACGAGTGGGCTGGTGTGCTGTCGAGGTAGAAGTAGTATTCTTTGACGTCCTCGCCGTGGTTCCCCTCACTGTTGGTCAGGCCGAACAAGCGTTCCTTGAGGACAGGATCGCGCCCGTTCCAGAGCGCCAGTGCGAAGCAGAGCAGCTGGCGATTATCGGAGATACCGGCGATTCCATCCTCACCCCAGCGGTACGCACGGTACTGCGCGTTGTCATGAGTGAAGTAGTTCCAGGCGTCACCATTGGAGCTGTAGTCTTCGCGTACGGTCCCCCACTGCCGCTCACTCAGGTACGGCCCCCACTTTTTCCAGGCGGCTCGTCCTTCGCGGTCCTCCTGGAGCCGAGTCAGTTCCGCGTTGGATTCATTGGTCTTGTTCGTCGGCAAGGTATTCGCCTCGTTTTATCGACCGCGACATTTCAAAATCGGGGAGCAACCAATCCTTGGGGGACATTCATGATTGGCGCGCTAGTTGAATACGTATCGTTCACTCGAATAACTGTCAGAAGGCGCAGGTGTCGGTCTAAGACTTTTGATTGGCGATGCAATGCTTCGGGCAACCACCGGCTCATGTGATGGCGACCTCTCGGAAAAGTTACATCCCCGTTTTAACACACCGGCGATAGCCATCGTGTTGTTTGCCGCGATTGTGTATATGATGGCTGTGAGTGGAACCTTCCTTTGGCAGTGGCTGTGTCTGGAGGCGCGACGATTGTTATCTACAGCGGAGTCTGTGCCGCTCTCATACGACTACGTCGCCTGCAGCCACACGCTGAAGCACTCCGAGTCCCCTAAGGTCGTTGTTGGCCATTATCAGCATTGTTATCATGCTGACCCTGCTCACACAGCTCAGCACCCGTGAAGCCTTGGCTATGGGAATCACGGCGCTCCTTGCCACCATGAACTGGTGGTGGGCAAAGAGGCGCGAACTCCAAAAAACACAACTGAAGCGGCTGTGCTTTCCGCCCAGTGAGAATCTCTCGTGATAAGGATTGCTCTGTGCACACCCTGTTTTCCCGAATTTAGGCTGGCGTGCAAAACCGGATTTCTGAAGGCACGCAAATCGTATGGTATGGAGCCTATTTGCGGATTCGTATGGCCGGACAGAAAGCTTTTGTGAAGAACGTGTGTGAAATCTAGATGGAAAGTAGATGAAAAAAGCCAGCGCGAGATAGGCGCAGAGCAGAGCCACGGAACTGCGGCAATAACACATGCTACTGAAGCTTCGCGTACTCGGCTTTGGCTTGCTTCAGGATGGGGATATCGGGATCGGCGTCTTTCCAGAGGGTGAGGAAGTCTTTGTAGGCTGCCTTCGCTTTGGCGGGTTCTCCCTGCAAAACGTAAGCGCGGCCGAGTTGGAGATGGGCAAGAGCACCGATGGGACTGGTTAAGACAACTTCAGGACGCTCAACGATTCTCTGGAATTCACCAGCAGCCGCGCTGCCCTGATGAGCAGCCGAATACGCTTCACCACGCAGATAGACAGGATAGAGAGTTGTCGGCGAGGCGCCAATCGTTGGTTGTCCCAACTCATAGGGAGCGGCTGCCTCAAGAATCTCGAGGGCCTTCAGAGTTTCATGGTGGCTGAGGAAAAGCTTCGCGCGCAAAGTCGGCAAGTAGTTGAATCGAACAATTGTGTCATCGGAAAAGCGCCTGTCCAACTTATCGGCCAGCGTCTGTGCCTGGGTTGAATCTGTTGCCAAGGCCAGCGCGAGGGCGGCTATGTATAGCGCATCCCGGCCTGTCGAACTCCTGAGCGCGGCCGCTACCCACGGCCGCGTTTCACTTCTATTCCCAGATTGGGCTTCTGCCAATGCCGCCGCTGCCTCATAGAATGCAGTCGTCTCTCTTTCTCCTCCACCCTCTGCAGAAGCAACTGCCCGACGGAAAAGCTGTCGGGCCTTTCTTAGTTGTCCAGAATAAGCTGCGGCTTCTGCCTGGAAATATAAGAGCACGTCCTCCACCCCCGGTCTCCCCGCACCTGAGGCCGCCGGCTGCTCCAGTCCGGCCTTATCGCGCTTCAGAAAGGCGAGAAGGTAGAGGCTGATATGAAGACCAGTGGAATCGAGATGCTTCATCTGTGCTTCCTCGATGGTGGCGCGAGCCTCGTCGAGGCGGTTCAGGAGAAGATAAGCGTAGGCGAGGTTTGCATATATTAGGCCGCTGTCCGGGTAAAGGCGCAGGGCTTCGCGCAATTCCTGAAGTGCCTTTTCATTTTGGCCAAACACAAAATAGACCGTGGCCAGTTCATTCCTCGGCATCCAATCTCTCGGATAAGTCTGTGCCCAAAACTCATACGACTGCCTGGCCTTTTCGAGGTCGCCTGTGACGAAGTTATAGTAGCCAGACTCGATGTGGAGTTTTTCCCGCCCGGTCACGTTTTCGCGCAGCTTGTATGCCTTCCGACTGTTCTCGGCCCCGACGCTCGTTTCCCCGGCTTGCGAATAAACGCGACCGAGCAAGGCATAGGCCATCGCAAAATTTGAATCAATTTGTATTGCCCGACGCAAAAGAGGAACTGCGGCGGCAAACGCCCCTTTTCTAATCGAGGTGTTCACAGCAAGGCTGTATGCTTGCAAGGCCTCGAGTGAGGATGTGGTTGCTTGCTCAAGCGGCATGTCAAATTTTTGAAGGCTGGAACGCGATTCGCCCAATTTCTTGCGGATGTCTGAAGACGCGTTCCCGAGTGCTTCCAATACATGGCTTTTATCACTCGCCTGAGCTTCCGTGCTTGTCAGCGATTTGCCAGTGGCACAGCGCACAGCCGTGAGTATCAGGTTGTACTGCCTGCCAATCTGGGCAATCGAGCCGTCAAGAACCGTGGTGCTACTGGTTCGCTGGCAGATTTCCCGGGCAATCTCTGGCGTGAGTCTCGTATCGGGCGGCCGTTTCATCATCCTTATCGTCTGCTGAATTTGCACTTCGGACACAAGACTGAGAAAAGGCGATTGTTCTAGCTGCACGGATAGCCCCTGCCGCAGCGTTCCGTCGAAAACCGGATCGCCTGTAGAGTTGGTGAAGTCGGCAAGGACAATAGTGTCGCTCTCGGTGAGTTTAGGTGGGCGGCGAAAATAGAAATACCCCCACGTCGCCAGCGCTGCTAATACCACCACAGAGGCGGAAACAATTACCCACAAGAGCTTTTCTGTGCCTGCTGAAGGTTTGCCCTTCCTGGCCCGCTGTAGCTTTGCTGATTCCGAATCCCGTTTCAGCCGTTGCAGGTCCGTGCGTATGTCCGCAGCGTGCTGGTAGCGCAGATTGCGATCTTTGTCCAAGCACTTGTCGATGATCCGTTCTAGTTCAGTTGGCACATCGGGGTTCAGACGCCCCGGAGGTACAGGAGAGTGTTCCAGGATCGCATTGAAAATGATTCCCGAACTCTCTCCACGAAACGGCAACGTACCTGTCGCCATCTCGTACAATACCGTGCCAAATGAAAACAAATCTGTTCGTGCGTCCAGTTCCTTAGCGCGGACTTGCTCCGGCGACATGTAGGCCACAGTTCCAACTGCCGCCCCCGGACTCGTGAGGTGTTCTTCCAGAGTCACAGTCGTCGCCTCTGCCTTTCCGTCGCTCAGGACGGGCGTCATTTTCGCCAAGCCGAAATCTAGAATCTTGGCGTGACCACGCTTTGTGACGAAGATGTTTGCAGGTTTTATGTCTCGGTGGAGCATCCCCGCGGCGTGAGCGGCGTCGAGAGCATCGGCAATCTCAATAGCCAACGAGAGAAGTAACTCGGCCTCCATCGGACGGCCAGCGATGCGGTGCTTCATGGTCAGCCCATCCAGAAATTCCATGACGATGAACGCTTGTCCGTTCTCCTCATCAATCTCATGGATCGTGCAAATGTTTGGATGATTCAGGGCAGAGGCGGCTTTGGCTTCGCGCTGGAAGCGCGCTAACGCTTGTGGGTCCTTGGCTACGTCGTCAGGAAGGAATTTGAGGGCAACAAAGCGACTCAGCTTTATATCTTCTGCTTTGTAGACGACACCCATGCCGCCACCGCCGAGTTTTTCAATGATGCGGTAATGCGAGATGGACTGGCCGATCATTGGGGCTGAAATGTTAGGACTAGAGTCAGGGCAAGTCAATGAAAGCCAACAAGCACGTGCACAGGTGTACAGCCTTGTTCATGGGGTGAGACGGACCTCAAAGGCCGGATTTCTAAATGAGGCAAATAGTATGGTATGGAGCATACGGGCCGATTCGTATGGCCGGCGACTCAGTCCGCTATTCCGGGGATACTCGACCCAAGTACTGGAAGGCCGCCGACGGGTTTCCATTCATTGTCGTGGCTGTGAAGTGCTCAAAGGCGAGACGGGTGAAAGCACGGGTTAGCAGTTCGATCCATTCTTCTCGGTGATGACGAACGATCACACCTTCTGGAAGCATAAACACGCCGTATACCCCAAATTGATCGGCGTCACGCTCATATCGCGCCAAGTTCCGCACGTCGGTATTGATGAGCAGGTCGCTGATGTACAGAATGCCTTCGGGGCGAAGTACCCGCCTGACCTCAGCGAGCAACGTCCGTTGATCATCATCGCTGGGTATGCAGGTCAGCACGGCAAACAGGAGTACTGCATCGAACGCCCGATCACGGAAGGGCAGCGTCAGTCCATCGTTTTGAACGAGCGTCAGGTGGGGAAACTGCGAACGGCACTGCCTGAGCATTTTGTCGGAAAAATCAATGCCCACCGCGTTGCCATAGCCTGCCTCCGAAAGTTGATTGAGTAAGCGCCCGTATCCGCACCCGTAATCGAGAATGCGAGCCTGCGGTCTTAGATATTTTAGATATTGAAGTAGCCATTCCAGTCTGAGAGGATGCGAAAAGCACTTTTCAGATGCTACTCGGTTCCAATAGTCAGTCTGCGGCAGTATTTTTGGCACTTCTGTCCACCTCCGCAACAACTCAGAACCACTACATCAAGACCGCATCGCCCGATGCGATCGCAGCGATGAGGCAGTTCTCAGAAGCCTTATTGTGCTCCACTTGTGCTCCGGAAAGTGAATCACAGCCCAAAGGCTCTGTTCATTAGAAGGAGCTAAGTGTATGAGCTTGAGTGAG
>Ga0126371_10001737_pt1 | contig 18514 bp, 10 predicted proteins | sample PanSoiMetaPlot_4_FD_110145 | JGI IMG/M metagenome (GOLD analysis project Ga0126371, IMG submission 110145) | Tropical forest soil microbial communities from Panama - MetaG Plot_4 | ecosystem: Environmental > Terrestrial > Soil > Tropical forest > Bulk soil | place: Panama | collected 2016-02-17 | reverse complement strand
GCTGCCGTGGCACGGACACGCGATGATGCCCAGCTCCTGCTTCCACGCAGTGAGGCATCCGAGGTGGGTGCAGACCGCGCTGAGTGAGAAATAGCCTTCCTGCGAGTGAATGATGTAGATGCCGTTGTTGACGTCGAGCGTAACGGAATCGAGTGGATATCGGTCGGGCCTGCCGGCATTCACCACGGGTGAAGGCTCGTAGAGCACATTCGGCTTGAGATACTGGTAGGAAAATGCAGCCGTGCCGATAGCCGCGATGCTCAACGATCCCAGTCCAAGTTTTGTGAAGAATTGGCGACGGTTGAGATCGTCGCCCAACCGACCTTTCTTTTCTTCCGCCATAAGTCCCTCGCGCTACCTCTGCAGTCCCGCTCCGATCGCGGCAATCGAAATCAATCCGGTCGGTTCCGCGGGAAGCAGGTTGTACGATTCCATCGTGATCGTGCCGACCGGGCACCGCATCGCGCATAGTCCGCAGCGAATGCAACGCGTTTCATCTTTCAACATGGCTGCGCCAGTCACGACACCAAGTTCGTCCGCTTTGACCTCGTCGAACTCGACTGCGAAAAGTTCCGGGTTCTCGCGGACGTGCTGAACAGCATCGGGATCAAACGAGATACGATTGAGCGAAACTAATTCCAGACACTTCTCAGGGCAAACATCGACGCAGCCGCCGCACAGGATGCACATGCTGCCATCTTCAGGAGCGCCTTCAAAGACGGTATTGACCCAGCAGTGCAGGCAGCGCTGGGCTTCCGCTACTGCGGAGACGGCGTCGTAACCAACTTCGACTTCAGTCACCCCAGTGCGCCGCTCAAGCGGTAGCATCGGAACCGGTTGACGGTTGAGATCGAGGTACCCGAGTGGCATCGTGTGCCGTTGGAGTAGTTCGACTTCGATAACCGGCTCCGGATGCTTTCCACCGCGCAAGTATTCGTCAATCCCCACGGCTGTGCGTTTGCCGTCTCCAACACTGTCGATGATGAGCCGCGGTCCGAAAACGCAATCGCCGCCTGCAAAAATTCCTGGCGACGACGTCATCAAGGTCTTGGGATTCACAGCGATCAGTCCCCGAGGAGAAATCTCGACCTTGTCTTCGGGCGTAAAGAAGTCGAGTCGCGGCGCCTGGCCGATGGCCATGATGACGGTGTCGCACTCGATCTGGCTCTCGCTGTTCTCGTAAAACGCCGGATTAAAGCGGCGATTTTCATCGAAGACCCACTTGGTCTTGAGTGTTTCGAGAGCCACGACCTTGCCTTCTTTGCCAACGATGCGCTTCGGTCCGAAGCCGGGGTGAATGATAATTCCTTCTTCTTCGGCTTCCTCGATCTCTTCGAGTGCCGCCGGCATTTCGTTACGGCGCTCCAGGCACACGAGATCCACTTCGCGCGCGCCCATGCGCAAGGCAGAGAGCGAGATATCGACCATTTCTTTGGTGGCAACTGCTGAGACGTTCTCCGCGGAAGGCTCGACATCCTGAACGCCACCAGCATGTTGCCGCACAACTTCGCGTGCGGCGGAACGGGCCACGTCCATGGCGACGTTACCGCCACCGATCACGATGACCTTCTTGCCGATGGTGAACTTGTAACCGAGGTTCACGTTGAGCAGGAAGTCGATGCCTTTGTGAACGCCGTCCAGATCAACGCCGGGAATGCTCAAATCGCGGCTGCGATGCGCGCCGACCGCAATGAGTACGGCGTCGAATCCCTGGCTCCGCAGTTCGGAGATCGTAAAGTCGCGTCCGGCAGCGTGATTCAACTTCAACGTGATGTCGCCGGTCTCAAGAATCTCGCGGACTTGCGCTTCGACTACGTCGCGCGGCAGCCGATATTCCGGAATTCCTAGATAAAGCATTCCACCGGCGACCGGCGCCGCTTCAAAGATGGTGACGGCGTAGCCCATCAAAGCGAGGTCGTGCGCTGCCGATAAGCCGACCGGTCCACCACCGACGACCGCAACCTTATGTGGGAGCTTCTTCTGGCCGCGCCCTTCGTTGATGTTGAGCGGATGCTTCGACTCAGGTCCGTATTGTTCGGTAAGAAATCTCTTCAGCGCGCGGATCGAGATCGGCTTGTCGATCTCCCCGCGGCGACAAGCCGTCTCGCAAGGATGGGCGCAGACTCGTCCACAGATGCTGGCCAGAGGATTCGGATCGCGCGCCAGCCGGTAAGCTTCTTCAAATCGGTTTTCGGCGATCAGACCCACGTAGCGTCCGGCATTTGTATGAGCCGGGCAGGCCATCATGCAGGGAAAGTTGGTGTGCAACCAGTCTGCATCGACCTTCTTGCTTTTGAATCGCTTCAGCATGGTCATCGAACCGAGATGCGGATCCCTTCAGCTTGCAACCATTGGGGAGCGGTGCCCCAAGCGCGACCGCTCCCCTTTACCGCGACCACAGGTCCTTACTTAGTCAAGGTGAAATCAGCCTTGGCCCCGCCCGACACTGCCACTGGCTTCGATTGGTTCTTTGCGCCTTCGTGCCACACGACGAGCGTGTAGCTTCCGTCAGGGACGTCTTTGATCTTGTAGTTGCCGCTTTCGTCGGTCTCCGCGAAGTATGGGGTTGGAGTGACGACGAGGTATCCAGCCATTTCCGGATGTACGTTGCACAGCAGCGGCACGACGCCGGGCTTGTCGAAGGTGAACGATCGCTTCTCGCCTTTGGGCCAGGTTCCAAGATTGTGTCCGGCCTTTTTATCATTGCCGACGCCGGTCCAGAAGACATTGTGCGCCACATTGTCGCTATTCAGGAAGTCAACGGTTGTTCCCTGCTGCACGATCACGATGTGCGGATTGAACATCAGGCCCTTTTGATCGATCACGGGATGATCTTTAGGAGCGGAAAAAGTCTTACCCGCAATGGTGTCGACGTAAACCACTGATTTGCCTTTCATTCCCGTCACTTTGCCTTCGATATCGCCCGCCCACGAGGCCGCGGCCAAGGCTGCGATCACCACCATCAATACGCATACATTGCGTTTCATTTGCATTCTCCTTTGCATTTGCAGATCGATAATGTCGTTACACAGCTAAAAGTCGCTACACGGCTAGAAAACGAATCTCGCGTTGAGATAAACGGTGTTGTTGGCATTGGCATTACGGCCTGCGCCGTCGTAGTTGATCGATGCCCCGTTGAAACGCGTATAGCCCGTGTATTGCGCGCCCAGCAGCAGATTCTGCCAGGGCCAGTAACTCACGTTCGCGATATATCCCTCACCTCTAGGGTCACCATTGAAGTTGCCAGTAATCCCCCCCGGGGGATACAGAGCAAGGTTTGGAGTACCGGTGGTACTGAACCACCCGAATGTTCCTGTGTACTTATTGCCGAAGTGGTACTCGGCGTTCGCCAGAACCGTGTTCAAGTGGTTCTTGGGCTGCGAGGATGCACCGGAAAGGAAACTGGCGAGCAGGTTCGAGTTCTCTCGAATGTAGGTAGCCCGGAATGACAGCACATCGGTGCGGACGACGGTGCGATCAATCTGGGTGTCGAAGGCGAAATCGGTGTAGGTATCCTGCGGACCGATGACTCCATTGGGAGTCGAGTTCATGTGTATTCCGTAGGTGCCGAATGCGTACTGGGTTTTCGCGGTTAGCTGTTGCCAGGCGACCCGCCAATAGGGCGCGACACCGCGAATGTTGAAGCCGGCATTGGTTCCGTCATTTGGCAATGGAGAGCCAACGTGCTGCGAACGATAAAGGATCGCGTCGGCATAGAGGTGGTTATTCCACATCCCGTAAGCACCGAAGCCAGCAGCGTCCTGCGCCAACCCGCCGTCGATGACGGGAGAAGCAGTCGGAGTGGGCGCCCAATCGCTGGCGACCCAAGGAAAGGCCCAGGCGGGAGTACTGTTCCACAAATCTTCGACCGTCGGATTGTTGTTGAAATCCAGGCCGTAGATGAGTTCTTTGCCCCCAGCCTTTCCTATTCTGGCGTAACGGATGTCGGTGTTATCGATGCTGAAGTGGTCGTCTTGAGTGTCATAGGTAACCTGCAGGAAGCTGCCGATATGGTCGGTCCAGGCGCCAGAAAGGAAGAGCGAAATGTCTTGCGGCATTTCAAAGCTGCCGTTCTGGGTACTCGGGATCGGAGATTTGAGATTCGTAAACGAGGTATCGAGCATGGCCGAGAGAGGCAAAGCCGCCAGCAGATCGAGTGCCGCGCGCTTCTTGCTTCCGTCGGCCTTCACGACCTTGGTTTCGTCGGCCCTTTCGGTGTAGCCGAGCAGCTTAAACCGACGCCCGGCCGGATTGAGCTCGGGAGGCGCGTAATGACAACCGCTGCATGGCAGGCCAGTCTGCCGTGCGTAGCTAGGGACGCCCTTGGCCTCGGGAGGGTTGACTGCGCCTATGAATAAGAGTCCGCAAACAGCTGCCATCACCAAGAGGAAAATTGCGATCATCTTCATCAGAAGTCTCCTTTATGGCTCCCCGCGCGCCGCTGTCGACGTGAGAGGAGGGAGGCTGAGATCGGTGTGCTTGCTGCTGACGAACACAACTCCGCAGAAGCGCATCAAAGTCGCCTCCTTCCTGTTGATTTTTCGAGAGGTTGTTGCCCTCTAGTCTTGTTCCAAGATGGGCCTGATAGTAGCTGTGGTTGGAGAAAGTGCGCCGGATTACAAATCACAGCTCGATGTGATTTAAATCACAATTTTTGAGGTCGCATAATTAAGGAGGCAAGACAATCACCACAGGGGATACAGGGGTTCACAGAGGTCACCTTCTGAGGAATTCCCGCGTGCCCGGGGTATCGTTGTCCCGGTGGACTGGCTACGGCTCGTAGGCGCAGCAGGGATCGGTGGCGAACAAGTCTCCCGTAACCGCGTAGGCGCGGGCGCGAGACCCTCCGCAGAGGGTGCGCACTGGACATCGACCACACTTCCCTTTCAACCTTGAAGTATCGCGCAGTGAGGTAAAGAGGGGAGAATCGCAGTAGACCTCTGACAGGGATTGCGAAATGAGGTTACCGGCCGAGATGGGGAGGAATCGGCTTGGGTAAACCTCGCCCCGGTAATTGACGAAGACGAATCCCCTGCCATCGTTGACGCCGCGTGGAGCGTAGGGAATGGCCGTAGCTTCGATGAGGCGTCCGCGTGATTCGCGCACACGCTGTTGCAGAAGATAGCGCTGGTAGTGCTGCCCCTCAGTCGTCTTGATCTGGAAGTTCACTCGCTTGGACGCATTGTAGAGCTTGGCGAAAACCTGCTCGTGCTGCTCGGCGTCGAGCATCTGTACGGTTTCCTCCGGGCTGCCAGGAACGTAGAAGAAAACATTCCACAACATCACGTCGAGTCGCGTCAGAAGCTCGATCATCGGCTCGATATCGTGAAAATTCCGGCGCGAAACAATGGTGTTGATCTGTACCGGCATCTGTACTTCGTGGCAGGTGCCGATAATTTCCAGTGTGCGCCGGTGCAAGCCCGGCATCTTCCAATAGCCGTCGTTGAGCCCCGGGGTTGATCCATGCAGCCAGAAGGCGACCCGCATCAGCCCGCAGGCTCTTAGTTCGGAGATGATGCTGTCCTCCAATCTTGGAGTGGGCAGCAGGGTCAGCGATGTACGCAGCGAGCGCTTTGAAGCGAAGTCAACAACCGGTAGAAGGTCAGGCCTCAACAGAGGATCGCCGCCCGTCAGCGCCAAGAGCGGCACATGCATAGCAGTCACTTGCTCGATAAGGTGAAAGGCTTCCGCAGTCGAGAAGTGCTGTTGATTTCTTGCCGCCCGCCTGCGTGCCGGAGTCGCTTTCCACCCACAGTCGTGCGTCATTTCCCAAGTGACTTGCAGGGGCCGTGAACGAACGCGTGAAGTTTTGGAGAGCTCCACAGACTGGTCGGAGCCGGCCGGGGTGTGTGCCCCAGTCCAGACATCGTGTGCTGCTTCGACCAGGGACGCTGGGCATTTTAGTGTTGACGACATGGCCCGATGGTAGGTTTAGCCACCTAAGGCAGGCAGTGCGGAACCGCACACGGACCGGTGATAAGTATCACAATCGAAAAGAAAAGCAAGTGTGATTCGTCTCACAGGGCCAAGTGACTTCTCGCATAGGGCGGCTTTCGCCGTCATGCGAACCTACGCCTGCGAGTGAGGTTCTCAGGGTACGGGACATCAGCACGATCCACGGCACTCCTGATGCTGGGAGTTCTGACAGTGGAGGCAACGGGCGACCCAAGCTCTGTGATATCGTGCCGAAAAACAAACTCTTCTCAGGAGGACGCGACACAATGAAACAAATTTCCTTTCGAATGGGTCTCCTAGCACTGCTGGCTTGCGGTCTCTTCGCGGTCGCTGCTTCTAAAGCAGTAGCGCAAGATGCAGCCGCTACCTATAAAGCCAAATGTGCCATGTGCCATGGCGCAGACGGCAAGGGCGGAAAGATGGGAACCAAGGACTTCGCCTCACCGGAAATCAAGTCGCAAACTGACGCACAGCTTACCGAGGCCATCACCAAGGGAAAGGGCAAGATGCCTGCGTACGAAGGCAAGCTGAAAGATACAGAAATCAAAGATCTGGTCACATACATTCGTAATCTCGCGAAGTAAGTATTCAGGAAGGGCGGCCGTTATGGCCGCGGAAAATCGGTTGACTCTGAAAAACTGGCGGGTGACAGCATGTCCACGCGAACAACACGGAGACTTTTTGCGCCTGGAGTTGCCCTCACCCTTCTTTTAGCGGCGAACTCGCTCTATGCCGCGAGTAAGAAAGATCCTCCCAAACCTACCGTTGCTGACTGCCTGACGTGCCATAGCGAGGCAACCCTTTCGCACGAGATCAATGGAAAAAAAGTAAGCCTGCATGTCGATGCGCCAGTATTTAAAGATTCCATCCACGGCAGCATGTTCACATGCGTCGACTGCCACACCGACGTAAAGAGCGCAGCGCACGAAACCAGGCCAAAGAGAATCACCTGCGCGACATGCCACGCGGACGAGCAGGCCGCTTATGAGCGAAGCTTGCACGGCAAAGCGGAGCACATCGGAAATTCTGCCGCAGCCACCTGCGTGGACTGCCACGGCAGTCCGCACGAACTGCTGCCCGCAGGCGATCCGAAGTCCCGTGTTTATCATGCCAACATCCCGGCGACGTGCGGCGCATGCCACAGCCAACAGTTCGTGATGGAAAAGAGCGGGCTCAGCGTGCAGATGGTCGCCTCGTATCAGCAGAGCGTTCACGGTCACGCGGTCGCCAACGGTTCGGAAAAGGCCGCGGTCTGCACCGATTGCCACGGCACCCATGAGATCCTGGACGCAAAAGATTCGAAGTCTCCCATCTTCAAATTCAATGTGCCGCTCACTTGCGGGAAGTGCCACGACCAGATCTCGAAAGAGTTCCAGCAAAGCATTCACGGAATGGCGATCGCGCAAGGAAACTGGCAAGCGCCAGTCTGCACGGATTGCCACGGAATTCACTCGATCAAAGCACACAACGATCCAAACTCACCGGTTTCAGCGCAGAACGTGGCACAAGCCACATGCGCACGCTGCCACGAAGGTGTTCGGCTGTCGCAAGAGTTTGGCGTGCAAGGACGCCGCGCCACTACCTACCTCGCGAGTTATCACGGACTGGCGGCGAGGCTAGGATCTCAAGTCGTTGCGAACTGTGCGAGTTGCCACGGTACACACAGCATCTTCCCCTCGAGCGACCCGCGTTCCACGATTCATCCGTCGAACCTGGCGCGGACGTGCGGTCAATGCCACCCAGGCGTAACGCAGAAGTTCACCTCCGCGAAGGTGCACGTGGATGCGCCGCTCTCGGCCGACATCGGCAGCAAAGCAGTGCGCTGGATACGCAAATTTTATCTGGGTATGATCTTCGCCGTAATCGGCGGGATGCTGCTGCACAACTTCATCATCTGGCGATCGAAGCTTCTTGCTCGCCGCAAGGAAGAGAACGGTTTCGTTACCCGGATGCCCTTGCGCTTCCGCTGGCAGCATGCCGCACTGCTCATCAGTTTCTTCGTGCTGGTACTGACGGGATTCGCGCTAAAGTTCCCGGATTCTTGGTTCGCATCCATGCTGTCGCTCGGCGAAAGAATGCGGCACCTCCTGCATCGTATGGCGGCAGTGGTTCTGATCGGCGTCAGCATCTATCACGCTTTTGACGTAATCTTCAGCCGCGAAGGCCGACGCCTGGTCTTCGACCTGTTTCCCACGCTCGACGATATTCGCAGCGCATGGCAAAATCTCAGCTACTACCTGGGGATCTCGAAACAGAAGCCCGAGTTTCCGCGCTTCAACTATGCGGAGAAGGCGGAGTACTGGGCGTTGGTGTGGGGCATGTTCGTGATGGCCGGAACCGGAATCATGCTTTGGGCGAAGGTATCGGTGGGCAATCATCTGCCGCGTTGGTGGTTGGATATCGCCACGGCGATCCACTTCTACGAAGCAATTCTGGCAACGCTGGCGATTGTCGTGTGGCACTTCTATCAGGTATTTCTGGATCCCGATGTCTATCCAATGAACTGGGCATGGTGGGATGGCAAGATGACCGTGCACCATTACCGCGAGGAGCACGGGTTAGACGACGCGACGCTAAAAAAAGTTTCACTCGACGCTGCAGATTCGAACGAGGAAGTGGAAGAGACAGAAGAGACCGAGGTCCAGCATGGAGACTGATAAGACTCCACCGCCCGGGGTGGAGCCGCGGCACAAGCTGCGGATGCTGCTGCGTAGTCCAATCAGCTTGGCAGGAGTGGCCTTAGCAGTCGTCAGCATCGCAAATATTTTCATCTTCTTCCTGATCGATCAGATCGCGCTCAGGCCCAGTCCTTATGTTGGCATTCTGGCTTACATGGTCTCGCCGGGTTTCCTCTGTCTCGGGTTCCTACTTATCCTCGTAGGACTTCTGATCGAACACCGCAAGAAAGTCGAAAGCACAGAGTTTTATCCGCGCATTGATCTGAATGATCGCGCACAGCGCAGCGCAGTGATCTCGTTCGTGACATTTTTGATCGTGTTCGTAGTGGTGAGCGCGGCAGGCAGTTACAAGGCTTACGAGTTCACCGAATCAGTGACTTACTGCGGGCAGTTATGCCATACGGTGATGAGCCCGGAGTACACTGCCTATCAACTCTCTCCCCACGCACGAGTCGCGTGCGCTGATTGCCACGTAGGTCCGGGTGCAACGTGGTTCGTCAAGTCGAAGCTGTCGGGCAGCCGCCAAGTATTTGCGGCGTTGTTCAATACCTTTCCGCGGCCGATTCCGACTCCGGTGAAGAACCTTCGTCCGGCGCAGGAAACCTGCGAGCAATGCCACTGGCCAAAGAAGTTTTATGGTGGACAGTTAAAGGTCTTCTCCCACTTCGCCAACGATGAGAAGAATACGCCGCGCCAGATTCGAATGATTATCAAGACCGGCGGTGGAGATCCCGCAACCGGTGCGCCCGAAGGCATTCACTGGCACATGAACATCGGCAACAAGATCGAATACGTCGCAACCGATGAGAAGCGCCAGACGATCCCGTACATTCACATGGAAGACCTGCAGGGACGCGTCACGGAATACTACGCAAAAGATTCGACACTGACCAAAGACCAGATCGCCAAGGCGGAAAAGCGCCGCATGGACTGCGTCGACTGCCACAATCGTCCGACGCACATTTACGTCCCGCCGGATCTGGCGGTGGATCAGTCGCTGCTGGCTCGCCACCTGGACTCCTCCCTACCCTTCATTAAGCAACAAGCGGTAACGGTGCTGACGGGCACCTACAAAACGACGGATGCAGCCATGCAGGGCATCGCAGTTGGACTGCAGGACTTTTACGAAAAAAAATATCCGGATATTGCGAAGAGCAAACAGCTGGAAATTCGAAATGCAGTCACCGAGGTCCAGCAGATTTTCAAACGAACCACGTTCCCCGAGATGAAGCTGAACTGGCAGACGCATCCCAATAATCTCGGCCACTTCTACTCCCAGGGATGCTTCCGCTGCCACGACGGCCAGCACGTGAGTCCCGACGGCCGCGTCATCAGCCGCGACTGCAACCAGTGCCACACGATGATGTCGGAAACCGACAGCGCCACAAATATAGCCGCCGCGCCAGCGGCAAGCTTTCAGCACCCAGTCGACATCGGCGACCTGACCCAGGTAAACTGCGCCGACTGCCACACCGGCGGAACGGGACCGTAGTCACAGTACAAGTTCCTCGCCGGATTTTTTTGCGCAGCGCGACGAGGACTCTTGACCATTACCCTTTGTAAGCGACTCCTTTCCATTGCATTTTTTCTCAGCCTTGTTCAGATTGCGGGGCTGCTTTCCGCGCAATCTGCGTCAAACCCGGCGGTCGTGCCGGCCGATCGCATGCATGAGAAGTGGTGGGCGGACCGGCATAACGCAATTCTTGAACAGATCCACAGCCATCCTGACACGAACCTTGTTCTGATCGGCGACTCCATCACCAGCAATTACGACAAGGCGATTCCCCGGACGAAAATTTCCAGGCGACCTGGAATCAGTTTTACGCGCTACGGAAGACGCTGAACCTCGGCTTCAGCGGCGACACGACCGCGAATGTAATGTGGAGACTCCATCACGGTGAGCTGGACGGCATTCATCCCGAAGTCGCGATCGTGCTCATCGGAACCAACAACACTGGCACGGACAAACTGCGGAACCGACAGAGGTCGGCATCGACGCGGTGGTGAATCGCATCGCAGATCTTCTGCCGCGGACTCAGGTTCTGCTGTTGGGAATTCTTCCCAGCGATATCTCGAAAGACAAGTCTTCACGCGATCGAGCCGTGAACCACTACCTCGCGACGTGCTACGGCGAAAATCCGCGAGTCACCTATCTCGATATTGGTTCGCTCTTCGAAAAAGATGGCGCGATCAACAGCTCGATCTTCTACGATCCGCGGCTGCCAGGACATCCGAAGGCGCTGCATCCTGATAGCAACGGCCAGCGCATGATGGCAGAGGCGATTGAGCCAACGCTGGCGCGGCTGATGGGAGACACTCCTCGACGTCAGCTCACAGCGATGACGGACATCAACACCGCGCTGATTCCCGTAAGCCGGTTGGAACAGGACCTCTACGATTGGTTCGCGCGGCATCACGCCGAACTGGATTTGCAGAAACAGATGCGACCCGACGTCGTCATGATCGGCGACTCGATCACCCACTTCTGGTCCGGCCCACCAGAGGCAACCGTGCAAAACGGTCCAGCGGCGTGGCAGAGCGTGTTCAAGGGAATGTCAGTCCTTACCATGGGCTTTGGATGGGATCGCACCCAAAACGTTCTGTGGCGCCTGCGGCAAGGCGAATTCGAGGGCCTTCATCCAGGATGGGTAGTCATTGAAATCGGGACCAACAATCTCACAGCCACATCTCAGGCGCGAGCGAGCACACACCGCAAGAAATCGCAGAAGCAGTCGACGCGATCTGCGATGAAGTACACCGGCGCTCGCCGGAATCGCACATCATCGTGATAGGCATTTTCCCGCGCGGAGCGAAGCCGAGCGATCCTCTGCGATCTCCGATTGCCCAGACCAACCAACTGCTGGCACAAGAGTTCGCTCAGAGTCCTACCATCACATTCCTCGATATTGGCAAGAAGTTCCTCGCGCCAGACGGAACTCTGCCGGTGTCGCTGATGCCCGATGGAACGCACCCGGGCGAAGAAGGTTATCAAATCTGGGCAGATGCGCTACGGCAAGCCGGCATTCGTCCTTGAGATCGGAAGAACTCAAGTCAAATCGACGGGCATGAAGTTGCAATTCTGAAGGCATCAAAGAACCCATTCCGGGATTGCTGCATCCCGTATTCTCATCAGCCTGTTTCCTTAGTCCCGATGTTTCGGCTGCATAAGCTGCCCTCACCAGGACCATTCCGCCGTTACCCGCGAGCACAGATAATCCTAAGTGTCTGGCTGCAGCCCTCCGAGTCACTAAGGCTGTAACGGTCAGCCTTATCCTGCCACTATCCCATTAAGTGGTCGACCGAGAGAGGGGTTGTTATGAGATTTCTGCCTATTGCGACGATTGTTTGTGCCATGTCACTTGCGACTGTGCAGGCGCAGATGATCGACAACACCCAGGCGACGAATACTGCGGGCGCCGGGATCAATAAATCACTTACAGATGAGATTGGAGCGGGGCGCGGCAACATCCTCATGCCCAACTCGTCTCTCTTTATCATTAAGCGTGATCCATTTCGCTCAATCCGCCGAGGGCGGCAACTGTTCCAGCGCAAGTTCACGAGAGCACAAGGACAGGGCCCGAATGAAGGCGATGGCGTCGGCGACCTGAACACCGACGCTGCCATCGGGGCCGGACTCACCGACAGTTGTGCCGCGTGCCATGGACGGCCCCGCGGCTCTGCGGGAGCGGGTGGCAACGTTGCAACTCATCCTGACAGCCGCGACGCTCCGCACCTGTTTGGCCTCGGCCTGAGGGAAATGTTGGCCGATGAAATGACTGCTGACCTGCGCGCAACGCGCGATCTTGCCGTTACCGTGGCGGAGAAGAAGAAGAAATCGGTCACGCTTCCCCTCTTTACCAAAGGCGTGCAGTTCGGCAGCATTACCGGGAACCGGGATGGTTCGGTGAACACATCGCAGGTAATTGGTGTGGATACCGATCTGCGCGTGAAGCCGTTCTTCGCCGAGGGATCGACGATATCCATCCGCGAATTTGTCGTCGGTGCGCTTCACAAAGAAATGGGGCTGGAAGCTTCTTCTGATCCAGACCTAACCAAGGCCAGTAAGGGCGGGCGCGTGGTTACTCCGTCGGGTATGGTGCTCGATGGATCGAAGGACAAGATCAGTCCACCACCGGCTCCGGACGCGGAGAACGGAAACGAGATCGATCCCGCAATCGTTGATCATCTCGAGTTCTATCTGCTGAACTATTTCAAGGCGGGACATTCTCAGGAAACGCCTGTGACCGACCACGGACGTGTTGTCTTCAACAAAATCGGGTGCTCGTCGTGCCACATCGCGGACATGACGATCGATCACGACCGCCGCGTCGCGGACGTTGAGACCAACTACGATCCGGTGAACGGCGTGTTTAACACATTGTTCGCCACGGCTAACCCGCTGTATTACACGACGGACGATGGCAGCGGATACCCCCTGCTGAAGCTGCCGCTCGACAATTCGTTCCTAGTTAAAGACATCTATACCGATTTCAAACGCCACGATCTGGGTACGAATTTCTACGAGCGCAACTGGGATGGCACGATGCAGACGCAATTCCTCACGCGTCCTCTGTGGGGAGTGGGAAGCTCGGGGCCCTACGGTCATGACGGGCGGAGTCTCACGCTGAATGACGTGATCCTGCGCCACGGCGGCGAAGCGCTGAACTCTCGCAATGCGTTCGCAACGCTGAAGGCCGGCGATCAGAGCGCCTTGATCACGTTTCTCAACTCGCTGGTGCTGTTTCCTCCGGATGATACGGCGTCGACGCTCGATCCTGCGGATCGGAAGAAACAGTACTTTCCGCAATTCGGTCATGGCAGCATCAAGTTGACCGTGCTATTCAATGATCCGGACGACTTGGAGTGATTGCTAGTCCCGAGTCCTGAGCCGCGAGTCCCGAGTCCTGAGATTGGCGTTTGGGCTCGGGGCTCGCCCGCCACTTTCGGTTGCCTGCCGGTCGCCTCGCTTGCCAAAAATGTTGGAGATGCCCCCCTGGCGATCTCTTGGAATCCGAGGCTCAGCGCGAAATCGAAAATAGGTTATTTCCGCTCAGTACTTTGCAGACAAAGTATTGAAAATGCTAAGCTTAGATCCCACTGTTGCTGCGGTGGGCCTGAAACGGTTGCAGAACCCGGGAGCTGAAGCTCCCTTGACGGGCGAAGGTGCCTGTCCCCACACGAGCAACCTCGAGCTGAGGCCCTTTGCGGCGCGATAACGCCGCGCGCCGCCTTGTAACGGGGATGAGGCCTCAGGGGCTTGGCCATCCGACCCGTTGAGTACCACCGTGGCGAACGGTTAAGGGAACCGCTAACCCCAACACATTACAGCGCTTTTGAGATCGCTGTGATTTCAATCACACCGAGGTGTGAATCCACGTCCCGACAGACTCATACCCGTTCCTGCATCCTTGATCTATCGCAGGGCCACGCCAGTGGTTCCCGTCGAGATTACGGAACGGGGGAATACATGAAGCGCCAGTTCAAGACCATGGACGGCAATGAGGCCGTCGCACATGTCGCTTACCAGGTGAGTGAAGTGATTGCCATTTACCCCATCACCCCTTCGTCGCCGATGGGCGAGTGGGCCGATCAGTGGGCGAGCGAGAACGTTCCCAACGCCTGGGGCAGCGTGCCTCATGTCGTCGAAATGCAGAGTGAAGGCGGCGCTGCCGGCGCGGTCCATGGCGCACTGCAGACCGGATCGCTAGCCACGACATTCACGGCTTCGCAGGGATTGCTGTTGATGATCCCGAACATGAATAAGATTGCCGGAGAACTGACGCCAGCCGCATTCCATGTTTCCGCGCGCACAGTTGCGACACATGCGCTCTCGATTTTTGGAGATCACTCTGACGTGATGTTCTGCCGAACAACCGGATGGGCGATGCTCTGCTCGAATTCGGTGCAAGAGGCCATGGACCTGGCTCTGATCGCGCACGCGGCGTCGCTGGAGACGCGTATTCCGTTCCTGCACTTCTTTGATGGATTCCGCACCTCGCACGAGGTCAGCAAGATCGAGATGCTGAACGAAGATGATATCCGCGCCATGATCAACATGGATCGGGTGATTGAACATCGGCAGCGAGCGCTGTCGCCGGATCATCCGGTGTTGCGGGGGACGGCGCAGAATCCTGATGTGTTCTTCCAGATTCGAGAGACGGCGAACAAGTATTACGACGATGCGCCCGCCAAAGTGCAGGCGGCGATGGACAAGTTCGCCGAGGTCGTGGGTCGCCAGTATCGGCTGTTCGACTACATTGGGGCTCCCGATGCCGAGCGGGTGATCGTCATTATGGGCTCCGGAGCCGAGATCGCGCACGAGACTGTCGATTACCTCAATCCGCGGGGCGAGAAAGTTGGTGTGCTGAAAGTTCGGCTCTATCGGCCCTTCTGCGTCAAGTCGTTCATCGAGGCCCTCCCCCCCACCGTTCGCCAGATCGCGGTTCTCGATCGCACAAAAGAGTCCGGTGCGATCGGCGAACCGCTGTACCTGGATGTAGTCGGCGCCCTGAATGAAGGACTGAAGCTGGGTTACGGCAAGCTGAAAGCGGCTCCCAAAGTAGTCGGAGGACGCTACGGGCTGTCGTCGAAGGAATTCACTCCGGCGATGGTGAAGGCTATCTACGACAATCTCAAGCACCCGCAGCCTAAAGATCACTTCACGACCGGGATTAACGACGATGTCACACACACTAGCCTCGACTTCGATGCGTCGTTCTCGACAGAGCCCGATAGCGTGGTCCGGGCGATGTTCTATGGGCTCGGTGCGGATGGCACTGTCGGAGCGAACAAGAACTCGATCAAGATCATCGGCGAGAACACCGACAATTACGCTCAGGGATATTTCGTCTACGACTCGAAGAAGTCGGGCGCGATGACCGTATCGCACCTGCGCTTTGGGCCGCAGCCGATCAAGTCGAGCTATCTCGTCTCTAAGGCAAACTTTGTGGCGTGCCATCAGTGGATCTTCCTGGAGCGCTACGACATGCTCAGTTCGCTGGTCGAAGGCGGTGTCTTTCTCCTGAACAGTCCTTACGGCAAAGATGAAGTCTGGGATCACTTGCCGCACCAAGTGCAACAACAGCTGATCGCCAAGAAAGCAAAGTTTTATGCAATCGACGCGTACAAGGTGGCGCGCGACGCCGGCATGGGATCGCGCATGAACGTGATTATGCAAGTGTGCTTCTTCGCCATTTCGAAGGTTCTGCCACGCGATGAGGCGATCGAAGCCATCCGAGAATCGATCCGCCATACCTATGGCAAGAAGGGCGAAGAGGTCGTTAAGAAAAACATGTTGGCAGTCGATGAGACATTAGCCCACTTGTTCGAAGTGAAGGTCCCGACGACGGTCAGCAGTAAGATCGAATTGCCGCCGGTGTTTCCGGGTGCTCCGAAGTTTGAACGCGATGTGCTCGGAACAATCTATGCGGGCAAAGGCGACGAACTCCCGGTCAGCGCCTTCTCGTGCGACGGTACATTTCCGACTGCTTCGGCGCGTTGGGAGAAACGCAATCTTGCACTCGAAATCCCCGCGTGGGATTCGAAGATCTGCATCCAGTGCGGCAAGTGCGCGATGGTCTGCCCGCACGCCGTCATTCGCATCAAGGTCTACGACAGCAAGGAACTGGAAGGGGCTCCGGCCACATTCAAGTCGTGCGACGTACGCGACAAGGAATGGGCTGGTCTGAAGTACACGATCCAAGTCGCCCCAGAAGATTGCACCGGATGCGGCGTCTGCGTCGATATCTGCCCGGTGAAGAACAAGAGCGAAGCGCGGCTGAAAGCGATCAACATGGTGCCACAGCCTCCGCTGCGCGCGCCAGAGAAAGAGAATTGGGAATTCTTCCTGGAGATTCCCGAGCTTGATCGCCGCAAGATCAAGGTTGGAGCCATTCGCCAGCAACAGGTGCAGGAGCCGCTGTTTGAGTTTTCCGGCGCTTGCTCGGGATGCGGTGAGACTCCTTATGTGAAGCTGGTCTCGCAACTGTTCGGCGATCGTGCGGTCGTCGCGAATGCGACGGGCTGCTCTTCGATCTACGGCGGCAACCTGCCTACTACTCCGTGGGCAAAGAATGCCGATGGGCGCGGGCCGGCGTGGTCGAACTCGCTGTTTGAAGACAATGCGGAATTTGGACTGGGCTTCCGCGTCTCGATCGACAAGCAGACAGAATTCGCGCAGGAACTACTGCGGCGGCTCGCTGGAAGGGTTGGGGAGGACCTGGCTACCGCGATCATCACGGCCAGGCAGAAGGACGAGTCCGATATCTACGACCAGCGGCAACGCATTGACATCCTGAAAGAGCGGCTGCAGAAACTGAACTCGCCCGAGACGAAACAGCTTCTCGCGGTGGCCGATATGCTCGTGAAAAAGAGCGTATGGATCGTCGGTGGCGATGGCTGGGCTTACGACATTGGCTACGGCGGACTCGACCACGTGCTGGCCAGTGGACGCAACGTCAACATACTGGTGCTCGACACGGAGGTCTACTCCAACACGGGTGGCCAGGCTTCGAAATCCACGCCGCGTGCAGCCGTGGCGAAATTTGCCGCGGGTGGGAAACCGGGGCCAAAGAAAGACCTCGGACTCATGGCGATGACCTACGGCAACGTCTACGTCGCCAGTGTCGCGATGGGCGCGAAAGACGAGCATACGCTGAAAGCGTTCCTGGAGGCTGAAGCGTATGACGGGCCGAGCATCATCATTGCCTACTCTTCGTGCATCGCGCACGGCATCGATATGAAGACATCGATGAGCGATCAGAAGATCGCAGTCGAGTCCGGGCAGTGGCTGCTCTATCGCTATAACCCGGAACGCGCGGCCATCGGTGAGAATCCGTTGGCGCTGGATTCACGCGCGCCGAGCCGCAAGGTGCCGGAGTGGATGCTGCAGCAGACGCGCTTCAAGATGCTCACCAAGAGCAAGCCGGAGGATGCGGAGCGGTTGTGGAAGGCGGCGCAGAAAGATGTCGAAACCCGATTCCACATGTACGAGTACATGGCGAGCCGGAAACCGGAGCAAGCGGCTCCGGCGGAAGAAGAAGCTGCCAAGCCGACAGCCGCAAAACCAACTCCGGTAGGCGCAAAGTAAAGGAGAATTTCATGATCGACCTGAGTACGACTTATCTAGGCCTGAAGCTGAGCTCTCCCCTGGTCGTATCGGCTTCGCCACTTTCCCGGGACGTCGATGGAGTCTGCCGCCTGGAAGAAGCCGGGGCGTCGGCAGTAGTTCTTTACTCGTTGTTTGAGGAGCAACTGCGACAGGAAGAAGCGGACCTGAATTATCATCTCGCCGCTGGGACGGAGAGCTTTCCAGAATCGCTGACGTACTTCCCGCAGCCGAGCCAGTTTCATACCGGTCCCGACGGATACCTGAATCACATCCGGAAGTCCAAGTCGTCGGTGAAAATTCCCATCATCGCGAGCCTCAACGGAGCAACGCTGGGCGGGTGGACAAAATTTGCGGCCGAGGTTCAGCGGGCCGGAGCCGATGCGATCGAGTGCAACATCTATCACATTCCGACCGATCCCAAGCTCACCGCGGCTGACGTGGAGAAAAGTTATCTGGACATCGTGCGTGCGGTTAAGAGCGCCGTTACGATTCCGGTCGCGGTCAAGCTGAGTCCATTCTTCAGCAATTTTGCCAATATGGCTCACCGCTTCGACGAGGCTGGTGCCGACGGGCTGGTGCTCTTTAATCGCTTCTATCAGCCCGACATCGACCTGGAAGAGTTGGAGATCCGTCCTAATGTTCTGCTGAGTTCACAGCAGGCGTTACGATTGCCACTGACCTGGATCGGGATTCTCTATGGCCGCGTGAAAGCGAGTCTGGCGGGGACTAGCGGTGTGCACAGCGCCGAGGACGTCGTGAAACTGTTGATGGT
>Ga0126371_10001736_pt1 | contig 18524 bp, 20 predicted proteins | sample PanSoiMetaPlot_4_FD_110145 | JGI IMG/M metagenome (GOLD analysis project Ga0126371, IMG submission 110145) | Tropical forest soil microbial communities from Panama - MetaG Plot_4 | ecosystem: Environmental > Terrestrial > Soil > Tropical forest > Bulk soil | place: Panama | collected 2016-02-17 | reverse complement strand
GCTTCGCCGGCGACGCCCAGCTCGCCTCGATCGGGCTCCTCTCCTTCGCGGCGGTCGCGCAGCTCGCGCCCGCCTTCTTCGGCGGCCTGATCTGGCGGCGCGCCACCGCGCGCGGCGCCATCGCCGGCATGTCGATCGGGATTCTCGCCTGGGCCTACACGCTGCTGCTGCCGAGCTTCGCGGATGCGGGCCTCGTCGGCCGCAGCATCCTGGCGCACGGGCCGTTCGGCCTCTCGCTGCTCGCGCCGCAGGCGCTGTTCGGCCTCGACCTGCCGCCGCTGGTGCACGGTGTCGCCTGGAGCCTCTCGCTCAACCTCATCGCCTATATCGGCTGCTCGCTCGCGCGCGCGCCGGCCTCGATCGAGCGGGTGCAGGCCGACCTGTTCGTGCCGCCGGATCTCGCGCCGATGGCGCCGAGCTTTCTGCTGCGGCGCTCCTCGGTCACGGTCGGCGAGCTCACCGCGACGGTCGCGCGCTATGTCGGCGAGGAGCGCGCGCGCACGTCGTTCGACAGCTTTGCGGCGACCCGCCACATCAGCCTCGCGCCGGACGCGACCGCCGATTTCCAGCTCCTGCGCCACGCCGAGCACCTGATCGCCTCGGCGATCGGCGCCGCCTCCTCGCGGCTCGTGCTGTCGCTGCTGCTGCGCCGGAGCACGGTGTCGACCGAGGCCGCGCTCAAGCTGCTCGACGATGCGAGCGCGGCGCTGCACTACAACCGCGAAATCCTGCAGACCGCGCTCGACCACGTGCGCCAGGGCATCGCGGTGTTCGACAAGTCGATGCACCTCGTCTGCTGGAACCGGCAATTCGGCGAGGTGCTCGGCCTGCCGCACGAGCTTGTGCGCATCGGCATCGGGCTCGACGAGATCCTGCGCTTCAACGCCGAGAACGGCGCGTTCGGGCCGGGCGAGCCGGAAGCGCTGACCGCGCGGCGCATCGCCGGCTATGTCGCGGGCGAGCCGTTCCTCGACCGCTTCCCCGACCGCGGGCTCGTCATCGAGGTGCGCGCCAACCGCATGCCGGGCGGCGGCATCGTCACGACCTTCACGGACATCACCCCGAGCGTCGAGGCCGCCGAGGCCCTGGAGCGGCGCGTGCGCGAGCGCACGTCCGAGCTCAAGCATCTCAACGACGAGCTCACCCGCGCCAAGGCAACGGCCGACGAGGCCAACATCTCGAAGACGCGCTTCCTCGCGGCGGCGAGCCACGACATCCTGCAGCCGCTCAATGCGGCGCGGCTCTACGTCACGAGCCTGGTCGAGCGGCAGGCCGGCGGCGAGGTCGCACGGCTCGCCGGGCACGTCGATGCCTCGCTCGACGCGGTCGAGGAGATCATCGGCGCGCTGCTCGACATCTCGCGCCTCGACACCGGCTCGCTCAAGCCGGACATCGCGAGCTTCCGCATCGACGAGCTGTTGCGCCAGCTCGAGGTCGAGTTCGCGCCGCTCGCGCGCGAGAAGGGCCTCGAGCTCGTCTTCGTCTCCTCTTCGCTCACCGTGCGCTCGGACCGGCGGCTGCTGCGCCGGCTCCTGCAGAACCTCGTCTCCAACGCGGTCAAGTACACGATGGAGGGCCGCGTGCTGGTCGGCTGCCGCCGCCACGGCGATCAGGTGCGCATCGACGTCTACGATACGGGCATCGGCATTCCGCGCGCGCAGCAGCGCGCGGTCTTCAGCGAATTCCAGCGGCTCGAGCAGGGCGCCAGGGTGGCGCGCGGCCTCGGGCTCGGCCTCTCGATCGTCGAGCGCATCAGCCGCGTGCTCGACCACCCGGTCGAGCTCGACTCGACGATCGGCCGCGGCTCGCATTTCTCGGTCGCCGTGCCGCTTGCGCCGGCGGCGGCGACGCCGCGCGGCCGCGGCGAGGCCCGGCCAACGGACATCCGCCAGCTCACCGGCATGACGGTCGTATGCATCGACAACGATGCGAAAATCCTCGACGGCATGCGCACGCTGCTCGGCGGCTGGGGCTGCCGGGTGATCGCGGCGACCGACCTCGCCGAGGCGATCGCGGCGGCGCGCCAAGAAGCGACAGTGCCGGGTGCGGCGCCGGCCGGGCTGGTTGTCGATTTCCACCTCGACCGGGGCGACGGCATCGCGGCGATCGACGAGCTGCGCCGCCTGTACGGCGCCGCCCTGCCCGCGATCCTGGTCACCGCCGACCGCTCGGCGAGCGTGCGCGCGCAGGCACAGGCGCAGAAGATCCAGGTGCTCAACAAGCCGATAAAGCCGGCGGCGCTGCGCGCCCTGCTGGCGCAGTGGCGGATCCAGCGGGTGGCGGCGGCGGAGTGAGTCCGTCACCCTGAGGTGCTCGGCACCGATCTCGCGTCTAAGCGAGATCGGCAATGGCAGGTGCGCAAGTCGGCTATAGCCGACTTGCGTGCGCCGAGCCTCGAAGGGCCTGTGCGGCGCCGCTTGCGCGCTTGCTTCACGACAGCGGCCGATCATCCTTCGAGGCTCGCGGAGTTTATCCATGGGCTCGCCGAAGGCGAGACCCGAGGGCTCGCGCCTCAGGATGACGGGTCAATACAGATTCAATGCAGCGGGGCCGCCTGCGGCCACTGGCCGACCTCGATCTTGGCGGCGGCGATCACGGCCTGGGTGCGGCTCTCGACGCCGAGCTTCTGCAGAATCGCCGAGACGTGCGCCTTGACGGTCGCTTCCGAAACGCCGAGCTCGTAGGCGATCTGCTTGTTGAGCAATCCTTCCGACAGCATCATCAGCACGCGCACCTGCTGCGGCGTCAGTGTCGCGAGCCGCGCAAGCAAGGCCGCCGTCTCGGCATCGCCCGCCGCGGTGAGGTCGATATCGGGCGGCGTCCACACCCCGCCCCGCAGCACGACGGCGATCGCATCGCGCATCGCCTCGACGCCGAGCGTCTTGGGGATGAAGCCGGAGGCGCCGAAATCCATGCAGCGGCGGATCACCGCCGGCTCGTCATTGGCTGAGACCACCACCACCGGCACGCTCGGATACTGCGCGCGCAGATACATCAGTCCCGAGAAGCCACGCACCCCCGGCATGGCGAGATCGAGCAGGATGAGATCGACGTCGCTCGTGCGCTCGAGCATCGCCGACACCTCGTCGAAGGTTCCCGCCTCGGCGATATCGGCGCGCTCGAACAGGCCCGTGACGGCTTCGCGCAAGGCGCCGCGGAACAGCGGATGATCGTCGGCGATCATCAGGCGATATTGTGCGGTCTCACTCAACGAAAACGTCCGCTTCTGCCCCCGCCGACCCTAGAGCACGTTCCATCCCGATGGAATCGGAACCTGCTCTGGATCGCCGGGATGTGCGCTGGCGCACCTCCTCGTCGGCGAATCCGGTGTCCACTGCGCCGGGATATGCGCTCATCCGCTGCCGGAATAGCACAATGCGGATTTTCCGGCACGAGGTTACCTCGGTTACCTCGCGTTAACCTTTGCGGCGCAGCCTGGACGGTCAAGGCTCCGCTGCGTCCCGGGCAGGAGCCAGGCGGCACGGCCCATGCATGTCGAGTTGGGCGAACCGCCACCGGGCGGCGTCTTGCAGGTCGGATCGCGCGCGAGCGCGGCCCGAACGGCGACACCGCTACGAAAGGACCCGGACGATGCAGAACGCATCACGCTCGATCGCCGCCTCGGCGGCTTATACGGCCATCGTGGCCGCGCCGATGCTCCTCCTGGAGCGGCACTTCGGCATCCGCCGGCTCAAGCGCGGCATGCTCACCATGCTCGCCGCCTGGATCGGCTACTTCGTCGTCATCAGCCTGTGGGCACGCGTCCTCAACAAGGTGATGGTGCCGGTGCTCGACATGCCGCTCGGCATCTTCCTGGTGGCGCAGGGCACGGTGATCGTCTTCCTCGCCTCGCTCGTCATGCTGCTGCGGACCGCGGCGCGCTGACTCTTATTTGAGCATGATCTTTTCCGAAACGGGATCATGCGCTAACGGCACGCGCCCAGAAACTGCATGACCACCTCGCGCCGATGCGGGCGCGCGCGATGCTCGGCGACGTAGATGCCCTGCCAGGTGCCGAGTGCGAGCCTGCCGTCGATCACCGGCACATGCAGCGAGCTCCCGTTCAGCATGGCTTTGACATGCGCCGGCATGTCGTCCGGCCCTTCTGTATCGTGCACCCATGAGCCGTCGCTCGGCGCCAGCCGGCGCAACGCCGTGACGAGATCGGTGCGCACGTCCGGATCGGCGTTCTCCTGGATGATGAGCGACGCCGAGGTGTGGCGGATGAAGAGCACGACCGTCCCCTCGCGGCCGCCGACATCGGCGAGGAAGCGCGCAGCCTCGCGCGTGATCTCGACAAAACCCTCGCCCGCCGTCTCGACCGACAGGGTCGCGGTCGCGATCACCCGCGCGGGCGTTTCGCTGATCGGAGAGCGGACGGGAGCCATCGGGTCGGAACGCTAGCATCACGAATCGCGGGCCGAAACCCGCCGGGCCCTGATCGTCGGCGCGCGGCTTCGCGGGTTTCGTCGGGATCGCCCCAAAGGGCGGCAGGCTGATCCGAAGCGCGCCTCGAAAAGCGCCGTTTCACCTGCTTGGTCATATACTTAAGTCAAGAATGGCGATTCTTGACTCGGTCGGACCCAGTCAGTATGGTCCGCGCGGCCTTGAGGGGGCGGAACGTTCGAGATCGTCTTTTTGCGCGCGCGGGTGTCGGCATCATGAGCGACGACACAAGCGGGCAGGACGATCCGGACCGCCGGCTTTCCGACGAGGCTGCTCTCTCCGCGAGGCTTCGGCGACTCGGCGATCGGCTCGACAAGCATCGAGCGAGCCAGCCATCCGAACCAACCCCTACCCCGGGCCGCGTCGACTCCTCGGCGCTGGCGCGCGGCTTGCGGCTCTCGTCCGAGCTGGTGGGGGGCGTGGTAGTGGGGGCGGTGATCGGCTATCTGGTCGATTGGGTGCCCGGGGTCCGGCCCTGGGGATTCATTGTGTTCGTGCTGCTGGGATTTGCGGCGGGCATGCTCAACCTGATGCGTGCAGCCGGATTTCTGGCAAGGCCCGGCGACCGCGAGCGGTGATCGCGGACGCGGCCGGGACAGGGATGCTTGCGAAGGGACCGTTGCGGTCATGGTTGCCAATCCGATCGAACAGTTCGAGATCCACCCGATCTTCCCGATCGTGAAGATCGCGGGCCAGCAGATCTCCTTCACCAATTCGGCCGCCTACATGCTGGTCGCAGTCGTGCTGACGGCGGCGCTGATGCTCGGCGCGACGGCCGGCCGGCGGCTGGTGCCGACGCGCATGCAGTCGGTCGCCGAGCTCACCTACGAGTTCATCGCCAACATGATCCGCAGCGCGGCGGGCGAGCATGGGCTCAAGTTCTTCCCGCTGGTGTTCTCGCTGTTCATCTTCGTGCTGTGGGGCAACGTGGTCGGGCTCATCCCCTACACGTTCTCGGTGACCAGCCAGATCGTGATCACGGCGGCGCTCGCGCTCCTCGTCTTCTTCACCGTCATCGTGCACGGCTTCTGGCAGCACGGCCTGCACTTCCTCAAGCTGTTTGCGCCGAGCGGCGTCCCGGTCCTCATCCTGCCGGTGATCGTCGTCATCGAGATCCTGTCGTTCTTCGCCCGTCCGATCTCGCACAGCGTTCGTCTCTTCGCCAACATCCTCGCCGGCCACATCACGCTCAAGCTGGTGGCGAGCTTCATCGTCGGGCTGGGCAGCCTCGGCGTCTTCGGCTGGTTCGCGGCGACGCTGCCGCTCGTGTTCACGATCGCGCTGTACGCCCTCGAGCTGCTGGTCGCGTTCCTGCAGGCCTACGTGTTCGCGATCCTCACCTGCATCTACCTCAACGACTCCCTGCATCCCTCGCACTGAGGCCCGACCTCTTTCCCGATCCAACCTCTCTCGAAAGGAGCTTCATCATGGATCCCGTCGCAGCAAAGTATCTCGGCGCCGGACTGGCGTGCATCGGCATGGGCGCGACCGCGATCGGCGTCGCCAACGTGTTCGGCCAGTTCCTGACCGGCGCGCTGCGCAACCCCTCGGCGGCCGGCGGCGAGCGCAACACGCTCTTCCTCGGCTTCGCGCTCGCGGAAGCGTTCGGCATCTTCTCGCTGCTGATCGCGCTCCTCCTCCTCTTCGTGCTCTGACGCGCATCCATCGTCCGGCGGCCGGACATCGTTCCGCCGCCGATCACGGAGTGGCCGATGGCCGAACCAACGACCGCGCATACGGAACAGCCCGGATCGCCGCATAGTGCGCCGTTTCCGCCGTTCGAGAAGCAGACCTTCCCGTCGCAGCTCTTCTGGCTCGCGATCTGCTTCATCGCGATCTACGTGATGACGGCGCGGCTGGTGCGGCCGCGGGTCGGCGGGATCATCGACGGCCGCAGCCAGCGGATTTCCGGCGATCTCGCCGAGGCGGGCCGCCTCAAGGGCGAATCGGAGGCCGCGATGGCGGCCTACGAGAAGGCGCTCGCCGACGCACGCGCGCGCGCCCAGGCGATCGCGAGCGAGACCCGCGACCGGCTGCAGGCCGAGGCGGACCGCAACCGCAAGACGCTCGAGGACCAGCTGGCCGGACGCCTCGCCGACGCCGAGAAGTCGATTGCGGCGACCAAGAGCGCCGCCATGACCAATGTGCGCGGCATCGCGACGGAAGCCGCCGCCGCGATCGTGACTAGGCTCACCGGCGTGACCGCGCCGGAGTCGACGGTCGGCGCGGCGGTCGACGCCGTGCTCAAGCGCTGAGCAGGGAGAGGCGCCATGCACATCCTCGCCGACGCCGAGTTCTGGGTCGCCATCGCATTCCTGCTGTTCATCGGCGTGCTGTACAAGCTCGGCGCCCACCGTGTCCTCATCGGCGCGCTCGACGACCGCAGCGCCCGCATCAAGGCCGAGCTCGACGAGGCGCGCCGCGTGCGCGAGGAGGCGCAGGCGCTGCTAGCCGATTACCAGCGCCGGCGCGGCGAGGCCGACCGCGAGGCGGAGGCGATCGTGGTCGCCGCCAAGGCGGAGGCCGAGCGGATCGCCGCCGAGGGCAAGGCGAAGGTCGAGGAGTTCGTCACCCGCCGCACCAAGATGGCGGAGACCAAGATCGCCCAGGCGGAAGCCCAGGCGGTCGCCGACGTGCGCGCCGCCGCCGCCGATGCCGCCGTCGCGGCCGCGGAAAGGATCCTCAGCGACGCCACCAAGGGCAAGGTCGCCGACGACCTGATCGCGCAGGGCATCCGCGATCTCAAGGCGAAGCTGAACTGATTCCCGTTCAGCGGCTCCGACGCCAGAGCGATACGTAATTCACCGGATTCATCTTGCTGTTGCCGCCTCGGCGGCTGTCATGCTTTGCTGTGATTCGCGTTGCGATGACTCAACGCATCCGCGCCGTCGCGTTTGATCGTGCCATTGATCGTGACCTTGCGTCATTTGATTTTCCTCCATTCGCCGGTTTTTCAGTCGCGTGCTTGGTTGCGTCGCGCGTAGTCGATCAACCGACGGCGTATCCGCCGGGGCCTGGGGGAGTTGGGTGGTCATTTTCGACTGCAACGGCGTTCTGGTGGACGGCGAGCCGATCGCGGCCGCGGTCGCGGCGGAGGAGTTCAGTCGCGCCGGCTTTGCGATGACGCCGCAGGTGGTCGCTCAGTTCTTCACCGGCCGGCGCGCCATCGACATGCTCGCCGCCGTCGAGGCGGCCACCGGCCGCAAGCTGCCGGCCCACTTCGCGAGAGATCTGGCCGCCGCGACCTTGCGCCGGATCCGCGAGGAGCTGCGCCCGACGCCGCACGCCGCCCACGCGCTGACCTGGCTGCGCGGGCCGAAATGCGTCGCCTCCTCGGCGACGCACGACCGCATTCGCATAAGCTTGGAGACGGCCGGGCTCGCGCGATTCTTCGAGACGAACGTGTTCTCGGCCAGTGAAGTGCCGCGCGGCAAGCCGGCGCCCGACCTTTTTCTCCGGGCGGCACGCTCGATGGGCGTCGATCCGCGCGACTGCATCGTGGTGGAGGACTCGGCCGTCGGCGTCGCGGCGGCGGTCGCAGCCGGAATGACGGCGATCGGCTTCGTCGGCGGCAGCCACGTCCACGCGCAATCGCCGCTGCAGCTCACCGCCGCCGGCGCCCGCACCGTCATCGCCGACATGCGTGCCCTGAAGAGCACGGTCGTCGCGCTGCGCGGCTGGTGAGGACTTTTATTTGAGCATGATCTTGTCCGAAAGCCGGTATCCACCCCGGATCAGGTCCGGGGCAGGCTTTTTCGGGATCATGCTCTATTGCTGCGGCGGGGCCGGCGGCCGCGGCTTCGGCTTGCGCGCCGGCTTGACCGGCTTCTTGTGCGGCTCGGGCACGGCGCTCTGCGGGTCGAAGCCGAGATAGATGACGTATTGATCGAACTGGTTGCCGGGCGGCATCGGGAAGGTCATGTCCTCCTCGACCTGGGTGAAAATCGCGAACGGCTCGCCCGGCTGCAGCGTCACCGGCACCATGTAGAACTTGGTCCAGATGGTCTGCGGGTTGAGGCCTTCCTTGACGACCGCCAGCCGCACCGGCAGCGTGACCGCGCCCGGCGTGCCGGCGGGCCCGAGGATGACGCGGCCCTCGACGCCGACCTTCAGGGTGACGTCCTTGCCGTGCAGCGCGCACTCGCGCGCGAATCGCACGAAGCTCGCCTGGAAGCGCATCGACAACGCCTCCGACCCGTTGTCCGCCGCCGACTGCGAGTAGACCGACGCCCCCTGCCGGATGCTGACGCCCGGACAGTCGAGATCGGACTGGGGCTGCTCGCCGGTACCCTGCGCTACCGTGGTCGGAGAACCGCCGCTGACGAAATTGGTGAAGCGCTGGGTGAACGAGGACGACGACGAGGATGAGGCTGACGGGGGCGCCGAGCTCGACGCGGTCGAGCCGCCCAGGCTGTCGAACGTCGAGCACGCCGCGAGGGCCGCCAGCGCCGCCATCACGCCGATCCCACCCGCCCACGCTCGCGCTCTACGCCAAACCCGCATCGTCCCGTCCGTGCCCGTTGCGGTCTTATACCGATTGAACCATGGCGTCCCCAAGGCCGCGTTGCGACGACACGCCACATCTTCGGTGGCGCATATCCTCGTCGGCGAACCGGTGCCCACTTCGCCGGGATATGCGCTTTGCTTGGCGCATATCCTTGTCGGCGAACCGGTGCCCACTTCGCCGGGATATGCGCTCACGCCGGCTCGCCCTTGAGCCGGGCGAACAGCAGGTGATCCTGCCAGATGCCGTTGATGCAGAGATACTGCCGCGCGTAGCCCTCGCGCGTGAAGCCGCAGCGCTCGAGGAGACGGATCGACGGCGTATTGGTCGGAATGCAGGCGGCCTCGACGCGATGCAGCCGCAGCGTCCCGAACGAAAACGGCAGCACCGCCTTGACGGCCGCGGTCATGTGCCCGCGGCGCACGAACGGCTGGCCCATCCAGTAGCCGATGCTGCCCGCCTGCGCGACGCCGCGCCGGATGCTCGCAAGGGTCAGGCCGCCGACCAGCGCGTTGTCCGGCTTGCGGAAGACGAAGAACGCGTAGGATTGGTCGCTGCGCCAGTCCTCGGCGTAGCGCTTGAGGCGCCGGCGAAAGGCGCCGCGGGTGAGGTCGTCGGCGGGCCACGACGGCTCCCAGGGCGTAAGGAATTCGCGGCTCGCGCCGCGCAGCTCCGCCCATTCCTCGAAGTCGGCCGTCTGCGGCAGGCGCAGCGTGACGCCCTCGCCATCGAGGCTCGGCGAGGTCTCGGCAAAGCCGACGGTGCGGAAGAACGCCATTGGTCGCCCGATGCTGTCGCTCGATCTTCAGGCCGCCTTCGGCATGAGGCGCTCGGCGATCGCGGCGGCGTTCTCGAGGCCGGCGGGGCCGAGCGCCGCGACCGCGGGACGCCCGCGCGTGATCAGGTCGCGCCCGGCCGCGCGGGCGCTCTCGACCGTCACGGCGTCGATCTTGGCGACGATCTCCTCGAGCGGCATCGGCCGCCCGTAGACGTGGATCTGGCGCGCCAGCTGCGAGGCGCGGTCGCTCGCGCTCTCCAGCGCCATCAGCTGGTTGGCCTTCATCTGCGCCTTGACGCGCGCGACCTCGGCCTCGTTGAGCGTCTCCGCCGCCGCCGCGATCTCGCTCACCACCACCCGCATCAGCTCGGCGGCGTCGGCGACGTCGGTCCCGGCGTAGAGCGCGAACATACCCGTGTCCATGTATGGCATGTGGAAGGCCGAGATCGCGTAGCACAGCCCGCGCAACTCGCGTACCTCCTGGAAGAGCCGCGACGACATGCCGCCGCCGAGCGCGTTGGTGAACACATGCAGGCTGTGCAGTGCGGGATCGCGCTGCGGCAGGCCTTCGAGCGCAAGCGCGATGTGCACCTGCTCGAGGTCGCGCGGCTCGACCCGCATGCCGCCGTGGAACGTCGCGCCCTGCGCGGCGGGCGCGACCGGCCCCGCCAGAGGGGCGAAGCGGCGCTCGGCCTCCTCGACGACGGCGCGGTGGTCGACGGCGCCGGCCGCCGCGATCACGGTGCGCGGTGCCCGATAGTGCCGCGCCAGGTACGCCCTCAGGCGCTTGGCGTCGAACGAGCGCACCGTCGCGCGCGTGCCGAGGATCGAGCGGCCGATCGGCTGGTCGGCGAACGCGGTCGCCTGCAGGTATTCGAACACGAGATCGTCGGGCGCATCCTCCATCGCGCCGATCTCCTGCACGATGACGTTCTTCTCGCGCGCGATCTCGTCGGGGTCGAAGGACGGCGAGGTCAGGATGTCGGAGAGCACGTCGAGCGCGAGCGGAACGTCGGCCTTGAGCGTGCGGGCATAATAGGCGGTGGTCTCGACGCCGGTCGCGGCGTTGAGGTCGCCGCCGACCGCCTCGATCTCCTCGGCGATCTGGCGGGCGGTGCGCCGCGTCGTGCCCTTGAACGCCATGTGCTCGAGGAAATGCGAGATGCCCTGCTCGTCGTCCTGCTCGTGGCGGCTGCCGCAGCCCACCCACACGCCGAGCGCCGCGGTCTGCAGGTGCGCCATCGCGTCGGTGACGATCGTGAGACCGGACGGCAGACGGGTGACTTCGACGCTCATGCGGCTCTCCCTTCGCGCGCGGCGCGACTGGCTTCGAGAACGAAACGTTCGACTGCGGCCTGGTCCGCGGGCAGCACGGTGACGCGCTCCGGCCGGCTCGCGAGGTCGGCGAGCCGCTCGGGCAGCTGCGGGCGCACGCCGCAGGCCGCCGCGACGGCGTCGGGAAATTTCGCCGCATGCGCGGTCGAGAGGACGACCATCGGCACGGCGGGATCGCGGGCTTCCTTCTCGGCGACCGCGATCGCGACGCCGGTATGCGGGTCGATGGTGACGCCGGTCTCGTTGAGCGTGGTGCGGATCGCCGCCGCGGTCTCGGCTTCGCTGGCGCGATCGGCGGTGAACACGGCGCGGATCGCAGCGAGCGCGGGCGCGCTGATCGAGAAGCGGCGCGATTGGGCGAGCGAGGCCATCGCGCCGCGCACCGGCCCCGGATCGCGCCCATAGGCCTCGAACAGCAGCCGCTCGAAGTTCGAGGAAACCTGGATGTCCATCGAGGGCGAGGCGGTCGCGACCACGTCACGCAGCTCGTAGGTTCCGCTCGCGAGCGTGCGGGCGAGGATGTCGTTGACGTTGGTCGCAACCGTGAGCCGCTCGACCGGGAGCCCCATCTGCGCCGCGACATAGCCGGCGAAGACGTCGCCGAAATTGCCGGTCGGCACCGTGAAGGCGATCTTGCGGTGCGGGGCCCCGAGCGCGACGGCGGCGACGAAGTAGTAGACGACCTGCGCGGCGATGCGCGCGAAGTTGATCGAGTTGACGCCCGACAGGCCGACGCGATCGCGAAACGCATGATGGTTGAACATGGCCTTCACGATCGCCTGGCAATCGTCGAAGGTGCCCTCGATCGCGAGCGCATGGACGTTGGCGTCGTCGGCGCAGGTCATCATCCGGCGCTGCACCTCGGAGATGCGCCCCTGGGGAAAGAGCACCACGAGGTCGACCTGCGCGCGGCCGCGGAACGCCTCCACGGCGGCGCCGCCGGTGTCGCCGGAGGTCGCGACCGCGATGGTGGTGCGCTCGCCGCGCAGCGCCAGCGCATGATCCATCAGGCGCGCGAGCAGCTGCATCGCCAGATCCTTGAAGGCGAGCGTCGGCCCATGGAAGAGCTCGAGAATGAAGGTGTTGGGGCCGATCTGCGCGAGCGGCGTCACGGCGGGATGACGGAACGTGGCATAGGCCTCGCGCGCCATGCGGGCGAGATCGGCGTCTGCCACGGCGCCGGCCGCGAAGGGACGCAGGACCTCGACTGCGACCTCGGCATAGGGCCGGCCCGCGAAGCCCGCGATCGTCTCGTGGTCGAGACGCGGCCACGACTCCGGCACGTAAAGGCCGCCGTCACGCGCGAGGCCCGCGAGCGTCACGTCGACAAAGCCTAGCGAGGGGGCTTCGCCCCGGGTCGAAATGTAGCGCACGATCCGGTCCTGATCCGGTTTTTGGGGCGGCGGGTCGAGGGTTCGCACGCGAGGGCCGTCCCGGCGCCCTGGCGGTCATCTAAGTTGTTGGAATCACAAATATTAACGCCGGCCTCCGGGACTGGGCCGACATCGCCCGAAGACTAGTCGGAAGGGTCGCGGCGCACAAGAACAGGTTGGCTGGAGCGTGATGACTTGTCGGAAAACCTGGATCGACTGGGAACCTGCTCTAGATCCGCGCGTCCCGGCCGGCGCGCCAACGCCCGGCGAACCAGAAGCCGAACACGCCGACCAGCCCGGCGGCAAGACCGTACCATGTGATGGCGTAGCCGAGGTGATTGTTGGGAAAAGCAGGTTTCAGGGAGCCCACCTGCGGCAGGCCCCCCGGGGCTGGCGGTGCTTCCTGCTCGACGTAGAATGGCGCGACCGGGCCGACGCCTTTGGCGGCCGCGATGGCGGTCGAATCGCGGGAGAACCACAGGTTCTTGGCCGGCTGGGCTCCCGGCGTGAACATCCCTGGTCGCTCCGGCCAGCGCAGGACACCGACGATCTCGACCGGGCCCGCAATCTCGCCCTGCGCGCGTGTCGCCGGATCCTTCCGGCTCTCGGGAACGAAGCCGCGATTGACCATGACGATGCCGCCGGGAAAGCGCGCCGGTGTGAACACCCAGTAGCCCGGGCCGGTATCGTCGCTGCGCAGGCTCGACCCGGTGGTGAAGACCAGCGCCTCCCTGTCGTTGAGGAACCGACCCGTGAAGGCGACGCGCTGGTATTCATGGCTCTCCGCATCGAGCTTCGCCCACGCGGCGGCCGGCGGCAGCGCGGCCGGCGGCGCCGAAATGCGCGCCGAGACGGTCGCGATCAGCGCCTCCTTCCAGGCGAGGCGCTTGACCTGCCAGGTGCCGAGCCCGACGAGCAGCGCGAATGCACACGCCGCCGCAATGCTCGGGCCCACCAGGCCGCGGCGTGCCGGTCGATCGGCGGTCACGATTCTTCTCGCCGCACCAGCCGGCCTTCGGCAGCCTTGTGGTGATACTGCAGCGCGATCAGCACGCCCTTCATCGGGCGCAGCGGCGCGATCGTGGTGAGCAGGATGAGCGGCAGCCACAGCACCACGTGCACCCAGATCGGCGGCTGGTAGAGCACCTCGGTGACCAGCGCCGCGCCGACCACGATGAAGCCCGCGAACAGAATGACGAACACCGCCGGGCCGTCGCCCGCGTCGACGAACGAATAGTCGAGATCGCAGACCTCGCAGCGCGGCTTGACGCCGAGAAAGCCGGAGAACATCCGGCCCTTGCCGCAACGCGGGCAGCGGCACGCGAGGCCGGCGAGGATGGGGTTGGGAGGCGTGATCGAGGGCTCGGTCATAAGGGATGCCTCAAGCTCGCCCGCCCAGGTCGTTACGCATGGCGCCAAATGCAAGAGGGCGGCCGCTCGGCCGCCCTCTCGTTTGTCATCGGTCTCAACCCGCTCAGCCGGCGTGGCCGGCGAGATGCGCGCCCTCCCCCCACACGTAGATGCAGGAGAACAGGAAGAGCCACACCACGTCGACGAAGTGCCAGTACCAGGCGGCGAACTCGAAGCCGAGGTGCTGCTTGGGCGTGAACTGGCCCGCCAGCGCGCGGACCAGGCAGACGATCAGGAAGACCGAGCCGATGATGACGTGGAAGCCGTGGAAACCGGTCGCCATGAAGAAGGTGGCGCCGTAGATGTTGCCTTTGAAGGCGAACGCCGCGTGGCTGTACTCCCACGCCTGCACGCAGGTGAAGGTGAGGCCGAGCGCGATGGTGCAGATCAGCCCCCATTTGAGGCCCTCGCGGTCGTCATGCAGCAGCGCGTGATGCGCCCAGGTGACCGTCGTGCCCGATGTGAGCAGGATCAGCGTGTTGAGCAGCGGCAGGTGCCAGGGATCGAAGGTCTCGATACCCTTCGGCGGCCACACGCCACCGAGGAACGTCTCGCGCACTGCCTGCTGGACGTCATGCGGGAAAAGCGCGGTGTTGAAGTAGGCCCAGAACCAGGCGACGAAGAACATCACCTCGGAGGCGATGAACAGGATCATGCCGTAGCGGTGCGAGAGCTGCACCACCCGCGTGTGATGCCCCTCCTTGTCGGCCTCGCGCACCACGTCGCGCCACCAGCCGAGCATGGTGTAGAGGATGCCGAGCACGCCGGCGAGCATAAGGTAGATCGCGCCGGGGAACAGACTGTGCATCCAGCAGATGGCGCCGACCGCCATGATGAAAGCCGACACCGACCCCACGGCCGGCCACGGACTCGGCTCGACCAGGTGGTAGTCGTGGTGCTTGACGTGCGCATCCGCCATTTGCGTCATCTCCGTCTTCTATTCCGTCGCGGTGCCTGCGCGCCGCACTCCTGTTGGTAATCTCACAGTTTCTTACGTCCCGGGCGCGGCAGTTCCGCACTCCCGGCCGCCGGATCGTCGGTGACCGGAACCGGGTAGAACGTGTAGGACAGCGTGATGGTGTTGAGATCGTTCTCGTCGGAATCCTTCACGATCGACGGATCGACATAGAACACCACCGCCATCTGCCGCTTCTCGCCCGGCTTCATCCGCTGCTGGGTGAAGCAGAAGCAGTTGATCTTGGTGAAGTAGGCGCCGACCCGGGGCGGCGACACGTTGTAGGCCGCCTGCCCTTCGGTCACGCGCGCCGCCTCGTTGGTCACATTGTAGTAGACGGTGGCGACCTCGCCGATGTGCAGGTCGATGGAATTGACCTCGGGCTCGAAGCGCCACGGCAGCCCGGGGGCCACATTGGAATCAAACCGCACCGTGATCTTGCGTTCGAGCATGCCGGCCGGCGCGACCTTGGCGACCTGGGTCGTGCCGCCGAAGCCGGTCGTGCGGCAGAACCAGTTGTAGAGCGGCACCGCCGCATAGGCGGCCCCGACCATCGCGGCGACGAACACGCCGCAGGCGGCTGCGACCACGATATCGCGCTTGCGTGTCGGGCGATGCGGCGCGTGCGTCATGGTGCCAGCCGCCCCGGATGCAGCCCCACTTTGACGATGGTGAGAAGGAAGAACACCAGAACGAGTGCGCCGAGCGCGACCGCGATGGCGATCGAGCGCGCGCGCTGACGGCGCTTCTGCTCGTCGGTGAGCACGACGCCGTCTTCGTCATCGTGGCCGTTATCGTGGACCATGACGCTCATCCGCCGCTCACACGGTCCGGCCGAGCAGGTGCGCGAGCCGGTCGTCGGCCAGCAGCACCGCGAACAGGACGAAGAGATAGAGGATCGAGAAGCCGAACAGCTGCTTCGCGCCGGTGAGCCCGGACTCGCGCTTCACCCGGATGGCGAGCGCGACCATCCCGGCGCCCATGCCGAGCGCGGTGGCGCCGTAGAGCACACCGGCGTGGCCGAGCATCCACGGCAGCGCGCCGAGCGGGGCCAGCACCAGCGAGTAGATCAGGATCTGGCGCCGGGTCTCCGCCTCGCCGGCGACGACCGGCAGCATCGGCACGCCGGCACGCGCATAATCGCCGGCGCGCCACAGCGACAGCGCCCAGAAATGCGGCGGCGTCCAGAAGAAGATGATGAGAAACAGGACGATCGACTCCACGCCGAGCCCGCCGGTGGTGACGGCCCAGCCGATCATCGGCGGGAATGCGCCGGCCGCGCCGCCGATCACGATGTTCTGCGGCGTCGAGCGCTTGAGCCACATCGTGTAGATCGCAACGTAGAAGAAGATCGTGAAGGCGAGGATGCCGGCGGCGACCCAGTTGGCGGCAAGGCCGAGCACCACCACCGAGCCGCCCGCGAGCGTCATGCCGAAGCCGAGCGCCTCGCCGGGGGCGACGCGGCCGGCCGGGATCGGCCGCGCCGCGGTGCGCGCCATCACGGCATCGATGTCGGCGTCGTACCACATGTTGAGCGCGCCGGCGGCGCCGGCGCCGACCGCTATGCACAACAGCGAGATGAAGCCGAGCACCGGATTGAGATGGCCGGGCGCGACCACGAGCCCGACCAGCGCCGTGAACACCACGAGCGACATCACCCGCGGCTTGAGCAGCGCGATGTAGTCGCCGACGCCTGCGAGGCTCGGCTCGGCGCGCGCGTCCGCCCCCGCGGGGCGGGCGAGCTCGGCGCCTTCGGTCAGCAGCGACATCTCAAGCCTGGTCTCAACTGGTCTGCGATCGGTCGCCGCGCCTCACTTGATGCGCGGCAGCACCTCGAACTGGTGGAACGGCGGCGGCGAGGAGAGCGTCCACTCGAGCGTGGTCGCTCCCGGCCCCCACGGATTGTTCGCCGCCGTCTCTTTGCGCAGGAAGGCGCGGATCATGCCGAAGAAGAAGATCAGGATCCCGAAACCGGCAATGTACGAGCCGATCGAGGAGATGAAATTCCAATCGGCGAACGCATCCGGATAGTCGACGACGCGGCGCGGCATGCCGGCGAGGCCGAGGAAGTGCTGCGGGAAGAAGATCAGGTTGACGCCGACGAACGTCACCCAGAAGTGCAGCTTCCCGATCCACTCCTCGTACATGTAGCCGGTGAATTTCGGGAACCAGTAGTACCAGCCGGCGAAGATCGTGAACACGGCGCCGAGCGAGAGCACGTAGTGGAAGTGCGCTATCACGTAGTAGGTGTCGTGCAGGGCACGATCGACCGCCGCGTTCGCGAGCACCACGCCGGAGACGCCGCCCACGGTGAACAGGAAGATGAAGCCGACCGCCCACAGCATCGGCGTCTTGAACTCGATCGAGCCGCCCCACATGGTGGCGATCCACGAGAAGATCTTCACGCCGGTCGGCACCGCGATCACCATGGTGGCGGCGACGAAGTAGGCCTGTGCGCCGGTCGACATGCCGACCGTGTACATGTGGTGCGCCCACACGACGAAACCGATGCCGCCGATCGCCACCATGGCGTAGGCCATGCCGAGATAGCCGAACACCGGCTTGCGCGAGAACGTGGCGATGATCTGGCTGACCATGCCGAAGCCCGGCAGGATCAGGATGTAGACCTCGGGATGGCCGAAGAACCAGAACAGGTGCTGGAACAGCACCGGATCACCGCCGTGCGCGGCGTCGAAGAAGGCCGTATCGAAATTGCGGTCGGTGAGCAGCATGGTGATGGCGCCGGCGAGCACCGGCAGCGCCAGGAGCAGCAGGAACACCGTCACCAGGATCGACCACACGAACAGCGGCATCTTGTGCAGCGTCATGCCGGGCGCGCGCATGTTAAAGATCGTGGTGATGAAGTTGATGGCGCCGAGGATCGAGGAGGCGCCGGCGAAGTGCAGCGACAGGATGGCGAAGTCGACCGCCGGACCCGGGTGGCCCGACGTCGACAGCGGCGCGTAGATGGTCCAGCCGGCGCCGACGCCGGGCGAGCCGGGCTCGCCTTCGACGAAGGCCGAGGTGAGCAGCAGCGCGAATGAGGCCGGGAGCAGCCAGAACGAGATGTTGTTCATGCGCGGGAACGCCATGTCGGGCGCCCCGATCATCAGTGGCACGATCCAGTTGCCGAACCCTCCGATCATCGCCGGCATCACCATGAAGAAGATCATGATCAGGCCGTGCGCAGTGACGAAGACGTTGAAGGTCTGGGTATTATGGAAAATCTGCAGCCCGGGATCCTGGAGCTCCATCCGCATGGCGATCGACATCGCGGCGCCGATCACGCCGGCCATGATGGCGAACACCAGGTACATCGTGCCGATGTCCTTGTGGTTGGTCGAATAGAGGAAGCGCCGCCAGCCGGTCGGATGACCGTGGTCGCCGTCGTGAGTTTCGTGGGCTGTCGCGTGGGTATCCATCTGTCTCGTCCTCAAGTTCCGTTATCGCCCCGCCGGTGCGGCGTAAATCGATGGTGGCCCTTACTCGGCCGCAAGATTGGCGGTTGCGATGTTGGTCGGGGTGCTGTTGGCCGCGAATTTCTTCTTGGCTTCCTCTACCCAGGTGGCGAATTCAGCGTCGCTGACCACCCGGACGGCGATCGGCATGAAGGCGTGGTCCTTGCCACACAACTCCGAACACTGTCCGTAGTACCAACCTTCCTTGGTCGCCTTGAACCAGGTCTCGTTCAGGCGTCCCGGAATGGCGTCGATCTTAATGCCG
>Ga0126371_10001735_pt1 | contig 18527 bp, 17 predicted proteins | sample PanSoiMetaPlot_4_FD_110145 | JGI IMG/M metagenome (GOLD analysis project Ga0126371, IMG submission 110145) | Tropical forest soil microbial communities from Panama - MetaG Plot_4 | ecosystem: Environmental > Terrestrial > Soil > Tropical forest > Bulk soil | place: Panama | collected 2016-02-17 | reverse complement strand
GAGATTGCGGCGTGCATTGTGCTCGTAGCGCGCACGCAGTTCATCCCGAACCGAGGTCGGAACCCCTTCTGCGCCATCGCGAAGCGCAAGGTACACGAGCGGCGTGACGCCATGATGCTCGGCGAGGTGCAGCATGCGTTGCCAGTCGACGGCCCATCTACCATCACGGTCGTAGAAGGTGCTGGGGGGCCCCAACTGCGCAGCAGGCCAGCAGAAAACGAAATTCAGGATCGGACGGGAACAGTGGAACAGCCGATGGATCGGCCGCTTTGATTTCCCGAGAAGAAGCCAGGGACGGCATCAGACGTGAGCGCCTGAAATAGGCTGCAAATGCTTGTTTGCAACCCGCGGAACGGCGTTCGGATCACTATAATACAGAGATCGTTTTGGTCGCCCAGAAGGCCCGGTTCTCTCATGCCAGCAGTAGTACTTGAATCCGTCAGCAAGCTCTTTCGTCACAGGCCGGTTCTGTTCAACTGGTTTGGACGGGAGCGGACGGGCGAGACGCGCGCGCTGAACAACGTCTCGCTGGAAGTCCCCACTGGACGTGTGCTCGTACTACTGGGTCCGAACGGCAGCGGAAAGACAACGACGCTCAAGCTCATCTCTACGATGTTGCTGCCGGACTTCGGACGAATCTTCGTGCAGGGAGCTGACACCACCACCCACGCCGAAATAGTGCGCGAGCGGGTAGGATTTGCAGTCGCGACCGAGCGCTCCTTTTTCCCGCGGCTTTCCGCGCGCGAGAACCTGGACTTCTTCGCGGCGCTCGACGACATTCCACGCAAAGTGCGTGCAGAAAAAATCGACGACTTGCTCTACCGAACGGGTTTGCACGACTCGGCGGACACGCTGGTGATGAAGTTCTCGAGCGGAATGTATCAGCGGCTGGGCATCGCGCGCGCACTCATCAAGAAGCCGTCGGTGGTGTTGCTGGACGAACCGACGCGGAGTCTCGATCCGGGATCGGCGGCGCTGTTCTGGAATCTGGTGCGAGGACTGCCCGCCGAAGGAACCACGGTAATTCTGGCGACGCACAATTTTAACGAAGCGGTCGCTGTCGGGAACCAGGTCGCGATCCTTTTTAAAGGTGAATTATCGGCAGAGCTGAATCTCTCCGCGTCGCTCGGCGTCGACGAATTGCGTTCGTTTTATTTTCAGACGACGGGTGAACTTGAAGAGGTCGAACCAGCCGTCCCGCGAGGGAGCCGATGAGAATTTCTTCGCTCCTCGACAAGACTGCCGTCATCATGCGGCGCGATCTGCTCACGGCGATGCGCTACCGCACCGGATTTCTCCTCGGCGGCGCCGGCGCAATCACCGAACTTGCGGCCTTCTACTACTTGTCGCGAGCCGTGGGTCCCGGCTTCCGGCCGGAAGGGATTGAATACTTTTCCTTCCTTCTTATTGGCACCGGCTTTTACACGTTCCTGCTGATGGGCGTTCATGCATTTTTACAAACCGTGCAGGAAGCACAGCAGACGGGGACGCTCGAAGTGCTGATGACCACGTCGACATCGCCGCCCGTTTTGGTTTTCCTGAGTACTCTGTCGGCGTTCACGGCGAACACGGTAACGCTCGCGTTCTACCTGATCGCCGGGCTTGCATTCGGCGCACCCATGCGGCCCAATGTCACCAGTTCGCTGGCGGTGTTTGGGTTGTCGGTTGTGGTGGCTGCGGCCATTGGATTGCTTGCTGCAGCCTTGCAACTCGCCGTTCAGAAGGGTTCGGCGGTGGTGTGGGTACTCGGATCAGTATGGTTTTTGACAGGGACATTGTTCCCGGTAGGGACGCTCCCGAAGCCGCTGGGCCACTTGGCAGACCTGATTCCGATTACTCACTCGCTGGAGGGCATGCGATTGGCCCTGCTTGAGGATGCCTCTTTGGCCGGGGTAGGACACGAACTTCTGATTCTCGCGCTCTTTGCACTAGTACTGGTGCCATGCAGCTTGCTGGTGTTCTCATGGACGTTGCGGCGCGCACGATTGAGCGGAACACTTTCTTTTTATTGATTTTCGGGAATTTTCCGGTAATCTGCTGCTCCGGTCCGAGCAGGGTCAAGCGGCCGGGATCAGTTAGCAAATGTCTGAACGCTTGTTGTACACCTCCTCCCCCCAACTTTCGCCCTTTTAATGGGTTGATGGTTGCTAGGAGCCCGAACGTAAGGTCCGCTGGGATCTCTATGACTCATAAGAACCGTCCTTCTACAGAAGAAGAGAAGACGCTGGATAGCCGACAGCCCCAAAAGAAGGCTTACAAAAAGCCCGAATTCCGCTCCGAGAAAGTGTTCGAGACCATGGCCCTCGCTTGCGCAAAGTTTGCAGGAGGCGGCCCAACCTGCAGACAACGACGTCGGAGTTCGTAGCTTTGCCCTGGCACTCATGGAATCTGACATTCAGTTCCTGGCTCTCAAAAGCAGAATCTCGTTGCAGAGGTACTTCGAACCAACGGGAGAGTAACGCTGGCGGCCCGGGGTCATAGCATGTTGCCCCACCCTCTGGCCCGGCGATCTTCTTACCGTAGAAACAACGACCTTCGAGCAGGTGCAGATCGGGGACATCGTCCTCTACCAACGCTCGGGACGCTTTTTCATCCACCGCGTGTTGCGGAAATCCTCCGCGACCGGGTCAGACCGCCACAGCCTGGTGACGTTCCGCTCAGCGTGCGATTTTCTGGCGCGGGTGCCTGCATTCCGGCTAACGTTCTTTCCGGATTCCCGCGTGTGGGATTTGATCCAGTGACTGTAGCGGTACCAGTCATGGCTGAAACGTACATCGCGAGAAGTACTGCCATCGCGGCGCGCATGCTGGGCGGCGAGATGATGATCATGTCCGCCGTGGATTCGACATTCTTTACACTCAACGAAGTAGCGACTCTGATCTGGCAGTCGGCGGATGGACAGACACCACTATCGGAGATCGTCGAGCAGAAGATCTGCCAGGAATACCAAATCGGAGCCTGAAGTGGCTCACCGCGACGCGGAAGAATTCGTGAGCGCGCTTTCGCAACATCGAATTCTGCTAGCCTCGGACCATCCGATTTCTGACTCGAGTACGGGAGCGCAATGAGTCTGCTCGCTGAGATGAACGAAAAAGCGCACGCGCTTGGCATCCCTCTCAGCGTGCATATCGACGTCACCTATCGCTGCAACGAGCGCTGCGTTCATTGTTATCTCGACCACGACGACAAAGGCGAGATGACCACGCAGGAAATCAAGAACATCCTCGACCAGTTGGCCGAGGCGGGCGTCTTCTTTCTTGTGTTCAGCGGCGGCGAAGTTTTCATGCGCCGGCTGCGCAAGGCGGGGATGGCATCGGCGGGGCCGCTGGTGCAGATACTGCCGATCGTGGTGTAGGCGATCCGGCCAGAACTTTCCAGGACCGTTCGAGTATTGCAAAATCTCGGCCTGGTTACCAGAGTGAGATCGGCCACGGCTCACACCTATCGACGTACTGCTTCGATATAAAGACGAAGACTTTCCTGCATTTTGCGACATCCAACTCAAGGGCGTAAATCAGGTGGGACGTTTTGGGGAACGCCCCCTTCATGTTGCCTGTACGCGAGGAATCCTCGAAGAAATCGCAGCGCTGATCGAAGGTGGCGCAGGGCTGACGCGCCCCGCGAGCCTGATAATACGCCTCTGCACGAAGCCGTGTCGCAACACAAGCTTGACGGTTGCCCGAGTTGGCGAATAGTGGGACAATTCCGACTTACGGCATCTGGAGACCTCGAGCCTTATGCGATCAGGCCGGAGGTCTCCTTTTTCCGCTCCGGAGGCAGAGATGAGAACGAAATTCATAGAGCTGCTGGCTGACGAGCAGGGCCAAGACATCGCCGAATATGCCGTGATGCTGGCCGTGATCCTTGTTCTTGTGGTGGGGACAATCAGGATCGTGGGGTCGAACGCGAACACGGTCTTCTCGCAGGCCGCGAGTTCGATTCAGTAGCCGCGAGCGGAAGAAAACGCCCGGCGCGTAACTTCGTTATTCAGGAAATTGCTGGAATTCCTGCGCCGCTCTTGAGTGCGCGCGATGCCGTAACTCCAGCCCTCTTCGCATCATGGTCTGCACCAGGGCTAGGGTTCACGCTGCAAACGCCAAGTTTCCCCGGTATTTCCCTTTGAGTCTCTGGTGGCGTCCGCTAACGCGGACTTCGAGTTCCTCCCTCGATCCTTCGCACGCACTGACGTGCGGGGCTAGTCTCTGGCGTCGCTACGCAACTGGGCTGGCGTCGTGACGTTTCTCGAAGGTGCTCCCTTGAAAATTGACTTTTCTGGGTTCGCTCGCCGATTCCCCTCTTTTTGGACGTAGACGGCTGGCTTAGGGAACACTAACTTCGAGAGAATGAGGCGCACGGAAAAAGCTGTGGTCGCAATCGTCGCAATTGCAGCGACGATTCTGGCAATTCATTTTTTCTCTTCCGCAGGTTCTGCTCAGCTGGGATCACTGTTCTTATAGTTTGTCGGTAAGCACGGCGCGGTTGATAAGTACAGTCGTCCCGGACAGATCGCTTCACCGACTTTGCGAGGGCTGCCGCACGACTGTCGTATCGTTCGTGTTCGGCAATCGCAACTCACGGAGCGGTCGCCGAACGTCGGATAATGTTCTTTGATGTTTCTGAATGAAGTATTGCGACTGGAGTAGTAGTACCCTACGCTGGCTTGACAGTGCACGAAACCGAGCCAATGCAACATCTCCCCTTCGCCGCTGATCCGAGATCATGTTCCGTGCCTCTTAAGCACACTGTAACGGCTCTACCCCTCCCCGGCGTCTAGATAATTCGGGAGGTGGCGCAAGTTGGCGCACCGGCATGGTGTTTTTCCCTGCAGAACACCGCGCAATCCTCGGTTAAAGTGCGCCTGTAGTCCATTCCCCCCATGAGACCCGAGCAATCTTTCGATGGCTGTTCCACGCACGTGTCGCTGCTGCGTGCGGAAGTCAAGGCCTGGACCGCGTACTGGGATGCCGCGATCGAAAAAACCCTGCCGCAAACAGAGATTGCTCCGTTGAAACAAAGCGCCTATGGCACCACTGCCGCTCTCAAAATTCATGCGGAGTCTTGTCCGGCTTGTGAGAAGTTTGAGCGGCGGCGATGGTTCTGGGCTGAGGATAAAGATGAGCCAATATCCATCAAACGCTGTACAGATTCCGGCGTTGTGCCAGGTGTAGTTTTGCCAGACACGCTCGCTAAGATGATAGAGAACAATCAAAACGAGATTGAGACGTCCCAATTGCACGCCGACGCGCTGCAGGCACGACTGCAGTCGGTTCAGTCACAGCTCGCGCTGGGATTGACCTTGTGCAAGATGGCAAAGACGGAAATCAACTTCGGTGAAATCGAGCAAGCGCGCAAGATCATGAGCAAAGTACGTCACTCGTCCGATACCATTCGCTACCACCTGGCTGAGCCGGACCACCTGCCGCAACCCAAAGCCGACCTTTACGATCAGTTGACGGAGCTTGAAACCAACATCGGGGAAGTCGAAACGCTGCTACGACAGAAGGGCGCGACCGAAACACCAGCGAAGCCTTAGCCGATCTGCTGTCCCATCCTGAAGCGCCGACCATTCACCGACTTTCACTGTCGACCCACCTACTGAAACTGTACTTGCGACGCGTTGTCGACATCACGTGGAACAATTGCGGAACAATTCAGGTACGGCCCCGACAAAGAAGGAACTCCGCCTGACTAACTTAACTCGGGAGCCGCTAATTGAGGTCAGTGAATTTCTTTCAGCCATGGGATTCTCGTTAACGCCAGGCGGTCGCGGAATCCACACTCACAACCGCACCGTGTCCGGCGAATTGATAGCGTAGTCCCGTAGCCTCACCAACCACGGATAACATCCGCCCACCGACATATTGAAAGTGAGTTGTTTGCGAGCCCGCCATCTTGACGGAAGGGTTGTTCTCGCCAGATTCACTGCTTGGTCGAGTTGTAACTGTCGACCGTGCTGCCGCGCGTTTCTGTCCGCAACAGGAATGCATGATCTTCCTCCGATATTTTTGGTTGGTCCGAGTGCGTCTGTGCAGTGAGTCTTTGCAGCAGAACGGCTCCGGCGGATAGAGTCGGCCACAGTGCCAGACGCTCTTTCCAGCTTTCTCCGCAGATAAGTGCCCAGGGCAGCGCGATCCAAAGGCTCAGACAAAGGAAGCAATCCATCAGATCACCCCAGAACCCTGAACCTGCTATCCGGCGCAATCGCACCCCTAAGTCCCACGGGCCGTCTTCGGCTTGCAGCAGGTGTGTGATGCGCCAGACTCCCAAAATTCCCAATACCAGCCAGTAGAACTTCATAGTTTCATTTCGCAATTCGCCAACGAGCGGGCAGTACGGTTGGCTGTTTGAAAGCAAGACCTGATCGGCTTGTCCTCATCGCAGGAAAGCCGAGCAAATTGGGGTGGGTGCTCAAAACACGCGCCCTTTTCAGGTCTAGTTAGCGTTTCAATAAATCGAGGAAAAACTATCTTGGTTAGTCTACGAAGGCCACTCCACTTCATGCAGCCCGACGGAGTCTTCAAACAGCCCCTCAGACTCCGGCGAGACTGCGCGCCGCGTGTTGCGATCCGGTCGCGGTGTCTCGAGCACGTCAGCGAATCGGTGGAGCGCGTTCTTGTAGCCGCGACGATTGAACGAGGGCCACTGTGCGGTCCAGGTCCCGAAAACGCGGTCGAAGAGAAAGAACGCAATGCCAAAGTTCTTGTCCATGAAACCGCGGTCGTTGAGCGCCCAGTGATGGATGTCGTGGGCCTCGCGTGCCGCGATGAACCAGCGCTTCAGCCATCGATGCCGCTCCATCCAGAAACCGTCGATGTGCATGCGATCGTGAAGATAGCTGAACATAATGAAGCTCCACGACAGTGTCCCCGCGACGAATAGTCCTTGATGAAAAAGCGTGACACGCAGAAAGTGCAGCGCGGTCACGGATGCGGCCAGCAGGATCGCTCCGGGGATGATCCATTCCATGCCGATGTTGAAGAGTGCAGCTTCGCCGATGGTCGCGTCCAGGTATCCGGCGCCGGGCCGCTGCGAGTGAAGCGGCCCATAGAGCACGAGATGGTGACGCATGTGACTGCGAGAGAGAAAGCCGATTTTCCCACTGTGCAGAAGACGATGCAGCAAGTAGCCGAAAAGTTCCGAGACGAAGACGGAAGCGGCCAGCCAGGCCAGAGCAGCGAGTGCGGTTTTCATTCTGCGGAAGTTAGGGGCATTTCCCTGCATGAGCAAGCGACAAGGGTCGTCAGGCGGGGTTTGTCGGAAGATGCCGGGGGATGTCTGCGGGCAGAGGACGGGTGCGGCAGGCATGTGCAGGTTTCAAGTTTCGAGTTTCAGGTTTCAGCCATGTAGGAGGGACAGGGGTGCGGTGAATGCTTACCGCGCAACAGTGTTGTTGTTGCTCGACGCTGTCGCGCACAAGAGTGTGCGCGCCACACACAGGCAAGAGAAATGCAACCGCCGCGGGCGAGGGCGCCCGCGCCACACCGTTATTCGCAGCACACCAGAATCTAACTCGATCGTTCTACCTTGATCGGTTGCAGGCCCAGGCGGTGTAACAGCTGTGCGAAACGCGGATCGCCGCGAAGTGGGTCCGCCAGCGGGTCGGTCGGAAGATACATCAGGTATTCCGTGCGCTCGTTGTACGCCTTATCCAGCCAAGTGAACGCGTTGTCGAGATCATGCAATCCGGTATACACGAGCGCGATGTAGATAGCCGGAACGTAAGTGTGAGTGGAGAGTTGTTGCAACTGCGAGATGATCTGCATGGCCTTTGCCGAGTCGCCCGAGATCGCGTACTCGTGTCCCATAAGTGCAAGCACAGCAGGGTCGTTCGGTGCGACCGCGAGAATCTTCTGGAACGCCTCGCGCGCTTGCGGATGCATACCTTTCATTTCGTACGCACGTCCGATGTTGACGAGAGCGATCGCATAACTCGGGTCGAGCGCCAGAGACTTGGTGTTCTGCTCGATGGTCAGATCGTACTCCCGGCTCTCGTAGTAAGCCTCGCCCAGCGCTGACGTGAGCAGCGGATTCACTGGATCGAGCTCGAGTGCGCGCTTCCGTTCGGCGATGGCGCCGTTCAAGTTGCCGATAGCGGTGAGATAATAAGCGTAGAATTGGTGCCCGGTCGCATAGTCTGGACGCAGCTTGATAGCGCGGTCTAACTCTTTTTCAGCATCGACTAAGTTCCACTCGTAAACAAGTTTCGAGTAACCGAGAGAAACATGCGCTTCCGCGAGACTTTCATCGAGTGCCAATGCTTTTTTGGCGGCTGCCTCGGCCTTCGGGAAAGCCTGATTCGGCGGAAGTCCGGTATAAGGAGCAGAGCCGAGAAGCTCGTAACAATCTGCCAAGCCTGCATAGGCCGGAGCATAAGTGGGATCGGCGTTGACCGACTGCTGAAACAGCGCCAAGGCACGCGTCAGGGTCTCGGTGGTGCGCTTGTTCCAGAAATAGCGGCCTTGGAGATAGTCAAGGTAGGCCTGACGATTGACTTCGCGCGTGCGCGGGAGAAGATTCCGGCGATTTCGTTCGCTTGTGTCGCTGGAATATTGGGCCCCCTGCGTATCCGCATCCGCAGAGCTCGACTTTTCTGGAAACTTGCTCAGCACCTCGCGAGCGATGGCAACCGCAACCTCTTCCTGGACGCGCAATAAGTCTTTGACGTCGCGGTCATAACTCTGTCCCCACACTACTGTCTGACTGCCAACCTGCACCAATTGCGCGGCGATGCCAACATGGTCGCCGATCTGCCGTGCGCTTCCCTCGAGAACATAGTCGGCTTTCAGGTCTTTCGCCAGTTGATCGAGGGGCGCTGTGGCGTAGGTGGGCCCAAGGCGGACGACCCTCATCTCCCGCGGATGCAGAAGTGCGAGCAGCGAGACCATTTCTTCGGTGAGTCCCGCGGGAATGAAATCCGTCTTCTTATCGTCGCTCAGATTCTTGAAAGGCCGGACTGCAAGGGTGACCCTTTGCGGTCGGCCAAATAGATAGTTCACCAACGGGGGCTCGAGCCAAATAGCCAAGCCCACAACGGCCGCGACCGCGAGCGTCAGCGCGACCCAAAACGATACCGGGCGACGTGGCTTAGGTGGAGGGGATGGCGGAGCCGGCAGCGGTTCAACGCGAATCGGATCTGGTTCTTCGAGCTCCCCTGGTTTGGCTAGGAGTTCCTGCCACCAGGCGTCGAGTTCCGACTTGGAAGCGAAGACACGAGAGCCTTCTTCCGGAGAACTCGCATTGAAGCGACGTACCGGAAGGCCCTTGGTTTTCTCCCAGCGTTGGACCGTGCGTTCTGTCTTATGGAGGTAGTCGGCAATTGCCTTCCAACCCTCCAGCAGGTCGTGCTCGCTGTGTCCCGGAGACAGCACACCCTCTGTCGCCATCCGTGCCTCGCGCGCAACATTCGCCGCAAAAATTCCGGAGAGTGTAGCCTGCTTTCCTCCTTTATTCAATAAAACTGGGGTTTCGGCTGAGAAGGTTGCTCTGGAGCAACCTTCAGGGGCGCACTTCGTGGGCGAAGAGATGAAAGCTTCGCGTCGAGTGAAGAGGTGGCGCCGGCGCCGTTGAATGAGCCGAAAAGACGACCCTACCCTTCTGAGCCAACGCGGAGGGTAGGGAAGCCTAAGCCGGGGACGCAGCGAGCGGAGGCGAAGGCGAAGCCGCTTTGCGGATTGGATTGGCGCACTTTTCATCGAGTAGGTGATTGGGCAATTCGTGACACCAATATTTGCAAGCTGGGGCGGAGCATTTGCGAACTGGGGCGCAGTACGAATCTTGGAACGAAGTGGCTCACAACGAACCTCCCTTTCTGAACGGTCTCGAATAAACGCGCCCAGCGTAGTCAGGAGAGGCCGCTTAAGCAACTGAAAGCTTGCGACTTGGGCAGAATGTCGTACTTTGTCATGCGGAGGGTGCGGGAGTGGGGCAGGCTGCTAAATGGATGATCCAATCACCCGCGAACAGGTGCGACAGGCCTTTGAACCCAGGTTAGCGCCAAAGGACTTCGACTGCGTTCACTTCGCTCAGGATGACAATGATTGGAGGGTTTCGGGGCAGCGTCAGCCTTTTATATTCTGTTTGGCTAGCCGCTCGTCGACTTCTTCTTTCTATTCTTTTCGTGCCGCGTTTCCTAGGAAGGCTCTTTTCTCCCGCTCACGATCAGAACTTCCGCGGGCAAACGAACGCCGCCGTCGGAGGAGTATTCGCGGAGGGCTTCGATGACTTCACTTTTGAGTTCCGCGATCTGTTCCTTTGAGAGACTTGCGATTTTTGTGTGAAGCTTTTCTGAGATTTCCGATCTTATTGTCCAAAAGTCTTCCACGGTAATCGGCGCCTGTATCGAGAAGCGCAACATGCGTTCCGATATTCCAGCGACACCGGCTTCCGAAAGAACAGCCTGCAACTTGCCTGGCGTTGCAAAGCGAAAGGCGTCCGGCGCATCCGGCACCGGCGGCGATGAAGGGACATATCTTTCGACGACCCCCGCGACGACATGAAAAAACGGGTTTCTGTCCGCAAAATGCCAGACGGCCGCGGCGATCCTTCCACCTGGCTTAAGTACCCGCAACCACTCGCGAATTGCATCCACCGGGGACGGGAAAAACATCACGCCGAAGCGGCACACCACAGCGTCGAAGGAGTTCGCTGGAAAGGACAGACGATCAGCGCCCACTTCAAAACTGGCATTGTGAAGGCCCCGGCGCTGTGCCTCTCGGCGAGCGGCCTCGACCATCGCGGGGACCAGATCTGTGCCCACCACCTTGCCTTTCGATCCAACCCGCTCAGCGATGCTCAAGGCTGGTTCACCGGGGCCCATGGCGACATCCAGAACCCGGGTGCCCTCGGTGATCGCTGCATCGTCGATGAGAGCTTGAGTCACGGGCGTAAACATGTCGCGGATCATATCCCGGTGTTTTTCCCAGTAGGGGGCAGACTCAGTCCATTGGGTGATGGCTTCTTTATTTTGTTGCATTGGCGGTGAGTGCTCGTTCGATCGATTCATAATACTTGGTTAGATTCGATGCGACGTTTTTAGGTTCTGGCTTCCGCCAATTGCAGAAAAACATACGTAACCCGAACAACCACGCTTTTCTGCTGGCGAAGCAAATCTGCACTGCCTTCAGAGTCCATCAATGATCCGTGGGCTCTTGAAAGCGGCGATTGTCGTTGAGGGTGTGCAACGCCTTCAAATCGCCGGTCACGTTCACAGAAAATGTCTGAGCGGCCGGTACGCCGTCGACCCCATCCACCGTCAGGCGGATGGTGAAAGCCGCTGCTCTGGTGTACGCGTGCGACACCTTCGGACCGCCCGCGCTGGTGCCGTCACCGAAATCCCAGTGATACTCGAGCGCGGGCACGCCCGCGTCATCTGTTTGCGCTGTGAGATGGATCGTCTCGCCAGCGTTAGCTGCTGAGGGCACTTGCGCTTTAACCGATGGTGCGGCTGGCGAGACGTTGTTATCGATGAACTTGATCACCCGCACCGACTCGGGCGGTTGATTCTCGATCCGCACAGTCCCGTTCTCTAGTGTGACTGGTGGGTTGGGATCCAGCACGTCCGAAGCGCGAAACGTGTGCTCGGCAGGCAGTCCAAGATCGGCAAGCTTCAGCGCATGCGAACGTGGAATCTGTGTCCAATTAAAGATAGTAAGAATGGCCTGGTGCGGGCCTTCCCGCAGAAAAAAGATGCTGGGTTGCTGATCGTCGGCTTCGTATGTCAGCAGGTCGATCGGCGTGGAGGCTCGTCCGATCTTGGCCATGTTGAGGAGGTCCGCGTTCTCAACCAGCGCGAGACGATCTTTCTGGGAACCCAGGACAAGCATGTCGTCGCCAATCTCGTACATGCCCCCGGAGACAGCCGAGAGAGCGATCGAGGCCTGAGCCGCAGGCAGCGAAAGTGTGGAAGGCCGTTGCGGGCGATCGCTGAAGTACTGGGGCGTCGTGTTAAAGGCGTCGGGATCGTTCACGAAAAAATTGCGGTGCATATAGAAACGCGCGGCGATGCCGGGGGCAGCGTCCTTCGTTCTCTGAAAACTGTGTCCGGTGTCGGTGGATATACGACCTGTGTCGACTATGCCCACCGGGTTCAGCATCGGGCTTCCATCTTTGTCAATGACCACTTCATCGCCCACTGTGTCGCGAATGATCTGCAAGCCGATGCGTTGCGCTTCGAGCGCGGTCGTGTTGGGCCGGTAACGGTAGCCTTCGATGGCGGTGGTGTCCATAAAATCGAACTTGAAGAACCGCACTCCCCATTCGCGAACCAGAGTTTTGTAAGTCTGGCGCAGGTATTCTTGCGCTGCTGGATTCGTCGTGTCGAGCGTGTAGAGCACATCTGATTTCTGATTCCAGACTGCGCGGCTTGGAATCGGCTCGCCCTTCGCGTTGTGGACAAGCCAATCCTTGTGATTTTCGTAAACCCACGCCCGAGCTGTCACCTCGAAGGGAGCGGTCCACACGCCGAAGATCAGGCCATCTCCGGTAACGCGGTGTCCGACGAACCGCATGCCACTTGGGAACAGTGTGGCGTCGGTGGTGGTGAACTCTCCACGCGCATACTGGTAGCCCTCGTCCACCTGGAAATATTTGTAGCCGAGGGGCTTCAGATGTTCGGCCTGCCAGTCCGCATTGGCGAGGGTCTCACCTTCGTTGATCGTGCCGTAGAAGGCCGTCCAACTCCACCAGCCAATTGGAGTTTCAGCGGAAACTCGCGCGTGGTGCAGGCGTCGAATGGCATCGCCATAAGCGAGCAGTTGATTGTGATAGTCGGGCCCGGCTTGGAGCGTCAGGCGCTCGGATTTCATCTCCGCCCCGGGCTCGATTGGAAGGCTGAGTTCGACCAAGTCTTTCGCGGAATTGCTCTTGAGATCGAAATCTTTTTGAACTTCTGTGGTTCCCGTGGAGTCGACGCTGAAAGATCCAATCTTCGTATCGTCTCCGGAGCCCGAACTTTGCAAATGGAGCAAAGTCAGAAACCGGTCTGAGGTCAGCGCGCCGAAGAAGACACTTTGTTGGGTTTCCCGATTGTAGATGAGTTGACTGCCGGCGCCGCGATGCATCCCGCCGGGCGCTTTTCCCAAGTCGTAGATCTGTAACTCGGGCCAATCTTCACTGAAGCTGTCAGAGAGAATTCGATCGGCAGATGTATGCCCACCCAGATTGAGCAACGGCTCGCCGGTGGCCTCCAAACTCCGGATCGCCTGCACCGTTACTTTCTTGCCAGTCGTGTTGCGCACGGCGACCTGGATGGTGGCGTAGGGGCGCTGGTCATATATCTGCGTGGCGTAAACCAGATCGGGTTTGCCTGCCAGTCCCGTGCAGGTAACAGCTATCGTCCGGCCCGAGCCGAGCTCATCGGTGAATGTGGATTCGGAAGCCTGCTTGTGCGGATAGTCGCTCGAACGCAGCCACTGGTGATCGACCTGTGCCACGACACGGCTGGTGAAAATGGGTTGGCCGCCGCGCAGACTTAGTTGATACGACCCGGCCTGCGCGTCCACGGCCATCGCCAGTTTGTCGTTCGTTAGTTGCTGGGCGGCGCAAGGCACGGCGGCGATCAGCGCCCCAGCGATAACTGCGGCTCCCAACTTGCAGAGCAATCCGCATTTTGTTTTCGACACGGTACAAGGCCTCCATGCGAGAGAGGCCAATACTATACCGATGACGCAGAATGCGGCGTTGCGATGTTGCCGAGAGACAGAAGTCGGGAATTGCTGTAGTGAATTTTCGCGGACCTCATTTCCGCCGCGAGTCCGGCGGCACCAGGTCGTTCGCACGGTAGTAAACCACGAGCTGGCCGTAGTGTTCAGCGCTGTGCTCGATAGCGAACGTCCAGATGGAGGAGTTGTGGGCCATACGGTTGCCGAAAAATTTCGTGGTGTTGTCGAGCCCCGTGTCGCCCTGCTGTTGAATCACCTTCGCTCCGTCGGCGACGGCCTCCTGCACAAACTTGACGACGTCAGCCTTGGTCTTGAATTGCTCACGAGTAGGATTGTCGCCCTCGCCGAAGTCGGGTCCAACGTTTGATCCGGAAATCCTCCGTATCAGGACAAAATCCAGCGCAGCAGCGTGGAGAAGATTCAGGGCAAACGTGCGCTGGTCTTTCTGCACTTTAAAGTCGTACTTGTCCTCGGGAAAATCCTGCGCCATAGCCACGAGCTTGTTTCCAATATTGTTCCAATTGTCCAACATCTCCTCGGAGCGGGAGCGTGCAGGACTTGGAGGTTTGTTCTGGCTTTGCGCCTGACAATGAAGAGTGATTCCGAGGGGAGCCAGCAGAATGACCGCAGAGAGGGCAAGCGCAGATCGATTCATTTGTTGAATTGCTCCTTAACTTGGATCCGCTTTCAGAGACGTCGCGATTTAGACGTACTTCTGGCCCGAAAGTTTGAGCGAATTTCCACCGCGCATTGCTTATTTCGAGATGCGCAGAGACGTTTCGCCTTCAACCCGACAAGGAGCTGAAGAAGACGTAACGTCTCCGTGGTTATTAATTCGAGTCAGGCGTGAAAGACTTGCAGGACACATTCGGATGCCAGTTGACGAATGCGCCGTTCGGATTGTCCTTCCATGCCCAGACGTGCAGCGTGTAGAACGCCGGAAGGCCGAACCGATTGGGAGCCTCGAAGTAGTGGAAGAGCTGTCCCATCAACGCCGGCGTCGTGCCCGGATGCGCTTTGTCCCACGTATCAGCCAACACCAGGAAATCCGCTCCGGTCAGCTTCGGCTTTCCTGATCCGGTCGGCTCGTAGATCACGATTTGTGGCCGGGTGGGATCGAGCACCCCCGAGGCCACCAATGGAAAATTCACATAATGGAGTCCCATCGCTCCAGCGTCCGGCCCGGTGACACACCCGAACGTCAGCTTGTATCCCTCCGCTTCCGCTACCGAGACATCCTTGAATCGCTCGGTCGCTTCGCGAACAGTCTTGATCAGAGCACCGGCCGCGCCGGACTTTGGGTCCTTGGCTACCCCATGCTGTGCAACTGATGTCGCTGCCAGAATCCCTGCTACCAGGGCAACGGCGAGCGCAGTATTTCTACTTGTCCTCATAGAACCTCCGTCTTGCTTCAAAAGAGATTTCGCGGATGCAGTTCAGATCAGCCCAGCCCCACGCGATTGGACGAAATTTCAAGCATGAGGCACACGGACTTCAATGGTCCGAGAGTGGAACGTTCCTCCCCGCATAAATCGCTGCAAATAAATTACTTGCGTCTCCGCCTCCCCGGGTTGACCGCACCTTTCACGTGATATATTGAGTGCCAATATCTCCCGTGGGGCGGGGATGATGGGCGATCTCTCACCGGTTACACAGACCGGATCTGAAGAATCCTTAAGCGACCGGCGCGTCCGCTTCGGTGTCTTCGAAGTCGATTTTCGGGTGGGCGAGCTCCGCAAGAACGGATTGAAGGTCAAGCTCCATGCCCAGCCGCTGGCGGTGTTGAAGATTCTTCTGGAGCGTCCGGGCGAGATCGTCACCCGCGAAGAGTTGCAGCAGCAGCTTTGGGGAAGCAACACCTTCGTCGACTTCGAGCACGGCCTCAACAAAACAATCAACAAGCTGCGCGAGGCGCTGAGCGACAACGCCGAAACTCCGCGCTACATCGAGACGCTGCCTCGTCGCGGCTACCGCTTCATCGCTCCGCTCACGACGCTGAAACCCGCTGAGCTGCCACCGACGCCTCCTCCGCAACCGAAATCGAAGTCGCGGCTGACCGTGTTGCTTGCAAGCGCCGTCGCCGTGCTACTGGCCTTTGGAATTTACTGGTTCGGATTTCGAAGCCGCGCGCAGCATGCTGCTGCCGTTCCAACCAAGGCCATGCTGGCCGTGCTTCCCTTTGAAAACATAAGTGGCGACGACAGCGAGGACTACTTCGCCGACGGCCTGACCGAAGAAATGATTGCGCAGCTGGGTCAACTGCAACCCGCGAATCTCGGAGTCATCGCGCGCACGTCAGCCATGCGCTACAAGCACACAAAGGAGAGCGTCGCGCAGATCGGGCACGAATTGGGCGTGAACTACCTGCTTGAAGGGAGCGTACGCCTGGCCGGGCAGCGTGTCCGGATCACCGCGCAGTTGATTCAGGCGGGCGACCAGACGCATCTTTGGGCCGAAAGCTACGAAACGCCGCTCACCGACATCCTGAAGGTGCAGCGCGAGATCGCCGAGCGCATCACAAGCTCGCTGCAGCTCGAGCTCTTGCTCTCGCAAAAGAACGTGGCCAGCGAAACGCGCTTTGATCCTGAAGCCTACCGGAAATATCTGCTTGGGTTGAACGAGGTGCGCAAAGGAACGCACGAAGCGCAGAAGAAAGCGATCCAATACTTCCAGGACGCGATCGCCATTGATCCGAAAGACGCCCGCCCCTACGAGGCTTTGGCGGAGGCCTACGGTGCCTCAGTTCCTTATTACATGGGGCCGAAAGAGGCCGGGCCGCTGGTCAAGCAAGCCGTCAAAAAGGCGCTGGAGATCGATCCGACTCTTGCGACCGCGCACGTGACCATGGGCGACACGCGCATGCTGGTCGACTGGGATTGGCCAGCGGCAAAAGCGGAGTACGATCGCGCGCTCGAACTCAATCCCAACCTGCCGGAAGTTCATCTGGGATATGAAATCTATTACGCAACGCTGGGACGCCATGACGAAGCCATGGCGCACGCGCGGCAAGCGTTTCTCATCGACCCGCTCGCGGTCGAGACCCGCACGTGGACTCTTTGGGTGGACTACTTCTCAGGACACCTGCAGGAGACCGTAGACGAAGCCAGGCGCACGTTGGAGTTGGAGCCGCAAGCGGCACTTCCATATGCGCTCCTTGCGGTTGCCTCTGCCGACCTGGGCCAGAAAGACGAAGCAGTGAAGGCGGCTAAGGACGCACTCCGCCTCGGAGGAGACAGCGGCAGCGTGATCGTGACCGCGGCTTCGGCGCTGGCGCGCGCCGGTCAATCCACTCTGGCGCGGCAGGCACTCAACCAGGCTCTCGAGTTGGAAAAGCGGCGATACGTCTGCCGCTTTCTGGTGGGCGGCGTGTACCTCGACTTGGGAGAAACCGCCCATGCATACGAATCGCTGGAGAAGGCCTTCCTCCAACGGTCCACTTGACTGGCATGGATCGGGGTGGATCCCCGAATGAACCCGCTGCGGAAAGATGCCCGTTTCCAGGAGATGGTGCGACGCGTCGGCCTGCCCGGATGAGGTGGAGTGCGGGTCTCTACCGCACCTATATTGATCTTGAAGTGGGTGGCCCAGCCTAAAAATCTTGGTCCTCTAGGTCGAGTGCGGTTTGCGAGCGAATGCTCCGATCATCGCCGGAGCAACCACCACGCCCCGTTTTGCGATCGCTTCCTCGCGCAGACGCTGAGCCAAGGTGTCGCAGTCAGCGGCTCCGGCATTGGTGATTCCAAGGGCTTCCATACGGGGAAGCAGGCTACGCACAGTTTCTGCCAGCCACTCGTACACGGCACTGTAGGGTCCGCCATCCATTACGCATTCCAGCCGACACTCGGGTGGCGGCAATCCGGCTTCCTGCATTAACCAGAAGAGTTGCGTGCCGATGTTAGGCCGAGGCACTCCCCGGTGGAAGAACTCGATAAGGATCCCTTCCACCCAGAACATGAGCGGCAGTTCCGGGTAGCCCTTCGGATAAAAAGAGAGATCGTATTCCTGGAACGCAATCAAACCGCCCACATGAACTCTGTCGACAGCTTTTTGCAGCACGGCGGCAGCATCTGGAGTGTGAATCAGAATATGTCGGCCCATCACCGCATCGTAGAGTTGAACAGGCGCGTGTGTGGCCACGTCGACCTTTTCGAATGCTACATGGTCGTGACCTGCAGAACGGCAGCGGCCGCGCGCGATCTCTAATGCGTCGCCATCAATATCGATGCAATGCACGTATCCATGCGGTCCGACCAACCGAGCGGCTATTAAAGAAACCTCGCCTATCCCGCAGCCCAACTCCAGAACGCGCATACCCGCAGATATGCCTGCCCGGCGAAGAAAACTATCGGTCAGGGGATTAAGGACGGAAGCCTGGAGCGCTAGTCGACGTCTTTCATGATCAGTGTGCCCCAGTACATACTTAGTTTCTGTAGTCACCGTGATTCCTAGCAGGGCACATTATAGGCAACAGGAAGCTTGCTTCATTTTGAATATTTCGATGTCACAACCAGTTCAACGCGTGTTTCTTTAACATCGTGGGGTCCCTCTATCGCGATCAATCAGGCCGATCGAAGAGCACCAGGAGATATGATCACAGTCACAGACTGCCCAGAGCCTCTCGGCTAGAGTGAGTGTGGAGACGCACGCACATCAGGAGCTTTGTTTATCCGACACTCGTGGATTCGCTAATGCGGCGCTTTGTCGACAGCTTCGGCCAAGTCTTAGGTGCCATGTGGGCGCACAAGTTCCGCTCCTTCCTCACAATGTTTGGTATCGCGTGGGGGGTCGGATCGCTGCTGCTCCTGGTTGGATTGGGAGAGGGTTTTCGCGCGGGAACCCAGAAGAGCATGGCGAGTTTCGGCGACGATT